>Ga0302268_1001386_pt1 | contig 13374 bp, 5 predicted proteins | sample III_Bog_E2_1_FD_194554 | JGI IMG/M metagenome (GOLD analysis project Ga0302268, IMG submission 194554) | Peat permafrost microbial communities from Stordalen Mire near Abisko, Sweden - III_Bog_E2_1 | ecosystem: Environmental > Terrestrial > Soil > Wetlands > Peat | place: Sweden: Abisko...
TACCTTGAGAAACTTATTATTCACTCTGATGGTAAGCCTCTTCAAGGTGAGATTGATATGTATAGACGCATATTTAACGATTGTGAGAAGAGTGATTTAAAATGGCATTTTTGGCATGATCTAAAACTATCTTTATCTAACAATAATCAATCTGAAATCCAAATTGATTTTCTTTTGGTTTGCAAATTTGGAGTCGTAGTTATTGAAGTAAAAGGAGGTGGTGTTGAAATCATTAATGGAAATTATTATTATCTAAATGGAGGCAAGGAAACATTAATGAATCGCTCACCATTTGACCAAGCTGATAATTATAAATGGACGTTGATTAATCATAAAATTTTCAATAAGGACCAAATATATATAGAAACTATTGTAGCATTACCTCATAGTTCATTAAGATTAACAAATCCAGACAAGAATTTGGATTTATCCTGGAAACTCTGGAATAATTTATTGCATAGCAACCATAATTATTCCTTTGCTGAATTTTGCATAAAAGTTATAATGAAGGGACAAGAAAAAAAATCAACACTTTCCTTACCACCATTAAATAAAAACGAATTGGAATTGGTGATAAATAAATTAACACCAACTTTCAAAGAAAAAAATGTATACACTGAAGCTAATCTTCAATCAATTCTTGACTGGCTAAAGATTGATAATATTAACACATTAGAGAGTCTAAGCCCTAACAATAGAATTGTTATTCAAGGAGGACCTGGAACAGGAAAAACAACGATAGCCAAAGCATATATTAAAAAATACTCAACGTTTAAAGGTTTATATCTTTGTTGGAATAAGATGCTAGCAAAGAAGATTGAGTATGAATTGAATTGCGCTAATCTGGCTAATTGTGAAGTTTTTCAATATCAATCATTTATGTTGAAAAAACAAATTTGTAATAGTTTTCTTTATAAAGATTTCTCAACTACTTCTAACTCTCAGCTTCATAAGAATGTAAATAATGTTCTGAAATCAATAAAAGCATCTCACAAATATGAATGTTATGACTATATAGTTATAGATGAGGCACAGGACATTTTAGACAAAGGTATTGATTTAGTATTAAATGAACTGATTAGTATAAGGGGTAGAGGGCTGGAAGATGGTCGTTTTTTGGTATTTTATGATACTGAACAAGGTTATAATAGTGAAGGGAGAAATATAACTGAGTATGCTGATTATATTTCTTTATATGCTGCTAATTTTATATTAAATGAGAACAAACGAGTTCCTACAAATAAAGAAATCGTTAATTATGCGAATCAAATTTTAGCACTTTCCAAACTTGATTCAATAACGGATATAATAAATAAAATTAATTCTCAATTAAATATAGCTGTTAAAGCTACTCGATTTAATACAACAAAAGACTTGATTAAATATTTAAGAATAATTTTAAATCAAATTAAGATAGGAGATATTAATGGTGATGATTATGTGCTTTTAGGTCATTCATGTTTGCAGTATGAACAATCCGACAATGGAGAATTAATTTTTGAAAGAATATCAGATTTAGATGCTATTGTTGAATTAAATGAAACGACAATTAACGATTCGGATAATAGGAAACTTCCTTTTACAACTATACTTAGGTATAAAGGGCTAGAATCAAAGAATGTAATTTTAATTATAAAAAATGAGAATTATGTAGATAAGTACGAGATATACATAGGAATGACACGGGCAATTATGAGTTTACACATCTTGATTCTTTAGAAGGTATGATCTTGTCAGAAAAATTTATTCAATTATCAACATTGAGTTCTGAAGAATTTAATTGCATTTATAATGCGATGAGACACCCGCAGAAAGTAGAAGGAATTAAATTGTTACTGCTTTTTAACAATACAATTGACTACTATTTAGGACAAGAGAATGCAGAAGATATAATAATGCCTATAATTCATATCCCAGCCTCTGAAAATTGGGCTAAAGGGCTTTGTTTGGAATTTCTCATATTAAAGCAATCATTCACTAAAAATAAGAAGACACTTTGTAAGTTATCATTTCTAGAAGAACAAGTAATTCTAAAGGAAGGTGAGAAATGTAATATTTTAGATTTAAGAAAAAAATTAAAAAGCATAAGAAAAAACTTTTTAAAGCTGGATATTAAAAATGATAGTAAATCAGATTTAATCATCGGAGTAAATTCGATTTTTAACGAATTATCAAAAGATGTCCGTGAATCAATTCCATATATTACAGATACGTTAGATAATGACTCATTTGATTACAGTCTTTGTATAAATTGCGACACAAGTATAACAAGTAAAATATTAGAAGAAAGACTTGATTATGGAGAAAATATCTCTTTTGAGAATATTTTTTTGTTTCATTCAAATTCTATTAAATCATATCGAAAAAGTCAATTACTTTCATTAAATGATTATAGTTTTGGTCTTAAAAGATGCTTTATTTTTTCGTTTTCTGAACGACCATACAGTATGATCTCTATTCGTGAGTCTTTTAAAAAAAAGCTCGCTCTCTCCTTTTACAAGAAGAAAATTGAAAAATATAATTCAATTGATAGTTTTGTCACTTTTTCTGAAACTGAAATGGATTATATTTTCAATAGACAATCAAGAAAAAAAACTATTGTCACTGATATTGAAAATAGTGAACTTGTTTCTGATGGAACATTGTCATTATTGCTTGAAGATAATTTCTCTTTAAATATGAAATTGAGGAATATATGTTCCTTATGCTTTTCAGAATCAATACAAGAAATTATTGAGAATTTTCTAATAACAAACATCGAAGATTTTAATATAGATTATACAAAATCTTTCTTTAGAATGATTATTTCGATGACAAGAGAAAGAATCATCCCTGAAATATTAAATTTTGTTGGACCTGAATCAAAATTTGCCATTGTGATTGATTGGAACTTGCCAGTCGGCATTGTTGAAAGTTTGAAGATATATTTTAAATTAGAATTTAAAAAGATAATTGTAACTTATACATGGTCCGATTTAGATGCAATTAAAAACCAAAGTTATAAAACTAAGATTGTTGAAAATAAAATAGTGATAATTAGGTATAAGTCAGTCAATGGTTCAAATTCCTCATATCCAAATTCATATGACTCACTTTCGTTGTCAAAAAACCAATATGCTTTAGAAATAATAAACAATGCTCTATTTAGAGATTTTGTTTTATACGATAAATATAAATATACAATATCGTTGAATGGTTTATTGTATTCTAAATTTAGAGTGAATTTATTAGAATGGAAAGAAATTTGTATTAATAAGCCCTTTTCTATGACTCAATATATTGAAGCTGACGAATTTCAAAGTAATAATTTGTTATATTCTGAGAAATATCATATTCAATTTGAAAATAAGAAAAGAATTTTACATTCTAATGAAAATGTTCTAACAGAATTGGATGGAATTCTTGTTGTAAAAACAATCAAAGAATGTTTTGAAGCAGAAACAATAACGAAAATACAGCTCTTAGAAGATTTCAATGAGGTTATAGAGATTTTTGCAAAAAAAACTGAAAGTAAAAATAGTCTAGTTGAAAAATCAATAAGAGAGAACCCTATTTATAACTTAACCTATGAAGAGGTAAACTCGCCTTTAGAGTTGTGGCGGATATTACTATTTAAGAAAACTGAAAATAAAAGTTTACAGGAATATTATGATTCAATAAATCTTACTGTTTCGTTTAATACATTTTGTATTTGGAGTGACTTCTCTGTAAATAAAACAATTCCCCGTTCTAAAGTTGATAGAAAAAGTCTGTTTAAATTTTTAAACTTAGACCAGATTTATTCCCAATTGATTTCTCGAAAAGATAGATTGCAACGTAGAAATTCACATGAATTAAATAGTCAGATTAAAAACCTATTAAAATCTGCGATCTTATACGAAGAATCTGATTTTGAAAAAATTCGAAATGATCATTCTGATATGTTGGATATGTTGTCTATAGATGCATTAGACGATTATTTAGCATTCGTTGAATTAATAAAAGAAAATATAAATCTTAAAACCGTTTTAAACATTAAACGTAAATAACATGATAAGTGAAAAACGAAAGAGTCTAGAAGATTTTATTTTACAACAAATGCTTGGTCCAGGTGCTTGTGCAAAACGATATCAATATTTAAGAGAAAGTGATGTAAATGAGGAAAACACATATTGTGAGATTGTTAATACAACTCCAGGTTCTTTATATAGTACTGGGATATTGTTTCCTCAAAAAGAAATTAAAATCAATTCGTTTAACAACAATAATGTTGTTGATGATGAGAGCGAAGATGGAATTGAAATTGATTCAGAAAATTCAGACTCCGAAGAATCTATTAATGAACAAAATAATTCAGAGATTGAAGATACAAGCGGTAGTATTACTGAATTAGAAGAGGATGATATTTTTTCTTTAAGTCAGAGATTTCCAAACACTATTGGGCTGAGTTGTTGTTTAGCTCCTGAATTTTGCAATTCTTTAAAAGACAAGTTAAAAATATTTATCTCAGGAAGATATTATAAAAAAATTGAAAAGGAAGAGAGATTAAGAATATTAGTTAAAATAGAGGATCGGGTTGAAGAATTTATAAAATTCTATGAATCGTTGGATGCTGATATAAAATTACATTTTGGTTATAAAGATGGCTTTCTTTTTGCTAAATCAATATTTGATTCAAAGACATATTCTACATATATACAACGAATAAAAGAAGTTAATCTAAATAAAGCAAAAGAGATTGCTTCAATAAATGGAGGTCTAGATGAACTTTTTATTAAAACTCAAAAAGAGGAACATAGATATTTAAAGTCATATAAAGAAAAGTTATTTCAACAACTTTCAAAAATTAAAGATAATAGTTATATAAGCGATGAAGAGATTGCTTTTATAGAGATACAAATGAATAGAGTGGAAATGTATGAAACATTCATTTCATATTTTGATGATGTTTTAAGTATTTTCAGTACAAAGGGATTTGGATTTTGGAAATGTGAGTTTTTTTCAAAAGAAATATCACTAAAAGATATTTCCTTTGAATTTGAAAATGGTCAAAAGAAAATAATATATAAACCTTGCAAAATAGAATCATTAAAAGATATTATAGAATATCCAGTACATGAAAAAGATCAAGCTTCACTTTCATGTTGGATCCAGTTAACTAAAGATTCTAGAAATAAAGAAAATAAATCGACTTATCTTAAAGTTCAATTAGAAAATACTTCATCGAAATTTAAAGAAGAAAGTAAACGATATTTTTCTATTGTAACTGAAGGTGTAAATGAAACCTCATTTTTTGGAGTTGAGATAAAAATTGAGAGTAATTACTTAATACCATATAGAAAAGTAGAAGAGATATTAGATATTGAAGATGATGATAAGAAACAAGAATATTTATATCGTAATGTTGAAGATTATTCTGTAGGTCATATTTGTTCTTCAGATTGGGGGAAAACAAAAGTAGGTGTTCGATACGTAAAAACGGACTTTATGCCATCTTGCGAAACTCCTGATGTTGAATCTGAACCAAGAGACAAAAATAATTTGATTATAAATACAGAAACAGGTAAATATATACCAAAACCTTTATTGGTAGATATTAATTGCTTAGAATTTAAATGGTTATCTGTATTTTCAAATATCACAAATGAACAAATTATAGATAAGCTTCATGCTTTTGTTAGTTCATATGAGAAATGGATTAATTCATTACCATATTCATCAGATGATTTAGTAGCAAAAAGTAATATTAAAGATTGTTTTAACGATTGTACTCGAATTGAACAAAATTTGGAGTTGCTTAATGATCAAAATAATATGCTTTCATTCCGTATTATGAATGCAGCTATGTTTATGCAAATGTGGAATGGAGAATATGCTGGGTCTGAATTATTGAATAAACTAATGGAGCTCGATAGTTTTAAAAAATCAAAATTTAATTTTGATTTTTATAAAGTAGCAAATGATGATATTTTCAAGAAAGGGGTTTCTGCTTCATGGCGACCATTTCAATTAGCATTTATCCTCCTGAATTTAGATGGTATTATTCGACAAAAAGATGATTTAGAGTGGGCTAAAAGAAATGAACTGGTAGATTTAGTATGGTTTCCAACTGGAGGTGGTAAAACAGAAGCATATTTAGGCATTATAGCATTCTCAATTATTCATAGAAGAAGAACATTTACAGAAGTTAAATCAAATGGTACTGTTGCAATAATGCGTTATACATTACGCCTTCTTGCAACTCAACAATTTCAAAGAGCACTTCGTGTTATTTTAGCTTTAGAACTTATAAGAAAATGGGATATTAAAGATTATAAATTAGGTAATGAGATAATCAGCATAGGCTTGTATGTTGGAGGAGATTCCCTACCAAATAAAGCAAAAAATATTGATATCAATAAAACAGAGGATTCATTAGAATCTGAGTGCTTGAAATGGATAGAAGGAAAAGACTCTAAGATTCCATTAGATAAAAATAAATGTCCTTGGTGTGGTTATGAACTAAAATATGAAGAAGAAGAATATGGAAATAAACAATTCGGTATTCATTTTAAATGCAAAAGAAAATGTTGTAATTTTAGACAATATATTCCAGCAATGTTATGCGATGATTATATATATCAATATCCACCCACTTTACTGTTTGGTACTGTTGATAAATTTGCACAGTTAGCATACAAAATTTCAAATAGCCCCAAAGAAATAACTAAAGATTCTAGAAGACTTTTTGGTAAAGGTATTGGGATTGACTACTATCCTCCCGAATTAATAATTCAAGATGAATTACATTTACTATTAGGACCTTTAGGTTCTGCTGTATCATTATTCGAAGCTGCAATTGATCAATTGTGTTCAAGAGAAGAAAATATTGAAGGAAAAATAATTAAAGTTCGACCTAAAATAATTTCATCAACAGCTACAACTAGAAATACTCCTTTGCAAATCAGAGCACTATATGATAGGAGTGTAAATATTTTCCCTAAACCAGGAGTAGATTATGATGATTCATTCTTTTCATTTTACAAAAGATCATCGTCTACAAATAATATTAACGATTCTACGTTCATTTCAAAACGAAAATATATTGGTATTTTACCAACTGGAAGAACACAGATGACAACACAATTAAGACTATCTGCAATTTTATTTGTTCATAGAGCTATTTTTGAAAAGGAAAATTTATTAGTGAAAAATGACCCTAAGTTTATAAAAGCAATGGATTATTATCATTCAATAATTTCTTATTTTAATAGTTTAAAAGAGGTTGGTAAAACTGATGCACAATTTTATACTGAGTTTATAAAATATACAAGGCGTTTGTTCAAAAGAGTGTTAAGGTATAGTGATAAACTTGAATGTTATTATGCATATGAAACTTCTTATACAAAGAGTGAATTAACTGGTCGCTTATCTGGATCAGATGTGGTTAAAGAATTGGCTAAAGTTAATACAACTTGGGATTACGATAAAAGACTGCCTCATAAAATAAATAATGATTGGGTAAAAGGCTTTACACCTCCAGATTTCATTGTTGCAACTAATATGATATCTGTAGGTCTTGATATTAGCCGTTTCAATACTATTATTATGAACTCTATGCCACGAAATATTGCTGAGTATATTCAAGCTAGTAGTCGAGTAGCACGTGATAGTTTAGGATTGGTGATAACATTACACAATCCTTTTAGGTCTAGAGATCTGTCTCATTTCGAAAAATTTAGAGAATTTCATGAAAAAATGTATTGTTATGTTGAACCAATTTCAATTACACCATTTTCAAATAAAGCTATTGATAGGTACATGCCTTTGTATTTAGCCACAATAATTAGACACAATTATGTTGAGTTAGCTAACAGAACTTCAGCCTCATTACTTAATAAAGTCAAAAAAACAGAATTGTTAAATTGGTTAATGAAATATTTTGTTGAAAGATATAATCGTACAAAAATATTAAATGATGATCTAAAAAATTTATTAACAGAGGATGCACTTCTATATATAAAAAAATATTTAGAATTTTCTTTGAATGAATGGTTACAACAAATACCTTTGGATTTAAACAAAAATGAATTAGTTTACTCAGGAGCATTATACGTAAATGATATAAAGAAAAAAATAAAGAAAGAAAAAAATCTTTTCGTTGCTCTTGATGCTTATGAAAGTGAAGATAACTCAAAAAATTGGCGAGTTCCAATGTCACTTAGGACTGTTGAACCAGAGGCTGTAATAAGAATAATTGATTAACTGTAACAAAAGATGGATATTAATAGAAGAATACAATATAATCAAGGTGTTGGGAAATATAAATTGTTATCCTCAAATGCAGGTGTAGGATCAATAATAACCACAAAAATGGGATATTTTGTAATGCCACTTAACGTGAAAGAATGGAAATTTCTAAGTGTTTTAGAACGGAATATTAAAGAAGCATTAAAAAAAGCACAAGATAATAATATTAAAAAGATAGATTTTAAATCCATTGCCGATGGAAGTTATGTGGAATTAATTGATGATTCTCGTTTTGTTAATTTTCTAAAATCTGAACAAGACCTATCAGAATTAAATTGTTTAGTTTCAGTACCTCATGTTTCATTAAATGAGCAAGGATATTTGAACATAAAAAAACACCCATTAAATTTAAAATTTCAAGATAAAGAACAATCTAATAAAATGAATCTTTCAGATGAAAGATTTTACGTTCCAGCTATACATTTCCCTCGATGGTTTTATAGCAAGAAGGGTGGACATTTGAAAGATTTAGCTGATTGGCAGAATTTATGGTATAAAAACAAATGTAATGGAGGAGATCTTGAATATTTTTCACCGCCTAGAGATCCAAATGATAAGTTTATTAGAACATACAAGGAAAATAAGGGTAAAAAGAACGAGGTAATACGAGATATCTTTAGACCATTAACTCAAGTTCCAATGGTGTTGATTTGTGAGAATGGACATATTTCAGATGTACCTTGGTATCAGTTATTTTGTGCATTATTAAAAAAAGAAAAAGTTTCAGATGATAATGGATTTCATTTGTTTGAATATAATTGCTGTGATTGTTCTTCAGGAGGTTTGCACGAACTTCAATGGATAGAAAATCGTAATCAATCAGAAAGTTGGGGAATTTTAAAATGTTCTAAATGTAAAGTCGTTGTAAGCCTTGAAGGTATAATGAATATTAAACCTTTTTGTAAGGCTGAAACTCCTTGGAATGGAATAGGATCGTATCAAGATAGTTGCAAAGATTCTATAGGTTCTCGGTCAAAAATGCGTTTTGCTTTGGCAACAAGTAATAGTGTTTATTATGCAGATTCATTTAGTAGTTTATATATTCCGCAAATAGATTTAAATGCAAATTTACCTGATTTATATAAAGAAGCTCTTTCTGAATTAGACAGATTATTAACTAAGAAAAGAGAGAAAGACGCAGATTGTTCTAAATCTCAATTACTAGATACTTATGAGAAAGGCTTAGGATATAAAATTCGTGAAAGTGCCGAAATAGAAATAAATGATGAGGAAGAACAAGAAATTAAGAGGATATTTTTGACTGACCCTGAAGTTTTAAAAAACTCATATGAACAATATAGGTTTGATGAATATCAAGTATTTTGTCAAAACAAAAAGTTAAAATTAGAAGATAATAAACTAATCTTTGAAGATATAGATCTACCTAAATCTCTGGATAATTACTTTAATAAAATACAGCAGGTTTCAACATTAACTGTAACATCGACACAATTAAGTTTTAATCGTTTGAAAATGCCAGAAGTACAACGTACTGATGATGGCTTCGTTAAGAGGAATTCTGGTCAAACGATATTTTGCGGAAAAGTTGAAAATCTTTATGCATTACCAGCAAATCAAGTTTATGGTGAAGGAATTTTCTTTGATTTAAATATTGAAACTATAGATTTATGGATTAAAGAACATGAAAATTGTTTAACAGAAAGGTTTATTAATGTACAAACTGGAGAACTTGGGAAATCATTATCTGAAGAAATGAAATCTTATTGTATTAACAATAGTGTAGAAGGTTTTGCAAAATTCTATCTATTGCATACATTTTCTCATATAATAATGAAAGAATTGGAATTCAGTTGTGGTTATCCTACTTCAAGCTTAAAAGAAAGACTGTATTATTCAGATAGAATGTGTGGTGTGTTAATATATACTGCCGAAGGCTCTGAAGGAAGTATGGGAGGTTTAGTTTGGCAGGCTCAACCTTATTTAATTGAACGTATTATTTACAAGTCACTTTTCAGAGCAGAAAAATGTACTTCAGATCCTTTGTGCTGGGAATCAGATGATCAAATTAATTTAGCAGCATGTTTTTCATGTTGTTTAGTCTCTGAAATTTCTTGTGAACAAAGAAATTTAGGATTAGACAGAAGAACAATAATTGATGAAAATTTTGGTTTTTTTAAATCTATGCTTCATTAATCAAAGAAACACACATATACAGTCACTATAATTTTTTAAGTTAGATTGATACACTTAATTGAATATCAAAATAATGTTTCAAAGATTAAATTGATACATTTATATAATGATACAAAAAATGTTGCCTGCTATGTTGTTGGCAACTATTTTTTTTAGGAATATACCTTTTTGTTCGTCATATGCCTTTTTCTTGTTGTCGAAATGTTGTCGGTTTATATAAATGTGTTAGTTAAACATGTCTCTCTCTGATTTTCTTAAATTTTCAACCTTACTCTTGTCCATAATCTTTATTTTGTTTTTTTTCGCTTACTCTTTTAAAGGTATTCGGTATTCACTTTTTTTTTATTTGGTTATTTGAATGAATGTTTAGAATCAACTTTTATTGCTTACTTTGAGTTGATATAAAGCATTTAATAATTTCATTCACTTTTTCATTATAATATTTGTAATCAGCCCTTCTGAAATGCTTAATTGAACAAATTACTTTGTTATTTATTATTGTAGTGGTGTTGAATTTCAATGCTGTGTGAAATAATTCATTATAAGCTCTGCAACCAATTTCTCCTCCGATTATTAAAATGTCTGGGCAAAGAGAATTGATTTGAGCAATTAAATAATCAGGATGAGTACGTACATCTTTAAATATACCTTTTTCATCTGCAGGTACATTTAAACCTGACGATATTCTAAAATTCATATAAGCAATATTTTCTATGTAATTCAGTAATTCTTGAATCTTAAAATTTTCGAAATGAATTGATTCGCTTGAATTTTCTTGTTTCAGAGTTTTGATTAATCCTGTTATAAATTTTGCAGTATATTTGCCAGTATTAGCTTTAATCCACTCCTTATATAAGTTTACATCAACAGCTATAATACCTTCCCTTTCATCATATGGTTCTAAATTACAAACAAGTATTTTGGTTTCAAATTTCCAATAACTATCTGATAATGGTCCATATGCATAAAATGATTCAAACACTTCATATTTATCCATATATTCTTCGTAGTAATCTTGGTACTGTACCATGAATTCTTCATAGTTTATTTGTTCTTTTAACTTCTCCATTTGTTTTTTTCTTTCCTTTTGTTGTTTTTTTTTCTAAAAAAACTCGGTCTCATTTTTTTAAGGCTGCCACATAACGACTGAGGCGATAGGCATTGTCAGTTTGTGGGAGCGTTCGCTGTCGCATATACACAAAGAGAATGCAGGAGCAAAACCTGCTTATTGCACGACAGTCAGCCAAAGAACATGCGTAGTATGTTTGGTGTTAGGCATTTTGTCTGTTTAAATATTCGTATTCTCCCCAGTTTTTGTCAAATAGTTTTTTTGCCAATTCGTTTGAGTTTTTACAGTCCACAGCAATGTTCCAAAAATATTTTTTCGACTGCAACATGCCACCACTAGTTTCCTTTCTGAAATTTGTTTCAATTCCGTCAGTCAACAAGAAAACTTGTAAATCAGTAGTTTTATTTTCTTCAATTCTCCATTGCCACATTTTTACTTTTTCAATAGCTTCTTTTTTTAATTCTTCTGCTTTTTCAGAGCTATTGTTCCATTTAATTGTCGCTTGTCCTAAGTCTTTCTCAACGATAACAATTGCTCTAATTTCATGAATCGATTTAACAGCCTTTTGTAGATATGGTGCAAAATATTTAGCCCGTCTATGATTATATGCTCCACCAATATTTGGGCACATATAAACTTTATTCTTAACTTCTTCAATTGTTCCAGAACAACTTACAATGTCTAATAAATATTTCCATTTAGGTAAGTATCCGTTACTGTCAAGATAGGCTTTAAATTCTTCTACAAGGTTTAATAAAAACTCTGTATTGCAAACTTTCTCCAAAGTTTCTACGAGTCTTTCGAAAGAAATAGGTTGGATAATAATATTTTGATTTTTTGCTTTTTCAATACTTTCACTAATTTGTTCAGAAATATCATCCTCATCAAAATCGCTTAGCAAAAATAGAATTTTTAAATGTGCATTTTCGTCAAAACCTTGAATATGTCTAATGAGTTGGTCATTATAGAACCAATTAGTTCTTTTTGTTTCAAAAAATATTGAAACTGACTTTTGAATAATTGACAAATCTGGAATACTACTTATTTCTTTAGTTTGTTGCTTAAATGTTGGGCCAATAATTAAATCAATTTGGCCATCTAACAAAGTCGTTAGAAATTCTTGAAATCGTTTAGGACTTTCTTCATACAAAAGTTTCATAACTAATCCACAATAATTTGTAAGTGAATTTTCCTTTTGATGATAATCTGCGAAAAGTGAAATGTCTCTACTCATGTTTTTGATTTATTGTTTTTTTTGTTAAAACATGTCAATTGCTTTATTCATAAAAGGATGCCATGAATAATTTAACGATGACGATGATGGATGATTGACCATATATATTGGAATTTTCTTTTCTTCTATGGTATAATAATATATTCGTCCACCTTTCACATTATCAATTAAAATTTCTTCTCCATATTCTCCATTAGTTGGGAGTTGCTCCCATAATCTTTCACCCCAGACAAATACTAAATCAGGTTGGTATGATTGAAGGATTTCAAAAAAGGCTTTCGAGCTTTTTTCAAATTCCTCATATAGTGGTGATACTCTTGCTTGATCAGTAGAATATTGAACATAATTATAGAAAGAAATTGAATTCCAAAAAGAAACAGTTTCCTCAGCACTTAAACTCTTATTGTATAATACATTTCCGAACTTTGTATATGTGTTCATCCAATATTCAAAGTCACCTACTCCTGTTTTATAATTAAGAAAGTATTTTATCACGTTATTAGTAAATTCATTGCAATTAGGATGTTCATTCAAATTACCACAATCCTTACATCCTTCTCCACAAATATGGCTTTCACCAAGAAGGAGTATTTTTTTTCCTAATATTCCTGTTGAAAAATAATTTTCACCAATCCAAGGTCTAAAAAAA
>Ga0302268_1001395_pt1 | contig 13324 bp, 10 predicted proteins | sample III_Bog_E2_1_FD_194554 | JGI IMG/M metagenome (GOLD analysis project Ga0302268, IMG submission 194554) | Peat permafrost microbial communities from Stordalen Mire near Abisko, Sweden - III_Bog_E2_1 | ecosystem: Environmental > Terrestrial > Soil > Wetlands > Peat | place: Sweden: Abisko...
AATTGCTTTTAGTGGAGGTGGATTGACTTATCATCAATGTTTTCTATCTGATGTCAACTTCAAAGGTGCGTACATATTTTCAAATCCATCCATCTCTTGTGAGAAGCTAGAGAAGGTTGAAGAAATCATCACAAAAAACAACAAAATACAAAGGAGAAACTCCAACAATCCTATGGCTCATATCACAAATTAAAGGACCAAGAATCTAATTGCCAAAAGGAATGACTCAATGGCTAAACAGCTTTCAGGAGTAGCTGAGGATATCAATGACGTATTGAGTAACATCAAAAAAGCATCTGAGGAGTTTAGTACACGAAAAAGCGAAGGCATTGAGTTAAGAGATATGATGGGTGATGACCATAGTAAATTTTTAATGGTAATGAGTCAACGTGCAAAGGCCATTCAGAGTATCCTTGACCTTTGGATGCGAAGTAACATCAAGGTATTAATTCATCAACTAAAAACGTAAACAGTCATTAATTTAGAGTTGATATCTATGTTGTAGCTGATGTGCTGAGTCAGATCCTGAAGCCAAGCAAAATGACTATCAGTGCAGAATTTGGATTGATTATTGCTGAACGTGCGAAGGAAATGATACAGAGTAAGCATCTCACATTGGTCAAAATAGGAATTTAATACATGCTGCAAATTGTCTCCCTATTCAAGGATGTACAAATTTAAATATGAAGGAAATGATCAAACTTAAAACATTTGGAAGCGATAAGGGAGTGGATTTGGCACGTTAGGAGCGTCTTCGTCGGTATGATCAACTCATAGAACAGTACGTTGAAGTCTACCAGAGCCATAGACTTAAGAGATTGGCATAGAAAAAGGATGAGACAAGTCGATTAGCTGAGGAACTTTCAAGTTCTCTCGCATTCATCTTTAAGAAGATATTCGGTAGTGAATACGAACTCTGATTCTAATAAAGTGCTGTTTATTTAATATTATTTTATGCCACAAATTAAGAGTAAGCTTAGAACAAGATTATATAAGCAGAGAATCATTTTGGCAAGTAGTTATCGACGTTGACTATTTTTTATCGTACAGTGACATTCCTTTTCTGTTGGCACTCTGCAGTATCATCAAGGAACTTTTTATGAAGCTTTTCTTCGATTATTTGCAAGGGATTATCTGGATTTATTTGATGATCGAAGATATAAACAGTTTATTTTTATGTCTAATACTGGATGTTCAAACGAAAGATAGTTTAATTTTCTGCTTGGATGCGGTCGAATGTATAATCAGATGATCCAAGTAGTAATGTTGAGACAAGTGGACTATAGTGCATGATAAGTATGGGCTTTTTTGTTTTGGATGCAATTTCTTTCTCCCTTCTAATTCTTTAAATGGAAATAGTTTTTTCCTGTGCGAAATAAATAAATATGGGACTGGTTCGTGAATCAAGATGTTTAAAATTCTCGAACTACGATTGAAAATTTGGAGCTATTACCTTAAATATGGACACATACAAAGGATACCAGTATTATACTCTCATATTTTAGAGCAGACTCAATCCTCTTTGCTACACCTCTTGATATGGTTTTAGAACTTAATTTAAAATATAGAGTTCGTTAAGTTTGGTTTATTTTTGTAACGAGTAAAACTTACTCTCGAGAAAATCCCTTTGTTTTTTATTTTATAAAGGGTTCTTCAGTTTTTATATTAAAATGATTTCGGGAATGCATCTTTGGGTTGCCCAGTCATTTGAGTTCAAAGCAATATATCCATGTTCTTCAATATCAATGTTCATTAATTTTGGTCTTTTGATGTAATAATTATGGCAAAGATCGGCTAAAGTCATTTGATAAACTAATTGCTCTTTGGGCTTTATGCTGATATCATTCATACTCTTTAAAAGCTATGCATTAATTGAAGCAGAACTGTCTTCGTTATACTCTACCAGAGTAGCATATCCACCTGTCTGGTTTGTAATGGCTAAATTTAAATTGATCTGATTTGATCGACTGAGGATAAAATTTTGAAGTCTCCCCTGATCAGCTTCTACATTGATACCTCTCCAACTGATAAGTCCTATTGTGTTCGAAGCATAGATTGGGTCATATGCTCCTAAATCGACATAAAATCCATTCTTAGTCTCATGAAAGTAGCTAAACAAGTAACTGGACTATTTTTAAGTTGAATAACTAATGAAAAGCGATTTCGTTTGTCCGCTAACGATGAGTATCAAGCATAAGATTAGAGTGACAATCATAATAATTCGAATATTAATATAACTTTGATTATAGAAAGAAAGGCAAAACATAAATCTTAAAAATTTGCTGCTAATACATAAAACATCAAAGATCATTGAGCATATCTAGCGAAAATGACACCCAGACCAACTAAAACCCCAGTAAACCATTTCATATTGGTATTTTTAAGTGGACAATTTTATAATTTTGGTTCTTATCCATCCATCAAAATATTTCTGTCTTCAGGTTCATCATCCTTCATCCTCTCATTTAATTTTTATGTATACTTGATATTAAAATCGATTTGACCACTGAAATAGGCCCTTAATATATAATCCAAACAAGTCCTTGGAAATTTATTGAGAATGGTTTCAGTGACATCCGTTAAAAATATACTTTCAATATTAAATCTCTAGGGTTAGTAGTTCCTAAAAATCCTCTAATACCCTCTATTGACCACAAATATTGATAAATTGATGAATTCCTCAAACGCACGGTTTGTATGCTCATTTTTTGTGAGTTACTCGATATTTGGCAAGGTAAAATTTTATTCGTATTAACTATCGAGGAGATTAAACCAAGATTTGTAGAGTTTAGTAAAATTTTGCTTGCGCAGCATGTACTCGCCAAAGTCATATTGACTCAGCGCAATATCTGCCAATAATTAAATTAAACCCTATTTTTAGAGAACTACGTCTTCGCAGCATAAAATGGGTAAGACATAACCCATAACTTTTTTCTATGGAGATTTTTTAACCATATAGGCATATCCATACTCTTTGAGAATTGAAATGAGAGTTGCATTGAGAAATGTAAATCTTTCGGATATGACAACAACGAAAGGTTTGTCACGGGTTATTATGATTGTACGTTTGGTTCCTTTGAGTTACGGGGGGAAATGCTGGTGATCGATTATCATGATATATAATATTTCTGGCTGTGAGATGATTCAATAATATAAACTATCATATCGAAGCAACACTGTTTTAGAATGCACTCAAAGAGGGATATTGTATTATTTAAACAGTAATCTAACGTAAAGAATATAAGAGAGAATAGTTAAAAACTAGTAAAGTAGTTAAATCGGGAATATGACTTGATAAATTGGAGGATAGCTTGGAAGCCCTATTAATTTCTTTCACATATAATATATAATATAAAATAATAAGATGCCTTGTGAACCTGTTGAAATAATGAAAGATGATTTGTTTAAATTAATTACAAAATAATAATGCAAAGACATTAAATGATTAAAATTCAAATAAATTTGTTTGAAATACAGATAATATTACCAAAACTTAGAATCAGAAAGAGGAAATTAATTTGACTCGACATAAGCACCTTTAGAATCAATCACTCTCTTCAAACCTTATAATTTATAGAATGCGGACCTCAAAGATAATACATCAGCAAAATAGCAAACGATTACTCAGTTGAATTCTAGTTGACACCCATCGAAATTAGAATGATATTCTTCTCAATAATTTCAACTAAGCTATTTTTGCCTCCATTTCTCTTTTTCTGGAATAAAGATATATTATCAATAAATAAGCATTAATAATGTAAGGCCCAAGTCCCCGCATCGTCAAAGAATCAAAAACCATCCAGAGTGATCCTGTACCAGGAATCTCTTTCCAATCAGATCCCACTAACTACAAACATTTCTTCATTCTATTGCAAGGTATATCAACAATAACACAGGTCCCTAGGGAACTTGCTACGAAGGAGGAAAATTCAGAGCAGAATTACTGTTACCTGATGATTACCCTATGTCTCCTCCAAAAGTTGTCTTCGATACTAAAATATACCACCCAAATATTGGTACAGCCGCTTTAATAAAGATAATTTAGGTAGAATTTGCCTTGATATTTTGAAAAAGAACTGGTCACCAGCTCTGCAAATGAAATCAGTTTTACTGTCAATTCAAAGCTTGTTGGCAGAACCAAACCCAGACGATCCCCTTAACAATTAAGCGGCTTCCGAATGGAAAGCAAATAAGAAATTAGCAGAGTCACGCGCCAGAGAATTCACTCTAAAATATGCGAAATGATGTTGTCATAAATGACTCTGAAATATAAAATAATGTGGTTTATTTGAATTCAACTTGTTTTGTTAATAAATATAACTTAATGGACAAACAGCAAAAGCTGGAATACCAAAACAAAATCTAAAATTATCTCACAAAGGAACACATCTACGATTTGTTTTAAGATCTTCTTAAAAATCTTATCATTCGACAACCTGATGATCCCATCTCGTTCATGATTGACAAATTGAATAATCCTTAAAGTAACTTTTTATCGAGTTAGGCAAGAAAATATTCATTATTGGACCGCCTGGATTCAAAGTCAGAGAGTTTGCTCTTCAAGTAGCAGATCACTATAAGTTTACGGCCATATCAGTCGGCGATCTATTAAAGAAGGAAGTGTCAAAGAAGCAATAATTAGGGTAACTAATCGAATCCTATTTCAAGCACTACACAATTGTAAAGGATGAGATTGTTACAAAAATGGTGAAAAAGTAGATAGAAAGCATCCAAAAATAAAAAAAGAGTTTCATCCTTTCCGGTTTTCCCAGGACAAGAGTGCAAGGCTTGGGCATGCAGAGAGATGGCATCTTTCCTGATGCATTTATTATCCTCAACATGCCCTATGAAAAGATTCTGCACTTCTGCGAGTACCTCCTAAAATATTTAGATAAAAATTTAAATCATATTAAAAGATAATCGACAAGAGCATCGTTACAAATCGGGCTGTTCATATTGCCAATCACGCACAAGACTATTTGCTAAACATTAAGCAGATTAAGGAAATATATCCCAATAACTACTTTTAGATTGACTGCACCTCTGCGAATCGGGAAGAAATTCTGGAAGATATCGCACGGCTGCTTAAATTTAAAATAAAAGCGAGGAGACCTAAAAGACCGGCAAGTATTTTGGTCCTCGGAGGAAGCAGAGAGAATAGAATCATTGTATGCAAAAAATTGGCTCGAAGATATGGATTTGCTCTTGTTATGGCGAGAGAGCAGCTGAGTGATCAAATTGCCAAAAACACAGAAGTCGGTAGGCTTGTACTCGACAATATTAAAAGAAAAACTTTAGTGAAAGACTCTATCATGAATGGCCTTATACAAAGCAGACTCAGCCAAGTAGATGCTCAGATGCAAGGATTTGTGCTGTAGGGATATCCCAGAACTGAGGGGCAAGCGGTTTCTCTGAAAGACTCCTACATTCAGCCAAGTCTGATAGCAATTCTTGAAGGCGACAATACTACTCCTGTTGAAGTAATGAAGCTCATAAACTAAAAGCACCAGAATGTTATTTTAAAGATTAACGACGGCATAAGTCAGGAGCAAGCGTATTAAAAAATATGCTTCCATCTTGAGAATAATTGATGATATCATTAATCTTGTATTTGAAATAACAAAAAATTAAAATCATCAATAGATATAAGGCCTTAAAGCTTATTTCCTGGAGCCGAAGGTGTATACTTCTGGTTTCTTAGAGCTCACAGTAGGAGTCTCTTGCACATTTTTAAGATTGTATGGATAAGATGTATTGGTCAATTCCTGAAATATCTTTTTTTCATCCTTTTCAATGTCCATTTCATTGTTAAAATAGGGGTGGTTTAGGGCACCTTCCGCTGATATTCTTTTGCGCGGATCTTTTTCTAACATTTTTGCGAGGAGGTCCATCACTAAAGGATTTAATTTTTGATGCATTGACTTTCCTAAATTAATATCACAAGCTCTATTTTGATTTAAGATTTCGTTGTATTTTTTGCCTTCAAAAATAGAGCAACCAAAGATGAGGTAATGAAAGATAATACCAGCTGAAAACACATCGCTGATTGGCTCACTCTTAGTTGACATATCTCTGATATTAATTATTTCGGGAGCAACGAATCCAGGAGTACCGCATCTGACAAACAGATATTTCTCTTCATCGGCATAGGTAGCCAATCCAAAGTCGCAGATAGCCAAATCGCATGAATCTCCCTTTCGGAACATTATATTTTCAGGCTTGAGGTCACGATGAATTATTCTGTGATTGGCGAGATGACTGAGTCCACGCAATATATTTTGAATTATTTCACGAATTTAGCCAGTGGATAATTTTTTACCACTTTTCAGCATTTCATTTAGCTGAGTGCCTTATAGATATTCCAAAATGACATAAATTGAGTTTTCTGTCTCATAGACACCCTCCAGTCTCATAAGATTCGAGTGATTGACCCTTCTCATGAGTTTAATTTCGTTTTAAAGAGAATCTCTTCCCTTATCTCCTGCGTATTGTTTTTCTTTGGAAAAGGCTTTGACAGCCACCATTTGATGATCTCTCAGTCTTTCTGCAAGATATACAGTTGCAAAGGCTCCCTTACCAATTTTTCTTTTGGCCTTAAAAAGTTTATGAAAGTTTCTTTGGTTAATTTTCTTTTCCAAATTCAAGCTCCATGTTTATGCGATAGATGGATGTGGCGCATAAAATATGACTTGCTCGTCGCAATTTTCTCTTTCTAATTTAATGGCAATTGGTATTCCAATAGACTATTTATCTTGCTAAGGTTGGTAAATCATTTCAAACTTAACTTCGAAGTCAAGTTTGCAGAAATGGGTGGGTGTTCTTTGATTGATGCTGTCAAAGAGGATGACATAGTTGTCAGTGAGTGCTAATTGGACGTCGACATTATTGGCAGTAAAATTGTTTCTAAGGTGTGGGCGTGCTAATTCTTCGATGAGGTTCACCATTCCAGAATATACTTCCTCAAATAGGTGTGCTGACGATTGAATCATTTAGAAGATGTTTATTTCTTAATTATAATTCTAAAGAATGTTCGATTGTATATTAGAAGGATAATAAATTTATTTCTTTCAACCATTCAAAATTACAGATAAAAATTGTGACGGGGAGATAAAGTACTGGGGATGCTCTCGGGCATTCCTATATTAGTTGATGGAGTTGTATAATGGAGATTGCTGCCCATCAATATTTTTGGCGAGATTGACTTTGATATATTTTTTGGACTGTTTAGATGAATATAAATGCAATTTGTTCTAAAAAATGTCGTAGTGATCTGATTAGGCTTCATCTAACATCCTTTTATCGAATGATAGAAAATTCTTAAATTCTATATTTAGAAAGTGAAAAAGAACATACAGAACATACAGAACAAATCTAATATCAATATCTAATAATAAAAAATGAGCTTGATCTTCCCCAAGGAGATAAAATAGAAAATATATACAATAAAAGAAGGAGGTTAAGATGACTTGACTCATCAAAATGAATTTATTTCATATTTTATTTTTGCCATCAATTAGATATTAGGAATTAATATTTATCTTGATTTTCTCAATTTTATAGTTAGCTTAGCTATTGTATTCGCTAATAGGTCTTATCAATTAGTTACAAACTTATTTTATTGTAATTGGCCGCGGACTTATACTTTATTTATAATATGATCTCCAGTCATGAAAACTGTTTCCTAAAGGGTATGTGGGATAGGTGAAGCTAAATAAAGATTAATATCTTAATTCTATAATTTAATTGTATATCCACATGAAATAATAAGCAGGATTCATATGGTAACCTAACAAGTACTACCGTTCACGTCCCTCCCTTTACTAATCGCTGGTTATAGGCAACTACTTGCTCGATATTGACGGCACCCTTCTTTTCATCTATGAACTCAACGGCATTGTCTTCAAAAAGTCAATTGAAGTGCTGAATAAGGATGAACAGTTTTGCGCTAAAATCAAAGCGGTTAACAACAAACACGTTGTTGTCTTCGGCATGTATAAATTCAGCATTGTTTCCATCGAGGAGTTTAAGGTTATCGAGACAGTTGAGATTCCAGCCATGATCTAAAATGTGGAGGCAAGAAATAATTACATCAGCATTCTCACTTCTGATTAGTAAGGATAAAACAAAGTACTCTACTGCTGGAAAATTGGTTAGGAAGGGTCAGTGGAGAAGAAATACTAACCTGTCGATGTTACACTGCCCGACTACGAGGAGTGCAGTGATGACCGACTGTAATTGGCCACAATTGAGTCTATCGATCACAATCCAAAAATTTATCTCTTCTGGAAAAATACAAACAACATGGTGGAGGTTGATCCTTTGCGAAACCTCGAAGAGAGATATAATCGAATTAAATAGCTTACGTTTGTGACTGATATCGATGGCGATCTCTATAGCGAGATCAGTTCAAACAAGATCACCCTCTGTTCTAAAAAAGGAGGAAAATAAATTGGTTCCTTTACCAACTAAAAGTAGATTTTTAACAAAGTGATCTGCAAAAATGGGGAACCGAATGATTACTACAGTATTTCGAACCAGGGAGTTAAAAGATGGAGATTGTAAACTAATGTCTAACCTGTCTTCTATGCTGAATCAGACAATTATCAGGTTGAAAGTCTATATCTCACTTCTGATGGATAACTTGTTGGCATTAACATGGAAAAGAAGATTGTGGTCTGCTGGAAAACAGAGAAAGATGTGACTATTCATAATTTTCCTAATGAAATTATACGAAAAGTGCTGAGAGTTAATGATACACAGGTCTGTCTGATGTTAGAGGCCACGATAAGTCGCGAAGTGTAGAATTAATACCAAGTTTAAAAACATAACAAGATGGAGATCTATGACTTCGAAAAAGATAGAGAAGTGGCCAAGAAAGCAGTTCTAAAGCTATAATATAAGATTGATATCGACTCCTCCATAGTCGGAAGCGACGGAAGCATTCTTTTTATTCTCAACGAAGACTCGAACAATGATTTAAAAAAGCATATCTTCAAGTGGAGTCCCTTTACTGAAGACAAAAAGGAAGTTAAAAAGAGAGAAATCATCGGAGGAAAGAATTTTGATTCGATAAAGCTCTACCCTTTCGATCGAATCATCACCTTTAAAAAAGCGAAAGAGATGGAAATGTACGATCCATTTGGGAAAGCCCCAATCCCGAAATCGCAAGTGACACTATTTGACTGCAATGCTAAGAAAATTGGTGAATATGAGCTATCAGCAGACATAAAACAGCTTTAACTAAGTAAGAATAACCAACTATATGCTTTGGGAAAAGACAAATTTTCCATTTATGAAATTAACTCAAATTCCAAAAACAGACTTTAAAAGATTCATTAATTGGAAATAACTGTGTCCTTTGTTTATCCGTTTGACAGTTACATCATTATGAAGAAGGAGAGCTGTATGCTGGTTTATGATCGAGACTTTGAGTTGTTAATGAAGGAGGATGAGGATGAAGAGATCCAAGATTATCGCATCATGAAGGTTGACGAAAAGAGGTTCATTTTGGGCAACAAAAAAGAATTCAGCTTATGGGACCTAGAAAAGGAAGAGAAACAGACCCTGAAACTGGAGGGATGGGCTCCAAACCTGACATAGCTGATGGGGAATAGATACCTGTTAATAGCGGACAAATGGATCAGATCCTATGATTTTTAATTGCTCAGGCAATGAGGATTAATTATCAATTTATGCTGTATTTAACTGCTTTTTGACTTTAATGGTGTCAGTATATTAATTTTTTGAAGAGCTTCGATATATGCATCCACAATATTGATCAACAAATAATAAAATTGATAAACTTAGATAAGAGATTTAAAACTTTACCATATTAATCAAAATGGCTGGAATTTTATTTTTTAATAAACTGCGCGCTTATGGTGAAATGAAAAATGAAAGTATAAGTAAGTACATTCATTCATGATAATAAGAATATATGAAAGAGATAATTTAATAACATTTTGGAGAAAACTTGTGCAATCATAAAATAATATTTTTACTCTATAAAGTATTTTGGAGAAGCTCATTCATTTTTGTTAGCCCAGTAATCAGCAAACTTAGAATAATCTGTTGACCTTTCAATCTACTTGAATAAATAATTACAGTTCAAAGTCTGCACTTTGATTTTTATCAGTTTAACTTTCAATCTTAAGTTAACTGATAGATTTATTCAGATCCTATAATTTTTATGATATATTTTTTACGTTAGGTACCGTTTTAGCTGTTTTAAGTTATTCATATTCCCTCTTCATGTTGGCAATGGTCTCTTCCAATCGAATAATTCTTTTTCGTTGCAGTTCTTGATGGGTTTCACTATTCTTGCTGATGTTTCTTTGTGATATGAGCTGCATATTTGTGAGATTAGCATCATTTTTTACTTGCTCAAGTTCTTCTTTTAATTGAGCATTTTACAACTGTAGATTTTGTATATCATCAGGAGGATAAAACTAGAAAGCTTCGTTCAGTTAGTTGTCCATAAAAAGTATAATTGTATTTATTTAATTATGAATCTATTAGATTAAAGAGTTAAAATCCAATTTAAAATAAGAGGATAAATAAAAATTAATTCAATTATCTATCTTAATTGCTCAAAACATTGAGGATGAACTATTAATTTTTATATATTATTATTATCCGCTGATTTTTAAACAGCTGATTCTGCTAATTATACAAATCAATAAAAGAGCGTCTTAATTTAGACAAACATCAAATACCGTCCAATTCTTATCAATAAATGAATAACCTATGAATATGCGATTCATTGGAGTGAATCAATTATCCTATCTATCATTCTATCAAGCTGGCATTGCTCATTTCATCAATCATATTTTACGATATGGCTCCCATGATGTTCAGGAATGCAATTCTTTCCTTCCAATCGTATTGCTGTTTGAGATATGAAAGAATCTGATCAACCTATTTTTTATGTTTATTCGGGAACACTAGCTTGGACTCGTCATCATCCAAATCAAAGCTTTCATCTTTTTATTTTTATACTTCGACTGGTTTTTAATATTCAACTGGATGAATCTTAGGAACACGATTTATAGCTTTTCTAGTCTCTTCTTCCAGTTCCTTACATCTGTTTCTTAATTCTAAATGGCTTTTATTTGCTTCTTTAATCTGTGAATCCAATGATCTCACTTTTTTATTTGATTAACTCAACTGGGATTCAAAGACGCTGTTCTTTTTCTACAGTTCGTCGATTTTAGCCTTAAGTTGAGTTCTAAATTATTTTTATTTTACCTTTATTTAATTAAATCAGCATTTTTTCCCTAGAGGGTAGAGTCAGTCTTTTTGCTGAGAGTGGAAGCAGCAGAAATTGTGGATTTTTATAACTGTTTCCTTAGTGTTGAAGCTTATGAATTCCGTGCAGCAAGTTAATTCTTTTGTAACTCTAATCTTTCATTTAATCTTAATATCAGCAGAAGTACTCAGATATATTAGCGTTTTTACGTTGATTGTCTTTTTGGAGAAGATTATTTTCATTTCTCATTTCACTAATTAGCATCTCCTGCTATTCAGCTTTTTCTTTGAATCTTAATCATTCAATAATTACTCTTCAATTATTGCACTCTGATTTTAAGCATTGATTTTGTAGCTTTAAATTTCAGTCTGTAGCGCGCTGATAGTTTAGTTAAGTGCTTCTAATCTTCCAACAGAAATGGTATTTTGAGTGACATTTATAGTGCTGGTTGCTGGTTTGGTTGTTCTAAGTTATTCATATTATCTCTTCATGTTGGCAATGGTTTCCTCCAATCGAATAATTCTTTTTCGTTGCAGTTCTTGATGGTTTTCACTATTCTTGTTGATGTTTCGTTGGGACACGAGTTGCATATTTTTGAGATTGGCATCATTTTTTACTTGCTCAAGTTCTTGCTTTAATTGACCAATTTAGGCTCGGAGGCTTTCTACATTGTCACTTTGTATCATGGAAAGATCCTCAATGTCAAGCATGTTCTATAAATCTGGAGTTTAGTTGGGGTTGGTCATAAATAGTATGATTTAATTATTAGGATTCAAGAGAGAAAAATAAATTTATAAAGATAATTCAATTAAAATCTAATAAACCAATAAAAATACCGAAATTGAATTTTTCATTACCTTTCGCACACGCTAAATTTATTTATAATTGTAAGATAAAGAGGTAACTTAAAAAAGCAATAATTATATATAATGAAAAATGGCTGCTCCCTTCTATTGATAATTTGCAATTATTTATCAACTGTCAATATAAAAAATGATTTAGTGTAAAAATAATAGTAAATTCGCATAAATTTATTGAGGATGTAATATCAAGAAAGTTTGAAGAAGAACCAAAGCATGATATCAACTCACCACATGAGTTGTAACCAATCAAAAGCTTCTAACTTTTACTCAGATTATAGACCTAATAAGACCTCTCTCCTCAATTATTCCCACATTCCAATGCTAAAAGACATTCCTCGATGGAATCAATCATCATCAACGTGGAGACATTCTGCGCATAAATATAGCTTTTCGAAAGATAGTAGGTTCAAAGAGGACTCTTTAAATTATAGTGATATCATTTAACCTCAAATTCCATCTTTTCTATCTTCCAAAAGTTGTACTTTTGGCAAAGGAACAAGAAAACCTATTTCCGATGTCGTATTAAGAAACGCGAAAGAAAAACCAGGACCAGATCGCTATGACATGGAAATAACTGATGAATAACCTAGACAAGCTTCAAAGGGAAAAGTATTTGGACTTAGTTGGAAATCATACGAAAAGAATTTTATAAGACACAGAAGCGACGTTTATGCTGAATTTCAAACAGAATCCAATCCACCAGCTCAATACTAAGGTATAAATATTGATATTAAGTCAGATAAGTGCCAGGGAAAGATCAAAAACATTTTTCAGCCTATGGGAGATTAAAAATGTACTCAGATAGAATGGCTGACACCAAAAATTGGGTGCCAGGGCCGCATCATAAGGTCAACGATCGCCATCTCTATGGGACTTCTGGGTTAAATGATCGAAATTTTTCATTTGGAGAAAGGATAGACTTATCAAAACCAGCTAATGACCATCCTGCTGCTATTTATCAAATTCCAGGTTTTTGCGACAGATTTACCAGGATCAGTCGTAAAAATAAAAAAATGGTTTCTACGCGAGCCTGATATGATTGATTTCTTTATTATTTTTATGATAGATCATTATTATTGAGAAGGAATTAGTTGATAAAAAATATTTATAAAACATTGTATTCAGCTCATTTCTTTAGCATAGTTAAGATTTTAGTGCGAAGCTCATTCAGCTCGGTAAGTTTTTATTTGCATCTCTTCTTTAGCTAATTCAT
>Ga0302268_1001396_pt1 | contig 13324 bp, 6 predicted proteins | sample III_Bog_E2_1_FD_194554 | JGI IMG/M metagenome (GOLD analysis project Ga0302268, IMG submission 194554) | Peat permafrost microbial communities from Stordalen Mire near Abisko, Sweden - III_Bog_E2_1 | ecosystem: Environmental > Terrestrial > Soil > Wetlands > Peat | place: Sweden: Abisko...
GTTCGAGTCGCAACAGTTCAACCGTATGTTCGCAACTGATACGCAACATTTCGCTTACTCCGCAAAACCGGGGTTTATTGTCGTGGATAACGCAACAGTTTGGTGAAATGCTCAGTTCGCAATCGGTAAAGGCAAAAAGGGCATCAATGGTTTTGTCGGACGAAGAGCCGGGAAGCAAATGAACCAGAATTTCCACATTGGCCGAGGTATTGTCATCTACCTTACGGATTTTAATTTTTCCTTTATCACTGGCACGGATGATGGATTCAATCAGCTTCGAGGTGTTTGTTCCGAAAGGGATTTCAGTAATGGCAAGCGTTTTATTATCAATCTTCCCTATTTTTGCACGAATCTTGACTGCTCCACCGCGTTCACCATCATTATACCGGCTGACATCAATGGAACCACCTGTCTGGAAATCGGGGTAAAGAATAAAAGTTTCACCTCTCAGATGAGCAATGCAGGCATCCAGTAATTCGTTGAAATTATGAGGCAGGATCTTTGAATTCAATCCAACGGCAATCCCTTCAATTCCCTGGGCCAACAGTAAAGGAAATTTTACCGGAAATGCAACAGGTTCTTTGTTGCGCCCATCATAGGATGCCTTCCATTCGGTGGTTTTCGGATTAAATACTGTCTCGAGTGCAAATTTCGAAAGGCGGGCTTCAATATACCGGGGTGCGGCGGCACTATCACCGGTCAGGATATTTCCCCAGTTTCCCTGGCAGTCGATCAACAAATCTTTCTGTCCGAGTTGAACCAGTGCATCCCCGATAGAGGCGTCTCCATGGGGGTGAAACTGCATGGTATGACCTACGATATTGGCCACCTTGTTGTAACGACCGTCATCCAGCCTTTTCATCGAATGAAGGATACGGCGTTGAACGGGTTTTAATCCATCATAAATATCGGGTACGGCACGTTCGAGTATCACATACGAGGCATAGTCCAGAAACCAGTTCTGGTACATCCCCGATAAATGATGTTTCACTGTATCGTTATTAATCTTAGGTACTTTATACGTTGAATGGGATGCAGATCCGGCTTCAGTTTCGATCTCACCGTCTGCTTCCGTCAATTCGTTTTCTTCGTCTTCTGAATCAATTATTTCGTCTGTACTCATTATAAAGTATTTGAGCCCCCTAAATCCCCCGGGGGAACTTAAGAACTATGATTTAAATGGATTTATTAATAAAATAGAATTCTGAAACTTGCTTTTACTTTGTTCTGTTTAATCTGATCAAAGTCTTTAATTCCCCCTTTGGGGGATTTAGGGGGCTTACATTTTACATTTCCAACGACAAAAATAAGTAAAAATAAGAAAAAAGCCGTAACTTTGCGTTCCTATTTTCAAAGTTTGAAAGTTAATGACCGATTAGAATCAGTTCAGAACTTAAAATGATTTACTTATGAAGTACCGAGTACTGCTTTTTGTGTTTTTGGTGAATTGCTTTTTGGCTAATTCACAAACACTGCTGATCAAAGCGCACATAGAGATAGCCGGCAATTCATGCGAAAACGATTCAACGACCAGACGGATTGAATTCAGGAAATCAGAACAAGGTCAATTTCTACCTGTAAAGACCTTTATATCCACCAAATGTCAAAATGAATTCGTATTGCCATTGGATTCCGGAACTTTTAAAATGATCGTCAACTCGTTCAATTGCGTTGAGCAATATCTCATTTTTAAGGTAGAAAACGGACAGAAAGAGATAACACTCGAGAATACGGTCCTTTTTAAACATGAAAAGGCTATCAGTTTAAATGAAGTTACTGTTGTTGGAAACAAAAAAGAATTTATAAAGGTTGATGCCGATAAAACCACTTACCTGGTTAAGGAGAATCCGGCACTTTCATCGGGTTCCATGTCTGATGCCATTCGTAAAATACCGGGTGTAATTGTCAGTCCGACAGGGAATCTGAACCTGAACGGAAAAGATGTAGCCATCTATATCGATGGTACTCCATCGAATCTTTCGGGTCAGGATTTAAAGAATTATATTCAGAGCTTACCCGCCAATGCCGTTGAGAAAATTGAACTGATTGAAAATCCAGGAGCAGCATATGAAGCAAATACAAATGGGGGAGTGATCAATATCATCACCCGGTCGGATACTTTTAAAAGTTTTAGCGGGACATTAAACCTGAATTACGGGACGAGCAATAACAATAAGTATTCGCCTTCCATCATGTTGAACGGACGAAAGAAAACGATTAACTGGCAATTGCAAACAGGATATAATTCACAGGAAGTGACCGACTATAATACTGTGGACCGGACCTTTACATCTTTTACTCCCAATGTCCTGTTTAATCAGGATGGAACAGGTAAAGAACTAAATAATAACTTTTATTTCCGGCCCATGGTTAACTTCAGAATCAATGAAACCTCCAATTTGATTGTGAATTATAATCTGAATATCGCAGGGAACAGACTAATTACTCCGGCTACAGTTCACACTGACTCCCTGACTCCCGCAATAAATTATACCAATCTCTATTCCAATCAGAATAATAACGATAATCATGAGTTAGTGATGAAATACAAAACAAGGTTAGATACATTAGGTAAAACATTGCAGGTCACAGGTTACTATTCCATTTATGATAAAAACGCACAGGGTAAATCGTTACTGAACCAAAATAGTACAAACCTTTACAGCATCAATAACCTGAACCTGAATCTGACTAATTTCTATCTGAAATATGATTTTGAATTGCCATTCAAAAATTTCCAACTGAATACAGGTGGTAAATTCAACAGAGTGAATGCAGGCGATGTAGGAAAATATAATTTAAACAATGCATCTTCATCAATTTTCAATACCCCGGTCTATCTGAATCAGTTGGATTTTACTTATAACGAGACCAATCTGGCGTTGTATGCTGAGTTTAAAAAGAATTTCGGGAAATTGCATGCTACAGCAGGTGTCAGGATGGAAGACCTGATATTTAATAGCTCTGCAAAAACCGATGCACAAAAAGACACTATAATTGAAGGTCAACTTCCTGTCATTTATCCTACATTTAATCTGTTATATCAATTTAATACCAACCTGAACATGTCAGCACGGTATTCGCGTAAAGTGGCCATGCCGCCGTATAGTCAGTTAGATCCAAATAACAATGGATATTTCGACCAGTATTCAAACTCCGTTGGAAATCAGTCACTGAAACCGAACTTCTACGATAATTACTCATTCAAACTTTCTGCTTTTAATTATGTAAACCTGGGTGCCAATTATTCGTATACTAAAAATGTCAGTTTAATGACATTAACTACAGAACCGCAGTCATTGGTTTCGACTCAGACTTTTACTAATTACGGGAACATCCGGAATTATAATGTCTCTTTGGGTCTCCCTGTTCCTTTTGATTTGATCACAAAAGGAAAAGAATTTTTTAAACAGACTATGGATATTAATAAGATGAGTTTTTTGTATCTTTATGTTGCTTACAACAGGCAGCTTATTCAAGGTTATCCGTATTCCAATGGAGGACCGAATCCGTTTTGGGTGTTTGTACTGAATTCGCAAATCGTTTTGCCACTGGAACTGAGGTTGAATTTACAGTATTTCTTTCTGACAAAAGGGACGTATCAGATTTATCAGGTTGACCAGCCTGTTCAGTACTGGTTGGTTGACTTAACACGGAAATTCCTTAAGAATAACCTTGAATTAACTGTAGAGGCTACAGAGGACGTAAAACAACAAATCTCCTTTCAAACCCCGAATGTGTCTACCAATTTTTCGAACCTGAATGATGGGCTGACTTTCTGGTTTAAACTGACCTATCATTTTGGTGAATTTAAGAGTAAAGAAGAAACACAGATTGAAATCGAAAAGAAACAGGTGGAAAGTAACGGGTTTGATATTAAGAAATAGGAATGAGGAATGAGGAATGAGGAATGAGTAAGAGGTAAGAGGCAAGGAATAAGAGGTAAGAAGTAGGAATGAGGAATGAGGAATGAGGAATGAGTAAGAGGTAAGAGGCAAGGAATAAGAGGTAAGAAGTAGGAATGAGGAATGAGGAATGAGGAAGAGGTAAGGATGAGAGGTAAGAGTAGGAGTTAAGTGGCTAGGAAACACCGCCCCAAGCCCCTAAAGGGGATGTAAAGAGGGGCTGCAGGTATTAGAGATTGCTGCAAAAAATAAAGGTATGTTACAATACCATTACCTTAATCGGAATAAATAGACGGATTGGCATTAACAATATATTGAAATTATTATTGTATCGATTATTCTAAGAAATAAAAATTAAAAATCACTACTTATTTACGATAAATAACTACTGAAACAGATCTTTACATCCCCTTTAGGGGCTTGGGGCGGTTTATATTAATGAGCTATTAATTCCGCTTTAAAACTAAAACCGGAATAAAAAAAGTAACTAAGCGGTAAATCGTAAATTGTGAATAAATTGTACATATTTCTACGTGTCCTATGTGCCTATGTGGTCCATTTTTCTATCATTAGAGTATGTAATTGGAATACTGAATTTTGCCTTTCTTGACAAATCGTAAATTGTAAATAAATAAATTGTAACTATATTATGGCTTCACAAGAAGATGTTTTTAAAAAACTGATTGCGCACTGCAAGGAATACGGTTTTGTATTTCCTTCAAGCGAAATTTATGATGGACTGGCTGCAGTGTACGACTATGGTCAAAACGGTGTAGAACTCAAGAATAATATCAAAAAATACTGGTGGGACAGTATGGTATTACTGAACGAAAACGTTGTCGGGCTTGATGCCAGTATCTTTATGCACCCCACAACCTGGAAAGCTTCAGGGCATGTGGATGCCTTCAATGATCCTTTGATTGACAATAAGGACAGTAAAAAACGCTACCGTGCCGATGTGCTGATTGAAGATTTACTGGCAAAATACGATGATAAAATCAACAAGGAGGTCGAAAAAGCAGCTAAACGTTTCGGCGATAGTTTTGATGCCGACATGTTCCGCAAAACAAATGAACGTGTACTGGAACACCAGACCAAACGGGATGAAATCCACGTCCGTTTTGTAAAAGCACTGAACGATAATAACCTGGCTGAATTAAAAGCGATTATTGAAGATAATAATATTGTTTGTCCCGTGAGCGGAACAAAAAACTGGACTGATGTACGCCAGTTCAACCTCATGTTCTCAACTGAAATCGGCTCGGCTGACGGATCAATGAAAATATATCTTCGTCCGGAAACGGCACAGGGTATTTTTGTGAACTTTCTGAATGTCCAGAAAACAGGCCGAATGAAAATCCCATTTGGTATTTGCCAGATCGGGAAAGCATTCCGCAATGAAATAGTTGCCCGTCAGTTTATATTCCGTATGCGTGAATTTGAACAAATGGAGATGCAGTTCTTTGTCCGCCCGGGAGAAGAAATGAAATGGTTTGAACACTGGAAACAATTCCGTCTTAAATGGCACAAGGCACTTGGGTTGGGAGATCAGAAATACCGTTTCCATGATCATGATAAACTGGCCCATTATGCCAATGCAGCTACGGATATTGAATTCGAAATGCCTTTTGGGTTTAAAGAAGTGGAAGGAATACATTCGCGTACCGATTTCGACCTCAAGAGTCATGAAAAGTTTTCAGGTAAAAATATCAAATACTTTGATCCCGAACTCAATCAATCGTATACTCCCTATGTTATCGAAACATCGATAGGAGTGGACCGCACTTTCCTGTCGATCATGGCCGGATCGTATAAAGAAGAGACTCTTGAAAACGGTGAAACCCGCGTTGTACTGGCTTTGCCTCCTGTACTTGCCCCGGTAAAAGCAGCTATTTTGCCGTTGGTAAAAAAAGACGGCCTTCCTGAGAAAGCACGTGAGATCATGAATGAGTTGAAATTTGATTTCAAATGCGCCTATGATGAAAAAGATTCCATCGGGAAAAGATACCGTCGACAGGATGCTATCGGAACACCATTCTGTATAACAGTCGATCATGATACTTTAGTTGACAATTGTGTCACCATTCGTTACAGGGACACCATGTTACAGGAACGTGTAAAAATAGAAGAACTTCATCATATTATCGGTGATCTGGTCAATATGAAGAATCTGTTTAAGAAAATTGTAGGATAATCTGACAGAAGAAATATTAGTAATTATAAAAAAAAGAACTTCAATATATGGAGTTCTTTTTTTTTAGTCTGAATAAAAGAAATTATTATTTTTGTTGCTGAAAATAAAGAATTCAAAAAATCAGGTTTTCAACAAAATACTGTATAGTCCTGAAATCTGTTTACACTTTTGCTACTGAGATACTTGTTACGACCGTGTAATTCAAACTTTACCAAGTGAAACCCTCACTAAGTTTTTAGTTAATGACTATTTGTATAAAAAAATATGGGTATCGCTTCAATTAGTGAGGGCTTCACTACCCGATTACACTATTACTACTTACTACCGACTACTTACTACCAACTCCATCCACTTCTTACTTCTTACCTCTTTCTTCCTGTCCTGACACCCCTGTGACACTCCCATCACATTCCGTGAAAAATATTATGCTGTTTTAGTATTATTACAGATATAACACAGACATATTACAGTCCTATATAGGACTGTGTTATTACTGTGTCATCACTGTGACATCACTGTGATATCACTGTGATATATACGGAATGTGATGGGATGTAGAACGGTGGCAGACAGGAATGTCTGTAACGGATTTAATAGGAACCGGATGCTTTTTTGAAAGAAAACGGGTATGGAAAACTTTGGAAAGAACTTTTGAAAGTATACATTTATTCTGAACGAAAGTGTACAACTTTGCAGTTGAAATTTTATGCTGCAAAAATAAGAAGATTCCTTTTATTTTTCAATCAAATTTATTTTTTTAACTCAAAAAAATGGAAGCATTTTTCAAAAAAAAAGAAATGAGGAATAATCGGTAGTATGTAGTATGTAGTATGTAGTCGGTAGTCGGTAGTCGGTAGTAAGTAGTCGGTAGTAAGTAGTAAGTAGTAAGTAGTAAGTAGTAAGTAGTAAGTAGTAAGTAGTAAGTAGTAAGTAGTAAGTAGTAAGTAGTTGGTAGTTGGTAGTAAGTTATTGATAATTACTGATATTCTCACTTGGTGAAAGAAATATTATTTTAATACCTTCCTTAAATATTAACCCCTTAATAGAAAACCTGCTACCTTTAAGCCTCGCTCATTTATTTTTCAAGTTATTAGAAGATATTAATCTCAATAAGGATGAAGTGCTTTTACCGTTTTTTTTGTGTGATGAATAAAACGTTTTTGTGTCTTGTTCCTCGACGAAAAAAAGATTAGCATTGGCAAAAAGTTTGAAAAAGAAGTTTGAAGTCCCGAAAGTTCGGGATGTAGCAAGCTCCAATTGAAAGTTCAGGGTTACCGTAGTCTTTTATCTTTTATCTTTTGTCTTTTATCTTTTGTCTTTTGTCTTGGCTCTTGGTTCCTGGCTCTATAAGAATGAAATCTTATATTGTTCTTCTTTTAGCATACCCTAATAAACCCCATCCAACAGTAACCATTAGTTGATTTCCTTTTAATTCAGGAGTGTTTGTGGCTGGCATTAAATACGTTAACCGCAACCGGATACACTGGAAACTGTATTCATTTATCAGATACGGATTTGCTCTGATGGTCTTGAATTTAAAATCACAATTCAACCCGACCTGATAACTAAAAGAGGATAAATCTTTATCTTTTAATTCAGGGATTTTATTCTGATCATTTTGTAACGGATCACAGAAAAAACCACCGATTCCGGCAAATGGCATCAACGTTACTGTCTTATTATTTAAAGTTTCATATCCTAAGCTAAGTTCGGGGTTAAGATAAGTAACCGATGACCCGGCAGGCAATATGGCTGAGGGTGTAAAATAGAAATTCTTTCTCGTGGTTGTTCCTATAATATTTACACGGGTAAATAGTCCCAGCTTTTTATGATGAAAATCACAACCAATACCAACAACATATCCGTCAACTATCGATTCGCTTTTTAATCCTGCATTTGCATATCCTAATGAGAAATCCATTCCAAAACCCCAGTAAGAAGGTCCAACTACCAGACGTATATAATTCCTGACATAATGTTCATACCGGGAATGGGGATAAGCTACTAAAAATGAATCGCATTTTAAGTTGATTCCATTTTGTATCTTCGCTTTTACTTCAGGGGTATTTATTTGATAATTATCGCTGAAAATATCATTTAAAATCAATATAAGCATCTTTTTATCCTCCCCGGTAAGGGTAGACTTGTCGATGTTTTTAATAATTTTGTGTAAATAGACAAATGAATTGTCAGCCAGTTTTTGGCTTAGTAATTCCGTAATGGGCATGACCGGCTTTTTCCTTCTAATGGATGGGCTTAATTTTGAAATGGAATCGATACGTAAAATTTCATGTAAAGAATAAGCGTAATTTTTAGTCAATGCACCCAGATATATTTGTTCAAAAGAATTGAAAACAGCAAAATTCTCGTCGGCTACTTTGTCGTTTAAATAGATGTACGCTTCGTTCACTTTGTCAATGTCGCCTGAGACATAACTATCCAACAGTAAATTACGGCCACGTGAAATAATGTCTGATTTTGAAAGTTTGTTATTTTTTATTGAGCTGGCAATATCCTGTGAGGAAACGAATGCTGAAAAGCAACCAAAAATAAGCAGGAATGAAATGATTTGTTTTCTCATTGATTCATTATTTTTTTAACATCAAACGAAATAAAGTCATGCAAATGTAATAATTTGATTCTAAATAGTACTAATCAAAATCTGACAAATTTAATAAAGAGTTACAAAAATTCAATATAGTAAAGGGATTAAGTGCTTTTATGAGTATCCATAAGAGTCTAAAATAAAAACTCTTATCTGCTTTTATTTCTATTCTTCAGAACTATATTGCAGATTAATAGCTTACTACTGTAACATGATTCTGTAACCTGTACCGAAAACTGTTGTCAGCCAGAGGCCGAAAAAACGGTCGTATACATGGTAAACATTATTTTCGGAAGTGATAATTTCTTTTTCCAACAATTGTTTAATAGCTGTTTGAACAGAGCTTGACGAAAGCAATCCGTGTTTTTTTATAAATGCTGAGGAAGTTACGGAAGATGCCTTTCCTTCTTTGGCAATAGCATATAATATTTCCTTTTGTCGTTCTGTCAGGAATGATAAAGTGCTTTCAAAGAGTGGTTCGTACGCTGCAATTCTGTTTTTAACTGACTCCCTGATGATTTCCAACGTGCAGGTTTCTCCCGGTTTGGTTAAAAAATACAGCTCGTTGAATATATTTTGCATATACCAGGTATGACCTTCAAAAAGCCTGTATACTGACCTTATAAGCTCGTTTGAGATAACTTTTTGATCATTGCTGAATTGCTTTTTGACAAAGTCAATATATACATCTTCATTAATGGCATTCAATTGAATAAGGCTGACACTTTGGTAGAACGGTCGTGCAGCACTGAAAAAAATGTTTTGCATGATATGGCGTTGGCTTCCTGCAAATATAAACGATGAGTTCCTGCAATGCTGAATATGTGTTCTTAATACTGCTTCAATATTGTGTTCGGAATAATTGGCAATCTGCTGAAATTCGTCAATAGCAACTAAACAGGGCTTATTGGCACCTTCCAGGTATTTGAAAATCTGCTCAAGACTAAATGCGGGTTCTGCAATTTCGCCAATACCAATATCGAAGGTGGGAACTCCAGTTATTTTGTCCAGTTTAAAAGCAGGTCGAAGCGAACTAATGACGGAGAAAAAGCCATCAATAAACTTAGTACCACCCGGTTTTAATGTTTCAAAGATTTCCTTCCCCAGTTTGAAAACAAATTCTTTGAGATTATTTGTAGCGTAGATATCAATAAAGAAACAATAATATGTCTGACTTATATCAACATGGTGAAAACAATGTTGAATTAAGCCTGTCTTTCCCATCCTTCGGGGTGAAATGATGGCCAGATTATTCCCGTTTGTGATAGCCTTTATTAATTCTAATGATTCTTTCTCCCTGTCACAAAAATAATCGTTAGATACATAGCCACTTGTAATAAATGGATTGGATATCTCTCTCATTGTAATTGAATTTTATGCAAAGATATAATTAACTTTGAATTATTGAATATCAATTATTGAAATATAATTATTGAAATTCAATAAAACAATTAAAAAGGTACTTAAAGCATTCTATAACAATAAAATAAATAATTCAAAGAATTTATTGAACTATTTTGAATTTTGACCCCCAAACCCACAAAAGGGCAAAGCCTCAAGCTAATTGTTTAAAGACTGAAAGTCTGACTGACAAATTCTAGTCCAAGGTAAAGCCCTGAAGGGGTATGCCTTGGGGAAATGGATTAATTAAGATTTCGCACTGAAAGGGCAGCATAAAAACCGATAATAGTTAATTCTACTTTGACAGATTCTATTTTTTAGACAGGATTTACAGGATTAACATGTAATTGTGGTCTGAGAGAATGATAGATTCCCATACAGCTACTAAATTTATATTGTTTAAAATCTTATTGAATAATATGAAACCTGTTAATCCTGTTAATCCTGTCTCATTTTTTTATTATTTTTAATCTGTCAAAGTAGAATTAATGTACAATATTTATATTGCCCTTTGGCTTCGCCGATTTTCAGTTCAGGGCGCAAATTGGTTTATTGCTATCTCCCAAGGCTTTGTCCCACCAGGACGTCACCTTGGGCTAGTATATTTTGGCATTCAGCCCGAAAACCATTTGCTTGTATTTAAAACCTTTTGTTGCTTAGTTTGACGGTTATGACTTCATGGACTAATTGTTAATTCGATCAAAACACACAAACATAACCATGTAATTCTAATAATTAGTTATATATTTGCATGGTAAATGAAAAAGAACTGTCAAATGTACATTCCAAGAGAAATAGAAGAAAGTGTTTTGAAAGCACTGGAAAACAATCCGATAGTCGCATTGATTGGTCCACGTCAATGTGGTAAATCTACATTAGTGAAGCATTTGATGGAAAATAATCCGGATTGTATTTATTTAGATCTGGAACGTCCATCCGATTTGCAAAAACTGGAAGATGCGGAATGGTTTTTATCTACTCAAAAATCAAAATTAATTTGTATTGATGAGGTTCAACGAAAACAGGCGCTGTTTCCACTTTTAAGAAGTCTTTCAGACGAATGGAATAGGAATGGATCTTTTATAATATTAGGATCGGCTTCAAGAGATTTATTGCAACAAAGTTCAGAAACACTTGCAGGTAGAATAAGCTATAAAAGTCTAACTCCTTTTCTTTGGAAAGAATTAGTTGGGAAATGCTCCATAGAAAAATACATAATCCGTGGTGGATTTCCCCGAAGTATACTTGCCAAAGAAGACGAAACATCCTTTGAATGGCTTGAAAACTTCATTTCAACCTTTTTGGAAAGAGATTTATTATTTTGGAGAGGATTTACTCCTTCTACAATGCGACGACTATGGCAAATGATTGCTCATGTAAACGGTCAGACTGTAGACTATTCGACACTTGCCAAATCATTAGGGATTTCCGCTTTCACTGTCAAAAACTATATTGATTTATTGCAAAGTACATTTATGGTGGATGTAATTCCACCATACAGTTCAAATTTAGGTAAACGATTAGTGAAAGCACCAAAAGTCTATATTTCAGATTCTGGTATCACTTCCTCATTGTTGGGATTACGAAGCTTTGAAGAAATGTCAGGACATCCATCAATTGGAGGAGTTTGGGAACAAATTGTATTATCAAACCTGAAAGGATTGTTTCCGGATGCATCTTTTTATTTTTATAGAACAAGCAATGGTGCTGAAATTGATTTTGTGATGAAAATAAGAAATATTGTTTTCGCAATTGAATGTAAATCCAATTATTCACCCTCATTATCAAAAGGTAATTATAACGCTATCGAAGATATAGCACCAAAAAAAGTATTTGTTGTTTCACCTCTTGAAAAAGGATGGAAAATGAAAGAAAATATAGAACTTGTTTCGTTAACTGAACTTGAAGAGAAAATAAAAGAAATGATTAGTGAAGCCCCCAAGCCCCCAAAGGGGGCATAGCTGTCAGGATAAGGGTTTAAAGACTGAAAGTCCGGCATATACTAGCCTAAGGTAAAGCCCTGAATGGGTGTCACCTAAGGAAATGAATCGATTAAAGTATCGGCACTGAAAGGTCAGCATAAAAAAACGGATAATAGTTGATTTATAATATTTTATATTGCCCTTTCTTGGCGTAAATTGGTTTATTGTTATCTCCCTAAAGCTTTATCACTTCAAAACGTCACACCGGGCTAGAATATATTGGGCATTTAACCTGAAAACAAGGTGTTTATAAAACAATTTGTTGCTTAACTTGACGGCTATGCCCCTTTGGTGGTTTTTGGGGTCAATAATAAAACAAATGCAAAAAGCCTGTATTATATATTTAAAAGAATATCAATAATCAGGGTCTGCTGAAAAATAGTTATATTTCAGATTAATATACAATTACAAAGTATTTTTTATTGTTTGTTGCAAGGGTTACTTTGTTTTTTGTTTAAAACTTATGCACTCAAATTATTTGGAGAATAAAAATCCTGTAAGGATTTCCTATGCATATGGCACATTCCGACAAGTCGGAATGTGCCATATGCACAAAAACTCCTCTGGAGTTATTCAGCAGACCCTTATTAGATTTCCAGTTTCATATTGTAAGAATATTCAATTTTCAATTTTCAATTTTCAATTCTCATTTTACACAACCTCTAAATTAAAAATACACACATTGGGTGCAAAAGCCGATAGTCATTATAAAATAAATTCAAAAAAGGGTGTGCTATATATTTAACAAAATATCAATAATAATCCATTAGGTATAGGCGCTTAGGCCGCCCTAATTAAATGATTGATTTTAAAATGTATAATGAAATATAGGACAACTTTTAGGGGAGCTATTCATCAAATAATACCGACTATTGATCCTGTTTTTCAATTGACTCCAGCTTTAGAGGCTGTGTAAAAACTATAATTGAAAATGATAAAACTATCAAATTTAAGCATGTAGTTGAAATAAGGTAATAAGGTTAAGACATTTTTGTTAATATTTCTATTAAAGTTGAAAAACAAAAATATGGTACATTCCAGTTTATCGGAAAGGTTTATTTCTTAAAAACCTTATTTTCAGGTATTAAACCTTAAGAGAAATTAATGAGTACCAACCCCAACCTTATTACCTTATTAAAAAAAAACATCAACTATCAATTTGGAAGTAACAAATTCTACTTATTTTATTTTTACACAGCCTGTTTAGCTGTAGGATGATTATGCATTAAATATTGGC
>Ga0302268_1001401_pt1 | contig 13297 bp, 12 predicted proteins | sample III_Bog_E2_1_FD_194554 | JGI IMG/M metagenome (GOLD analysis project Ga0302268, IMG submission 194554) | Peat permafrost microbial communities from Stordalen Mire near Abisko, Sweden - III_Bog_E2_1 | ecosystem: Environmental > Terrestrial > Soil > Wetlands > Peat | place: Sweden: Abisko...
AGAAGAATATGATCAAATAGTTAAAAATATAATTGAACCATGGATTGAAGATTATTTAAATAACCGCGCAAAACAAGCCACTTTTTTGTTATAATATATATGGAGTGAATGCATATCGCTATTCACCGTAATATCTCTCATTTGAGAGTAATTTAGAAAGGAAGTTGTAATGGCTTCTAAAAATATTTTTCTCACCGAACGTGGCTTTGGTTCTTCTCATTATGGAGAAGCTACTGTAATCGCGGGGCCTAATGGCGAGCCGCTGACTTTGCGGACTGTCATTACTCCCAATAAGGCGGTGGGAGGTCAACTTACAATTGTCCCGCTTTTGGAGCGAGATGAAAAACGTTCTACTTCAGATATTAATAATAAAGACATTGTGTATGAAATCAAAATTATTCGAAATACTGCTGCTATGTCTGGTGGTACGGTTCGTGTCAAGAAGATTGACGCTAAAACCATGACCATCGAGATGTTTGAGGTCGGATTTGTCGAAAATTCGAAGGGAGCAGTGCAGTTTATTGAAAGTATTGAAATGGAGGGATCGTTTACAGCAAAGACGCTGTTGAATGATCTTCTATTCAATGCTTTCAATGCAGCCATGAATCGGGCTTCAGTATATCGGCCCGACAAGCTTTTCTATGGAAAGCAGGCTACTGATGTAGCTCCTATTGAAAAGAAGTGGTTTGATAAGAAACTCGGTAAGGAAGTTGATGAACGACCGAGCCGTAATGTCCTTCAGGAAGTTTCTGTTTCCTGAGAACTGAAATCGTGCTACAATAAGGGAGGTAATCATACCTCCCTTATTTTTTAGCTACTAACAATGAATGAATCAGATTGCAGTCAAGTATTTATAAAAAAACAAAAAGAGAAATATGGTAATTCTATTTATATAGAAAAAGTTATCAAGCAATCTAAAAGTGATCCTGATATTTTTTGTATATATAACGGGATGCCATTATTCATGGAAGCAAAATTAATAAACTCTATTAGTTATAAAAATCTTTATCCATTTAAAGAATTACAGCTCGATACTTTAGCTATTTATGCAAATGTAAAAGCTATTAGTATTGGACTACTTTATATGAATAAAGAGGTTCGATATTTGATGCATTATGATTTAAAAGAATATCTTTGTAAGAAAGATTGGGATAAGGCTAAAATATTTGATTTAAATGAAATATGGAATATATGGAAAGAGGGAATAAATGAGACAATATAAATTAGATCTTAAATTACAAATTTGTAAAGATCATGCAATTTCTAAAAATGGAATTTGTTTGTCTACTGAATACGTAGATTATAAAACTAAAATGTTATGGCAATGCTCAGAAGGTCATCAATGGGAAGCTTGCTGGAATACAATAAAAAATAATAATGCATGGTGTATAAAATGTTATCAAATAAAAGAAGCTACAGATATAAGTATTTTGCAGAAATATGCTATTTCTAAAAATGGATTATTAATTTCTAATCAATATATAAATAATCATACTAAAATGCTATGGCAATGTTCAGAAGGACATCGATGGGAAGCTATTTGGAGTAATATTAAATTTTTTAATTACTGGTGTCCATATTGTGCTGGTAATGGTATTCCAGATATAAAAGAGTTACAAGATTATGCATTATCCAAAAATGGTAAATTATTATCTACAGAATATATAAATGCTCATTATAATTATATATGGGAATGTAATAATAAACATCAATGGGAAGCTAATTGGAATAATATAAAAACTAAGAATCAATGGTGTCCAGATTGTGCAAGATTTAAAACTGAAAAAATATGTCGGAATATATTAGAAGAAAAATTGAATTATAAACTTAATAAGCAAAGATTTTATTATGACATAAGTAATAGTAAAAATTTCTTAGAGTTTGATGGTTATAATGCTGAGTATAATATAGCTTTTGAATTTCATGGATATCAACATTATATTTATCCTAATCAATATCATAAAACTAAAAAACAATTTCTAGAAGCTCAATTACGTGATAATTTTAAGGAACAATTTGCTGCCGAAAATGATATTAAACTTTTAATAATTCCATATACAAAATCTAATAATTTAGAAGAATATATAGAGGAATTAATTAAAAGTGTCTGATCTATTAATCACTATGGATGAAAAACATCCTGAATATTTTTTAATAGAAACTAATGCTGATATTTCTATTTTTGGATGGAAAGTAAAATCAAAAACTTTAAATAGTTATTATATGGAAATATCACCATGGAATTTAAAAGATTTATTTGAGAATAGAAAAAAACTTAATTTAAATATAAAATATGATTCTCGTACAGATATAATAGTTGAGAACTTAAGAAATGAATTAAAAACATATCAAAATGCAGAAAAATTTAAAACGATGCATATAGATCTTATTGATGAAATTTGGTCTGAACAAGGGTTTCCTGAATTATTTCCAAAAATTGAAGCAGATGATTGCCAAAAACGATCCGTACTTTGGGCTCTTGAAGTTAAAAAGAGCGGACTTTATTTAGAGCAAGGAATCGGAAAAACTATTGTAGGTATTTTTATTTTAGGAAAATTACTTCATGATAAAATTATTCATAAACCATTAGTATTTGCTCCACTATCCCTTTTAGATGATACCGCTTGGTTTGGTGATCTTGAAAGATTTTCAGAAATTAAACCATTAAATTTAAGAGATCCAGAAAGTTTATTTTGTTATGATAGATTATCTTTTATTAACTATGACAAATTGCAATCATATTGTTTTGATAAAACTAAGGATGCGGAAAATTCTTATATTAAAGATAATTTTTTTGAAATGCAAAAGTTTGATGCTATATTTTATGATGAAGCTTCATCTCTAAAAGGTCATTCTTCGTATAGAAGTAAAGCTTTCCTAAAAATATGTAAATATGCTAAGTATTTATGCATGGCTTCAGGAACTCCTAGTCCAAACACTATATTTCAACTTTTCTCTCAAATGAAAGCTATTGGATCAGTGCTTGGGGATAGCTATACAGCATTCGAGATGCGACATGGCGTACAGCGCAGCGTAGGACCTATTATGCGCTGGTTTCCAAGATATAATGCAGAACAAGAAATACGTAAGCGTATAGACTTGGTTACTTACTTTATTAAAAGAGAAGATGTATTGGATTTACCTCCTAGATCATTTAAAACTATTAAAGTTGATCTTCATGAAGATCATATGAAACTTTATAAAAAAATAGAAAAAGACTACATAAGTGCAATACAAGGACTCGATGAAGATGGTAATATAATTAATGGTAAATTAAGAATTCAACATGAAGTGGCAGTAAGAATACGTTTATTACAAATATTGGGTGGATTTACAACTATAGAAGATGCAAATGGTAAAAAGCATCGCATTTCATTGAAATGGAATGCAAAAATGGATGCTTTAGATGAATTAGTTGAAAAACTCTTAACTGAAGATAATAGTAATAACATTATAATTTGGTGTCGATTTCGATGGGAAGTGCAACATATTTATGAAAAATATAAATCTATAGCTTCCTACATTATAGGTGGAATATCTGATAAATTACGCAAAGAAAATCTACGTCATTGGAAAAATGATAAAGAATGTAGAATAATCGTAGCTATAGCAAGTGCCGCTAAATTTGGACACACATGGACGAAAAGTAATAATTCTATATATTTCTCATCTAGTGAGGATTTTGAAGATTATAGTCAAAGTCGTGATAGAAATTATAGACGTGGCCAAAATAGAGAAGTTACAGAATGGAAAATTATCGTAAACAATACAGTAGAAAATCAAGTTTGGTCTTGCATCCAAAGAAAAGGTAAACTTGATAAATTTCTCAAAGATTACTATTCAGGTCAACCAATGATTTGACTTTAAATTAAAAGCGTGTTACAATATTTTATTCAATGGAGTAATAGTGTCTGATGAAGAAGAAGTAGTTTCAGAATTTTCTAAGTTTGTAGAAAGTGTAAAAGCAAAAATTCCTATTGATGAGCTTTACACAAAATTAACTGGAGAACAATTTACTAGAGTAGAATCAAGACCAAGAGCAAAAATCTCTTGGCGTGAAGATAATAGTCCAAGTTTATGTTATGTTCCAGATAAGAATTTATTAACTGATTTTACCGATAAAGTTGATGGTTCTGATAAAGCTGGAAAATCATATAATGTAATAGATATATTACAAAAATGTGGTGGGGCTATTAATTTCGCACATGCATTACAAATGGCATGTGATATTGCACAAATAGAATGGCCCGATACTATTAAGAAAAAAGGTAATAAAGATCTTGGACATTTACCTTATAATATTGGTTCTAAAATTAAGGAAGTATGGGAAGCTTGTGAAAAGAATATGGATTTTTTAATTAACAATCCATCTAGGCGTCCTGTAGGAATATCTAAGTTTTTTGAAAATAGAAATATGCCTTTTGAAGCAGATTTTATTAAACCTATGCAGTTAGGAATTGTTCCTAAATATGATGTAGTATTTAATATATTAAAAGGTCAAGGAATCTTAAGAAAAGGAAATGATAATAAAGAGTTAAATATTTATAGAAAAGATTTAGAAGATAATGGTTTAGTATATCCTTTATATAATATTGATGGTGGACTATGTGGTCTACGTTTTCGTCAATTAGATAAAAAAGATTTTGCTGAATGGATTCCCGTAGGTCATGTTTGTTTTTATAATGGACAAAGATTTAAATTTCATCCACAAACTCGTAGAAATATAATTGTGGAAGGAGAAATGAATCTTGTCGCATATGCTATTGCCGTATATAGACATTTAAAAAAATGCAACGATCCTGATTTTGTAAAGAAATTTAATGATTCATTAAATATTATTTTTGCAATGGGATCTAAAGGTGGATCAGCAACTATTTTTAAAGATCAGATTCAAAAGGTTTTATATTTACCTGATCATGATCTTTCAGAAATAGATGAAGATGTTTCACCTAAAAATCATCCAATTCTAAGAACTTGTGCAAGAATTGCAAAAGAAATGAATTCAGATGATCTATTAATTACAGATTGGGGAAAGCTTCCATATGTAAAAGAGAAATTTGATTTGGAAGATTATTTAAAACAAAACGAATATCAATTAGAATCAATTGCTTCTATTGGACAAATAAGTATTGCAAGATATGCAATTGAAGCTATTAAAAAATTCTGTGCAACAATTAAAAATGAAGATAATAGACGTGAAGTACAGATTAAATATGTATTATTTGTTTCCGAAATATTACAGTATTCACAAAGAGAAGTATTTAAAGAATTAGTAAAAAAAGAATTTGCAATTAGTGATGATGTAGAAAATAATATTACCTCTCATCAAAGAGAAGTTGTAGTAGAAAATTATTCAATTGATGCTTTGGGTCATATCATAGAAACTAAAGTTAATGAAGATGGTTCTAAGCAACATTTTAAAGCTACTAATTTTTATATGAAAATTAATGATGAAACAACTTATTTTAGTCATACGGATAATACTTCAGAAAAATATTATACAGTAGAGATTGTGATTAATGGTAAAAGTGCTGGATCAGGTGAAGTACTTTCTGATGATATTATTGATGTAAGAAAAATGAAGGCTTTTCTAGCTACAAAAGCTAGTTTGACAGATTTAATATATTATAATAATGATCTTAGAGAAACTAAATTTACTAAAATTACAAGTTTAATGTGTAGTATTCCAGTATCAAATAAATCTTATATATTTCCATCATTGGGTAGACCATTTCAAGATTTCTGTATGACATATTTTAAAACAGAACTATTTTGTTTATTTCCTAAAGTATCTGTAATTAATGGAGCTATTAAACAAAATGAAAATTTTGATGTTAATTTATTTGGAAGGGATGCGGTGATTAACAATCTACCTTTTGAATTAGAAGTATTAAATGAAGAAGATTATAAAAAAGCTCTTGATATTTTTTGGTATGATTTACGTCATGTTCATGATTCTAACGTTATTGATAGTTTAATTAGTTTAGTATTTGATTCTTGCACTAGAGAACTGCAAGGTGTAGGAATAGTAGAAAATGATCATGGCTTTCCAATCTATCTAGCTGGTCAGAGTGGTGCTTATAAAACTACCGCTGCTGTTATGGCTATGTCATTACTTGGTAGATTTAAAGCATCTAATGATCTATTGGGATGGAATGGAACCTCGTTATCTCTTGAACATCAATTAATGAAAGTTGGTAATCTTACTCATTGTATTGATGATTTAAAAGTTGAAGAAATGGCCAGTAAGGAATTTATTGAATTTATTCATAAACTTTATGGTGGTACTACTAGAACAAGAATGGATTCTTCTGCTACAAAAATTAAAGGTGGCAATAAGTTAACATGTTCTGCTATTATTACTTCTGAAACTGAGAATGAAAATATTCCAGAATCCATTGCTGCTCGAATGCTTACGTTACGTGTTCGTAGATGTTCTAAAGAAATATCCGCAGAACGAGAAGTGCATTATCGTAAAATGATTAATTTTTATGATAATAATATTATTAATTTAGATTTAATGAGAGGCATTACTCCACGTATGATTGTATGGGCACAGAAACGTGGAATTATTCCTTATTCAACTTCTTTAAAAAAATGGAAGAATGTATTCGTTGAAATTCTTTCAGATTATAAAAATAACGCAGAACGACCATCAGATATGGTAGCTAGATTAGTAAGTGCTTTTGAACAAGTTTGTGAGTTTATGAAACATGAAGGAGTAACTAGTAGTATAGAAATTGATGAAACTTTTGAGAAATTTGTAAAATATTGGAAAGTACAAATTAAAAATCAAATTGTTCGTATTGAAAAACAATCTTCAACTTATAAAGTTATTGATATGTTATGTCAGATTATCAATAGTGAATCTATTGGCATTCGAGTTTATAACAACGAAAGATGGCAAGATCCTAAACGTAATTTTCCAAATTATCCAATTAAAGATATTACGTATCCACCAACTCAACATGATCCGGGTGGACGAAAACTTTTAATTGTTTCTGCTAATTCAGTGATTAAATGTATGAATATGCAGATTGATAATAGTCATCCAATTATTATTGGAAAATTTACTGAAGATTTAAAAGAAAGTGGAATTATTGAAACTAATCCTGATGGAAGTTTTAAACGTTATCCAATTCCAAATGAGAAAAGTAATAAGATAGATTGGAATAAACCAGTATCTGCATTAGTTATGGATTATGATAAACTAATGGATACATATGATAGGATAAAGAATGATTAAGTCAGTCATTATCAATAATTTTGGACCTCTCGAAAATATTCAATTTGATTGTAAGAAATTTAATATGTTTCAGGGTAAATCTCATCAGGGCAAGACCAGTATTTTACAGGCCATTCAGTGGGCTGTGATTGGTGGAAATGATGAGTTTTTTGTAAGAAATGGAACCGCAACCTGCGAGGTTATTTTGGTATCAAATAACCAATCGAGAATTGAGCGGCGTTTAACTCGTGGTGGGACTAGTAAACTTTATTTATATGGTCCTGATGAGAAACCATTAAATAAACCTCAAGATGTTTTAAATAAAACTTATAATCCTTTTCTATTTAGTCCAACTGATATGATTGGAATGAAACCTAAAGATTTGAATGAATTTATTTCTTCTATAATTAGTAAACGCTTAAAACTTACTGATGAGGAAGTTAAATTATATGGATTGGAAAAAATAGATTTAACTGAAGATCCAGTTAATGCTATTCAGAAATATTATGATGAATTATATAAAGAACGTACTGGTGTAAATGCAATTGTAAAACAATTTGATACTAAAACTTCTGGTGTAGAAATTATTAAACAGGTTACTCCCGAAGAATTACAGTTTATGGAAAATCTCGTTAATACTACCGAACAAGAATTACAAAAAGCTAAAGATAAGAATACTAGAATTGATATTAGTAAAAAGAATATTGAAATTAAAGTTAAAACTGAAAATAATGTTAAAATTATTCGTAAAGAATTAGAAGATGGTAAAAGTGTATTAGAAAATCTTGATAATTCTATCAAGGAATTAGAAGAAATTAATAAAGAAGTTTCTATATTAGAAGCAGAACTTGTCAAGGATAGAAGTGAAGTTTCTAATATTAAAGCAACTTTAAGTAAATTGAGTAGTGGTGAAATTAATTGTCCTATTAGTGGATTGATTAAATGCACCACGGATATGAAACCTTATAAAGAAAAACTTGAAAAATCAGAATCTACATTAACAACAAATGGAAAAGTTAAATTTACTAAAGTTACTGATCTAAAAACTAAAAGTGATAAACTTAAGCAGGATATTGAAACTGCTAAAGATCTGAAACGAAAACAACTTGAACTAGATAGAGCGGAAAGTATTTTAGAACAACTTGAAATTTTAGATGAAGCTCCAATTGATATTTCTGAAACTGAAACTAAACTTATTCAGATGAAAGATGAATTGTATAAAGCTAGATTAGCTAAAGATATTGGCACCGTAACAGGTGTTGATGATTCTAGAAAACGACAAGAAGTATTAAATCTTTCTCTTGAAAAATTAAATAAATTATTGAAAGAGATTATACCTAGCAGGTTGTGCTTGGGAGTTAAAGGTGTAACGCTTGGTAAGGATGGACTATTCTTCCAGGGGCTCCCTATGCGAAGGATGGCAGATTCATTTAAATTACGTCTCTGTACAGCTATTCTTAAAGATATGTTCATGAATTGTAATCTATTCACACTAGATAGAATGGAAATCATTGATAAAGTTGAATTAGAGAAGTACATTACTTACTATGCAGCAGAAAATAACAGTATACAGTACTTTGGTTCCTATGTTGGTGATATTGGACAATTAAAAATTCCAAACTTAAATATATTTACAATGAATAAATTTAAAGTGGAGAGTTGCAATGGAGAAGACAGGTAGTTTCGAATATGTAGTATTCAAAAAAGAAGGTAAAGTTTGGATGCGCTCTCCCGGCGGATCCGTAATTATTTATGATAACCGTTTTAGTGACTGCCCTTTACTTTCTGAAGGGCAGTCATTTATTAAGGTTAAGGAGGATTGTAAATGACTGAAGAATTGAATCTGAATAGTGTAGAAGAGATTGTAAAAGCTTTAAAGCATCCATTTACAACTTTACATAGAGTGGTTAATACATCTTTAAGCGTTATAGTTGTGGCTGGTGGAGTATATGCGGGTTATATGTTCCATTATAGTAATAAGATTGCAGAAAAAAATACTAATCAATTAGAACTTTTAAATAAATATTACATTATTCAAAATCAACAAACAGTTCTTTTAAAAATTATTGATCAGAATTTACGCGATAATAAAACTGATCAATTAGGAAGTGCTCCGTTAGAAGAAAAAGTAGCAGTAGCAAAAATAATGTATGAATTAAGTAATACTAAACATGTTCCATTAAGTTTATTATGTGGAATTGCTCAAGTAGAAAGTTTTTGGAATACTCATGCGGTAAGTTCTATGGGATGTATTGGGCTCATCCAAATTAGTCCTTTATACGCACGACCTTATTTACGTGAGAATAGAATTGATTATCGTAAAGATATTTATTTTGATCCAGTTATTAATTGTATTGTTGGAATTGGTATGCTTAATGATTTTCAAACTGAAAAGATTGAAAAAGGTTTATCTACTCAAGATAATTGGAATTTTGCAACACATGACTACTTTTTTGGTCCTTCAGCTAGAGGAAATGTTTATGATATGAATTATTCTATTAAAGTAATCAATGCCATGAAAGAATTCCAAAAGATGGGACTAATTTAATGGAAGAAAAATATAGTAAATGGCCTTATAATTATTCTTTAAAAGATAAATGTATTCTTATGGTAGAAGATGCTAGTTTAGATGAAGAATCTTGGAAAATCCTCTATAATTTAATCAAGGATCAAATAGAACTAAGAAAGACTAATGATAGCAGCTTTAAAGACTAAGTTATTCAATTATCAATTACAACTTCGAGAAATTGGAATTCCAAGTTATATTTTAGATAATTATGATGAACTTCAGTTAGAGAGAATGTTAGTATTAGTTAAAACTAATCCATGGTGTTTATATAATATTGAAAATGGATTTAGTTTAAAGCTATGTGAACAACTTGCAGAAAAATTTCATATAGATGATGAAGTAGAAAAAGGTAAAACTTATTTACAAGCTGCTCTCGATCGTATTGCTAGTCAGGGACATACTTATGGAAAAGAATGGCAAATAAATTCATTTATTAAAAGCTGCAACTTCACAGACTATGTAAAACAAAAAGCAATCAATTCATTACAAAATGAGGGACTGCTTTTTGTAAGCGATAAAGGCAATTACTTTCTTTCGAAATATTATAATTCTGAGAGAAGTTTTGCAGAGTTGTTAAAGAATTTGGCAAAACAAAATGGTTATTTTACAGGATTTAGAAAAGATTATTCGTTTTTATATGATGAATTAAATGATGACCAGAAGAATGTTGTAGATGCACTTGAATATAATAAACTTGTAATTCTAACTGGTTTGCCAGGAACAGGTAAAACTACGACGGTTAGAGCTGTAGTTGAAAGTTTTGGTTCTGATAATGTAATTTTATTAGCCCCTACTGGTAAAGCAGCTTCTCGAATGTCTGAACTATGTGGAATACCTGCATCTACTCTACATAGTTTTTTCTTTAATCCTAATGGTTATGTTAATATTATTGAAAATAAGATTGTAATTATTGATGAAATGTCGATGCTTGATGCTGAAGTTGCGGGATGGATTTCTAATGGTATTGGAGAAGGTTGTTGTTTATTATTAGTAGGAGATCCAGATCAGCTTCCAAGTATATCATGCGGTCAGGTGCTCAAAGATATTCTGGACTCCAGGGTTGGATTGGTGTATCATCTTCAGTTCATCATGAGACAATCCCCTGGAAGTATCATTAAGAGTGCTCACGCTATTCATAATGGTAACACATTAGTTTATGGAAATGATAATCAGGTAATACCTTATTTTCCTAAACAATGGGATTTAGAAAGAGTAGCATCAAAAATTTGCCAACATTCAGAATGGAGAGATGCCCAGTTCCTTTCCGTACTTAAGGATAAAGGTTCTACTATCATTAATAAGATAGCTCAGAATATTTTAAATCCTAGTAAGATTGATGGATTTCGCGTTGGAGATCATGTAATTCATATTAAGAATAATAAAGATTTAAATGTATCTAATGGAGAATGTGGAGTAATAATAAATAATGATTTAACTAGAATTAGAGTTGAATATAAAGATAAAATTATAGAATATCCACATTCTCTATTATGGCAATTAGAATTATCTTATTGTATTACGGTCCATAAGTCACAAGGCTCCGAATATAATAAAGTTGTTCTATTTGTGAATGAGAGTAGTATTTTAAATAGAAATTTAATTTATACAGCTATTACAAGAGCTAAAAATAAAATTCTTATTATAGCTCCATCAGAAAATATTCTACAAGATGCAATACAAAATAAACAGAAACCTAGACAGACTTCATTAAGGTGGTTATTGGAGAAATGAGACAATATATACAAAATGATAATCTAGAAAATTATATAAATCAACTAATCATAGAAGGAGAATAGATTGACTCTCAACATATATCAACATACCATCCAAGCTCGTTTGGCCATAGGTGAAAGACATGCGGAGAAAAATTACCCAATCAAATTAGATCACTTTATTGCTACCCATCCATATGATCCCAAAACTAAAACTGCTCCAAAACACAAGAAACTCGGAGAATACTTTAAGGAAAAGTATAAAACTTCTGAGCCTAAATTCGTCGATGTAGTTTTAATCGATCACCATCCAGACGAATGCCTGTACAGCGACTATATGAACTTTCCAGGAACTACTTGTAATTGTAAGGGTAATGGTGAAATTGCGACAAGAACAGACTCTGAGGGTAATAAAAAAGAGGTAGTATGTAATTATAAAGCCTGTGAATTTAGATTAACTAAGGGAAGTAAAGGAATTATAAATACTTGCAAGCCAACTGCTATTTTATCGTTTATCATCCCTGAAGCCCCTATGTCTGGAGGTGTGATTAAATTTACCACCCATTCCATTATGACTATAGGCAAAATCAACGATGCATTGCAAAACATCTATGCAATTCGTAAAACTCTCTTTGGTCTTAAAGTAAGATTACATGTTGTAATGGTTCAAGTAAGTGTAGGTGGTAAGAATACAAATGTTCCTACCGTAGAACTTGAGATTCCTTTTAGTTATAATGAGATTGCAGAAGGTGCTGGAACTACAATCGGAACTTTAATGGAGGCTCAAGCGAAGCATCTTTCTATGGGTGCGCTTCCTAATAAAGAAGTTATGAAAGAACTTTCTACTGCTGCCGAAAAGGAAGCTTATGATGGTTCTAATGATGAAATTCCAGTTACAGTTAAAAATGATAAGCCAATCGATGTTGAGATTGTAGATGAACCTAAAGAAGCAATTACTGAAGATTCTGATGAATTTTCTTTTTAGAGAAGGATAAATTATTATGGCTAAATTCATTGCCTTCAATAATCTAAAAATAAAATGCAATAATGTAGCCTTTAAAGAATGTAGTATTGTGTTTCGAAAAGTAGTACCTTCTAAAATACCTGAAAGAATACTTATTTCAAATTTAGTAAATCCATCTTATAGTATTCATAAAGGTAAAGTAATTTGTTATTGTGATAATTTAATTTATGTTGAAACAATCACTAAAGTTAAAGTAAAAAAAGAAAAAATCAAGTTAGAAGAATATGAAGAAGATATAGATTTAGAAGATCCATTTCCTCAATATAATATTGTTGAGAAAGTAGATCTTGAAGAAGATATAGAATTAATCTATAAGAAAGAAAAATTAGATTGGATTCATAGATTTAGTAAAAATCAGAATCTTATAGATGCTATAAATGCAGACTATGATGGTGATGAGGAATATTGTTTAGAAAGAATGGCTCAGGAATATCCTGGCTTTTTTATGGTAGATGAAACAACTACTTTTTATAAATCCCATTATCCATCCAATGAATTGTTGTCTCTAGAAAAAAGATTATCAACTCAAGTAAATAAAGTTAAATCTAAGTATGGCACTTATACGAGAATAGCTCGTTTAGAGTGCCATAATCATGTAGATTATAATTTTGAAGAAGCAATTGTAATTTTCTTTTATTTAAATAAATTTGATATCATTGGTCTGAAGTCTGTCGTGGAGCAATATTTAAATGGCAAACAACTCGAATCTGGCAGTAATCGGAGCTAGGTATTCGGCTATTAATGCAATGCATCAATGTCGCTTGTGG
>Ga0302268_1001405_pt1 | contig 13288 bp, 8 predicted proteins | sample III_Bog_E2_1_FD_194554 | JGI IMG/M metagenome (GOLD analysis project Ga0302268, IMG submission 194554) | Peat permafrost microbial communities from Stordalen Mire near Abisko, Sweden - III_Bog_E2_1 | ecosystem: Environmental > Terrestrial > Soil > Wetlands > Peat | place: Sweden: Abisko...
CCCAACCCCAACCCCAACCCCAACCCCAACCCCAACCCCAACCCCAACCCCAACCCCAACCCCAACCCCAACCCCAACCCCATCATTTTATTTTAAAAATATCAATTTTATTCATTTATAGGGGCCAAATTAATAAACACCGATGAAACTCATATCAAATGTTTTGAAATATTCACTCTTATTCTAATGGAATTTTTTACATAATTTATTCCTGGAAAAGCTCTAATTATATATTTAATACAGTTTCTACATTAATATTCTAATTAATTTCTTATTAAAACATGGGCACAACTGAATGCCATCAATGCGAGGATAACAGAAACGAAATATATTTATAAAATGAGGAGCTTTGCAACTTCAAGACTATTCAGGAAATTTAGCAAAAATTTAAGAAATATGCTGAAAGCAATTTATTGAGTCTTCATCACCCTCGTTGCCAAAAAGCGATATAACAATTGTATATACTGAGCCAAACTCATATCTGCGATCTTATAATCAAACTCAGTTGCTAAAAAAAGAAAGATGAACTGGATCGACTTTTAGATGAAGTTTAAGGAATAGATTTATAGACATTAGATCATGTAAACCCATCATTACTTAGCTTACTTTAGTTAACCGCTTTTCATCAACAATATAATTCATAAAAAACGCTAAAGCAACAAATAGTATCTATTAAGTGGAGGACATTAGAACCTCTATGACAAATTAATAATTAAAAACTCAAAAAAGTGATACGTCAGCATTGAAGATCATCAATAAAAATGGGCTAAAGATGCATAATATTAGTGAATTAGCGGGACTTAATGTTTTAAAAAGCAATAAGTTACTTGTGATCGCAACTGTTTAATGCTTTTAAGGTTTAGGAGCTCTTAAAAAACTTCATTGTCCAACTAAAAAAACTCCTCTGAGGCTATTTTTTGAAAAAATATAAACGGTTAATAATTGTTTCCATTCAAGGCTGATGGTTATATTCATAGTTCATCCACAATTTGAATAAAAATTTGATAAATAAATGGCCAAATATCATTAAGATTGTTCCTAATAATTAGGAGAAGATCCGATGCTGCTTTCTCCACAAATTAATTTTATCAAAATTCTTCATGTAATTTTATGTTAAGCAAGCAACCTTGTTATCCTTGTGTGAATGTAAAACGCCAAATTGAAATAATTGACAAAACAAAGTTAAAATTTAATTACTCGAAAGGCGATTTAGTTGGATTTATTCTTAAAGATAAACAAATTCAGGCTATAATATAAAGGTATTAGTTTATCCAAATTGCTAATATCAGCAATATCCTGTAAGTCATAGCAGAACGATCAGTTCTTACTTATTTAGTGAACCATAATGAGATTGAAATAGTCGCCCTTGCTATAAATGAAGTATATTCTAAATAATTCAGGAAAAATCAAACTTTAAAACTGAAAACTTAAGAATAAATCAAGGATTTATATAAAAGTTTCAATCATCCATCAATACTTTAAATATGAATCATAAAAAATGCTATGAATTGACCAAAAGTTGTTACTTACGAAGTTCTCTCATGTCCAGCAGAGGCAAGCCATTTCAGACACTTATATCCACAAGGTAATAACATATTTATTCAGAATAGAATCATAAGCTATAGATCCATTAACTTTTCAGTTTATTCGTACTTTTGAAAATATCCTTTATGCTCCACTCACACTTTTAGTAATTGGTATATTTCAATAAACTTAGTTTAAAAATATGAGTTCGCTTCTTCAAAGACACCTGAAATCGAATTATCCAACTACTGTAAGCAAATATTGGGAATAAAAGATACTTAAAATGAGGAAATGGTGTAAATATGTCCTCAGGTTCTTTATGGAGACAGATCTCAGCTCAGAGATATACTCTAATAGCTTCAGAAATTATCAGTTGGTTTTCCTTTGATAATAAATAAACAAAAAATAGACCCGATATTATCGGAAGCTCCTTCATCAAATATGATAACACCGAGATGAATTTAATAACATTTGACAAAGAACATCTTTTCATTTATAAAAGTATATGCTTATTTATAAATTAAATAATAAAGCAAATTAAACATTTGAACTATAGATTTTGTTTAATACTAAAGAGAATTAATTGCAATATGATAGCAAAGATCACAGTAGCAAAAAAGGCCATTATTTTTAATGTCATAAGAGTTTAATTTGAGCATCCTCGCTAAGTTTGACATAATAATTGTAATATTCAAGTTGTTAATATTTTAATTTATTTGGCAATGGAAGAATTTATATTATTGAGCCATTTACAAATATATTCAGCGATTTTACAACGAAATTGAGTTAAAAGACGACTAGATCTAAATTTGAGAGGGGTTCATGCTTTTTCATATTATTATCACTCCTGCGATCATTAGATGCTATTTGCCCATCTGAACGAAGATATATTTTATAATTTTCATACTGATGCTTACTCGATGAAACTGCGTTTAATCCTAAAATAAAATTACACTTGCTGCAATTAAGAATTCTAACTTCCAAAGACTGAATACCTTTGGGATATATCTTTGTTTATCCATCTAATACCACCTGCTACAACTCATTAAAAGGACCGATAACATTCTTTTCAGCATACATTTTTTGAATATCCTTCGAATATGGTGACAAATTAAATTTCATATCAATACTTTAGCTGATGCTTGTGCAAGTAGTTTTGGATTATATTTTTCTTTAAAAATGCCCTTAATTTTCTTCAGAATCATACTAACTAACTTAGACATAGAGAGAATCTCTTAAAATATCATCTTCCAATTAATCAACAATAATTTGATCTTCGCTCATTTAAGTTTGTGCTTAATTGTTTATCTTGAAGCTTGTTTCTCTCATTGAATAAATTGTCAAGACATCAATTTATTTACGTAGATTGAATATTTAGCTTTCATTCGTGGATATTTTAGTATTCAGATCTTTTTTTTCTTTCTCAAGTTTTATTATCATTTCTTCAAGTTCCTGCTTTTTTTGGCAAATTTCCTTATGGCAATGCTAATAAAATTCCATTTTTTCTTTTTCTTTTTGATGGGTAATCTGAAGTGCTTGTATCTTTTAGGATTTCATCCGATTATCTTGAGTATTTTTGCATATTTATTTTTACAAGAGGAAGTTTAGTTTAGTGTTTTAGAATTCCAAGTATGAAATTATTTTTATTTTATCTTCTAGAGATTTCTTCATTTGGTCATTGTGCTTTTTATTTTATTATAACTCCAAGCAACATTTTTCGTATGCTATCTAAGTCTTTGATAATTTTTAGGATAATTTCTTCTCTCGAGCTAATATCTTTTCGTTTTCTTTCAAGAGCAATTAGTTTGGGATTTCAGTAAAGACTTTTAAGGGAAATTCAACTTACTTTAGTCTGAAGAGCCCTGTTTTAATTCCAACTAAAAGTGAGTTTTAGACGTATTTGATGCATTGAGGAGTTTGTTAAAGATAATCATATAGTTCTCCAATGTGATCAATCTGAGATTTGAGCACATTTGGGAGAGTATCTTATGAAAATTTGTGACCTGAGTATTTGTTAGTTTCTTTATTTTTCACCAAAAAATTGATCTGAGTGTCATGAAGAGTGCAAGTTAACTAAAAAAGAGAAAATTATTTGAAGAATTCTCTGTTTTGCATTGCAAATTAAATATTTATAAGTTTATGCTAAATAATAATGATATAAAGTTGTAACAATTAAATAATTATTCATTTCCAATTAAAATTCTCCCAAACAATATTAACATTCATCATTTATTGAAGAATTTATTTATTTCATTTCATTTTAAAATAGAGTTACATTTAAATAAAACTCTTAGTTATAATTATGCTATAAGATCAATAACTGGATAGAAAGCAGTTCAAGAATAAAAAAAATTATTTAATATATCAGGTAATAAACATCAAACCACGTATTTTTGATATTTTTATGCACAGTCATAGCGGGGCAGCTGCCGAACGTATATTGCAGCTTAAGATTGAGCATCATGATGAATTTCGCCATCGTTTTAGCCAGTACCGTAATTGTATAGATACACAAACTAATCGATATATTAGATACTATCGCAAGCCATTTCTAATATGGGCAGCACGAAAGTTTAGTCATATGTTGCTTGAATCCAAGTTCCATCTCTATACTTCATATGTTCTTCTTTTATATCAAGGAACAAACTGACAGGAAATGTGCGCATATGCCCAAATTTCTGCCCTATGAAACGATAGTTTTTATTCTTGATTTATGGAACACTGTAGCTGCGTGAGTAGCCCTTCTAGAAATCGTTATTATGAAGCTTACCGAAAAAGTGATTAGTATAAGCCATTCCTGGCTTTTTTGCTTGGTATACAGCATTTAACAACTTAAACACTTTTCTTCCTAAAAGTTAATCATCACCACTCACCAACAGGGCAATATCGTCTTTTCCACAGTGTTTGCGGATGGCCATATTGATATTTGGAACCGCTGACTGTCGCTGTGTATTTTTTATAAACACAAATCTATCATGATGCCCCTTAACCTTCCGGAGAAAGGCCTGTATGAGATCCCCTGTACCATCCTCAGAAGCATCGTCAATAATAACTACTTTGTAATTACTGTAATCTTGGTTGATAATTGATTGCATATTGTATTCGTAGCGGTAATTTTTAGCATTGTTGCGAGTTGGCACAATAATGCACAGAGGTAGTTAAGTTGTGAATAAACTGAGTTTATAGGCTGCTTCCAGTCGTTAGCTTTCTTTCTGAAGTTCCTCTTCCATATGTCTACGCTCTAAAGTATCAATATAGGGTGTTTTAAGATTTATTTTACTAAGAGCCCAAGGATTACGAACCTTTTCGTCTTGAAATTATTTTTTCTTTCCTATTTTCTCCATCATTGCGATTTTTTGTTGTCTGATATGCTATTTTGAATGTGACAAAAGCAAGTTGATAACAACTTCTCTCTATATAGCATCTTCTTCTATATTTTATATGCCTTGTAATAAACCTGGCTCAACAGTTGTACCATCAACCTCTGACTTTTATCCTTATATTTTTCTCTCTAATTACTTGATTTCTCGACTCAAAATCCGAAGTTTTTCTTGATCATCCTCAGAGTAAGTATCAGGATTAGTATCAAAATGTTGTAATTTGTTACGCAAGGTCTAGATTGCTTGGTCATACATTTTTAATAGTTCCTACATCTCTTGATTACGGTCAGATAAGGAATAGACTCTCTCAGTCATGATATAAAGCATAGCTGCAAATAAGATGACGACCGACATTTTCAGTAAAGAATTGATTCCATTTGCAGTAGATGGGTAATTCTATCTTTAACCCTTGGATTGCAACTATGTCTTGTTATTTAATCGCTCGAGTTCTTATGAACTTCGTGTGTCCATTTATACTCCTAAATTAATTTAAATTATATCAACAAGGACGAAGAAAATTGTATTCCAGTGATTTTCAAAGTATTTCCGTTAGATAATATAAACTTTATTGAAGTAAAGTAGACACAAATCAAATTATCAATCAATATTCAAAACTTGTAGAGAATAATAATATCATAATTTACTTTTATGATCATTCGGCTTTCAATTGTAAAATTGAGGAATATTATTGAGATAATTGATCAGCCCTCTTCATGTTTCGATATATTGAAAGATTTATAAAAGAGAATAGAATAATAAATTAAGAAAATATTTGATTTCTCAAGAGAATTATTTAAAGATGATAATTTGAAATTTGGTCAATCAATTAAAAAATAAATTGATTGTAGGTATATTATTAAAAACAACCGGAAGAAATCATAATAATTATTCATGCTTATTATACCAATTCTGTTCCTGCTAATCTCAGCACAGTCTCAAACATCAAGTTCTCCCTATATACTTACAGGTATGTTCACCTTAATTTAGGTCAGCTCACGCCCATCACATCTTTATCTTCTAGCATTACTTCACCGACATATACATTATCTCTTAATTTCACATTGGCGTCAGCTACGTTTTTTCAATCAGGTCTATCTCTAATTAGCTTTCAGTCGTCGGTAAGTCAATAATTTTCATTCAACAGCACAATTGTTTCGGTCAATACGAGTACTATTACTGTAAGTGTGACTCCCTTATCAAGTACTTATTTTTGGCAATTATCTCTTCACTATATAGTATCGTATCAAAGCAGCATTCGAATTTTAAGAGGTTGCTATTACTGCACAAATCTCTTAAGTGGGACAGGCCCTCGATCACAAACATTCACCAATCTTAGCTTTACTAATTTAACTGCTCCGCTATAACAGATTACTGTTATATCAGGCTTAAAAATGAATAACACTCAAAGTAGTAACCTCTCAATTACAGTGACCAGTAATCTTAATTCTCTTCCAATTATTTAAACTAAAGTCAGCACAGATGGATACGTTATCATATAATGGGTCTGTATCTCCATAGTAATTTATCAGCCCTTACAAATAAATTAGGTCTACTATTTTTCTTCTTTTCTAATCAGTAATTCTTTAGGGATGTCAAATATGCCGACTAATAAGTCAATGTTTTTCATCAATAATGTGATGTTTTTCGGTATATCTGCTCTAAATCTAAAAATGACAGCCGCTAATGGGTTTATTTTCACTCTCTCCACTTTCAATCCTTCTAATCCTTATAGTTTAGTCTCCAACATCAACCTTGCCTCATTGATGCTCTAACAATTTTTCCTTATGATGGATACCTGCATGAATCCAGCCGGTCCTTTTTTTGATTTTACTATATATAACTGTTCTAGTAGCTGCTCCCTAGGAACCTATAACAATTCTATGGGTTATTGCTAACCCTGCTCTACACCTATTGGAAACTGCCTCACCTGTAGTGGGTCTGTCTGTTTGACGTGTAATTCTGCCTTATTTCGTTCGCTTAACTCTAGCAATCTTTGTGAATGTAATATTACATCATTTGATAATGCAGGTATCTGCAGTCTTTGCAGTAGTGTTATCAGTAATTGTTCAAGTTGCTCTATTGCAACATACTGCACAGGATGCATTTCTCCATTTATTGCATCAGGAGGTGTATGCATATGCCCAGTAGGCACGTACTTGTCAAGTAGCAACTGTTCTCAGCTGATGGGCTGTGCTGTGTCTGATAACATTACATCAGGTTTATACTGTATAACTTGTGACACCTCCCGAAATTTTTATATTTTACTGAATCGAACATGCGCTTGTATTAATTACACAGCTTACAACTCCAGTATTGGAGCCTGCCAAGGTGTTTGTGGAAATAACGTGTCTTTAGGAAAAATTTGTGATGATGGTGATACCAACAATACTAATGGATGCGCGAATAATTGCACAGTAAACCCGGGCTATCATTGCATTAATCCCAATCCAACATCACCATCTATCTGCGTTTTGATATCCTCCTATACAGCCTCATACCTCTACGCCACAAAAGTTATCAATCAAAATACAGCTGTTCTCTATTTTAATCTCCAACCTGATGACTTTATCTTCTCCATAATGAATTTTGGCAATTTTATAACAACTTCAATTCCTAATAATCTCATCACTGCTACATATAGTCATAATATGTTAATTGTGCAAGTAACCTACACTTAAAATATTGAAGCTACCCATCAGACATTAACTGTATCATTTGATTAATCTTTAGTACATGCACCAAGTATCACTCTAAATATCACTCCTTGCGGAGTTAACTACAAATTGCTATTCAACTCATTGGAAAAATTTAATACTGTAGTTACGATGATAACTGAATTATTAGGTGGTTTAGCTTTTGTCTTTGCTATAGTAACGTCAGTACTTGGTTATAAACTACTAGGATTAGAAATTTTACTACCTATCCAATTAGTATACTTCTCTTTAGCCTCGCTTAATACTCCTTCTTCTACAATTGGTTCGTTTTATGGACTCAGCTTCTCGAATGGTTACAACATAGTGCGAGCATTTTAACTCACCAAAGAACTTAACGCTGATCCTGGGCTGCTGGTTTTACAAACTAATAACTAATTTCTAATGAATTTTAATTATATGTCAATACCTTTGCTTTTGCTGATTTTGATAGTAGTAGTGAGTCGATGCTGGGTGCCTGGTAGAATGTTGGAATTACCCATATCTAAGAAGGAAAAAGAGAAAATAGAAAAGGAAAAGGCAATCGCAAAGGAAAAATAGAAACATAAAAAGATAGAGTAGGAAAAATAAAAAAATGAGAATTTCAATGATATTGAGAAAGAAGGAAAGGAGGAAAATAAACTGGATAAAATATAATAACCTCAGGAAAATGGAGTATTATAAAAAAGTATCATGTAAAAGGTACATTATTTTGTGGTAGATAGGCTTTTGATTACATATTGGATTCTTTTATTACAAAATTGCATCTTTAGTTTTGCTATTCAACTACTCACTCAAAATACGACTCAACAATTCTTTAGTCTCGAGCTAAATGTATTTGTATCTCTAATATTCTTACTCTTGATATTAATGGGCTTGGTTTTTATTGGCTGTAAGATGCTCGAGAAGGATAAAGATATTGATTTCAAATGTAAAAAGAGGAACTACCCGATCTTACTAATTAGTTGCTATTTAATAAGTATTTTAGTTATTGCCTCTTTCTTCTACGCAAATCAGAGTATTGGTTCTTACATACTTATTTTGCCTTCGATATTACCAATAGCACTGATTTTCAGAATGAGACCACATGGTTCTTTGGTCACTTTTAGATCTATTGTAGCTATTTTTTGCCAAGCACTACCCATAACTGCAATTGCTCTTGAACTAGTCAGCAGCAATATTTTGATGGAAATGATTCCAATGATATCTGCTTTTATTTTACTAATCTTTATCCTTGTAATGGAAGGCTTATCAATTGTAGTATTGATCCTAAGAATAAGGTAAAACATGCTCAATAAAAAAAAAGAAGAGAGTATTAAAAAGGCAGAAAAGGAGTAAAATGATATGGATAAGATAGTGCAAGACTCAATAAAAAATAATTTGTTGAACATGACCGGGGAAAAGATGATTAATTGGAAATAACCCAATCAGGATGATCATAGATCAATTGCAAGTAATCGCTCCAAATATAGCGTTCAGAAACTCATCAATAATGACGACGAAGACAGCTATGAGAGCTAATAAGATGAGCTGCTGAAACTGAAGATGAAACTAAAAAGAGAGATTATGGAAAAGAGAGGAGCACTTTATTCATGAATGATGTTCTCTATTTAATAGTTTATAATGCTTTAAATAATGCTAGGGGATCATACAAACTCGATGCGATGAATTTCAAATTCTTCCATCTCAATTTTCTCTGCTTTCATGTTTTCTTCTCCGAAGATTTCTTATTTTGCATATGGCTCGAAATATTTTACTCCAGTACTGGAAAGGTAAATATTTTTGGAATCATATCGAATTAACAATTATCTGTTTCCGATGACAAGGGTTGTTACGTCGAATTTTATTGCTGCCAAAGTCGTTCCTTGGTTTTGATAGACTGTCTTTCCAGATACCAGCGAAGTCAACATGCAAACAGTTGATCCTTTGAATTTTGGTTACAGAGCTACAACTGAGAAAACATTCTTATTTTTTCTGAACAAAAATGCCAAAGACCATTTTTTAGAATCGTTGCTTGTAAAGACGGTACCAAAATTTTTCATACTTTCATCAAGGCGGAATAATAATTTAGTTTGTTTGATTTTAGCCTATGAATATTGTTAGATCTTGTTGATAAAATTTTCCTTTTCTTAAGTCATATCTTAGATTAGGCAAGTGGCACTAAATAGTTTATTCGTGCTAACTTACTTTTTAGCAAACATTTAAATTTAAAGAGCTTTGGTATTTCTTGTCTATACTTTCATTGGAGAATTAGGGGAACGTAAAGAACTAGATCCAACTTGTATCCGAGAAACATGAGCGTTTTGATTGTTTTATCTTTGCAGATCCTTATATTTTTTTTAAAGATTTTCGTACCTTTGCATTGAGCTTGCATTTTCTATATTAAGAGTATTAATAATTTCTTCGTAACTGGCAATACTGGTTTTATTTTATTATATCTCCTAACTAGCATCTTTTACCTTATCTTATAATCTTTTAAATTCTACCTTCACCAAATTGTATTCATTTCTGATGTTGCCACTTTATTCTATGTCTCTCTTTAGACTTTTAATTTAATCATTGAGTGCATCGATTTATTTTTTATATCTTTAACTAGAATCAGTTTATGCCTTTATAGGAGAGATCTGCGGTTTTCCGATCTGTTTCATTGGAGATGATTTTTGTTTTAGTTACTTTTGAAGTCTTTAATTCTCTAGCTCACAAGCTCTAATTTTTCCTTCCAATAGTTTGGTCTTATTTGTGAATTAAATTATTTTATTTTTCAAATTATTTGCTTCTTGAGATAGGTTAGACTTTTATGTTTATGCATATGTCTTTTATTCGTGAGCACTCAAAACAAGGGCTTAATTAAATTTCACTTCTTCTCTTAATTAATGGTTCTATGCTTTCAGATTAGTATTTTCATTAATTAATTCCGTTTATTTCGAATTTGACTGTCTTGTTGGAGATGGTGCTTGTCTTTTAATCTTTTAACTCTCTAGTTCACTTTTACGAATTTTTCCTTCCAATAATTTGTTCTTATTCGTTAATTAGACTATTCTATTTTTCAAATTATTTAATTCCTAAAAAAGATTAGACTTCTATGTTTCTAGCAATGCCTTTTATTCATTTGCACTCTAAACTAGAGTTTAATTAATTTTTAATTATTCTTTTAGTTAATTGTTCTACGCTTTTAGATTATTATTTTCACTCATTAAAGCAGCCGATTGAGAATTTGGTAAAACTGGTTCTCGCTGTTCTGTTTGTCTTTGGTTTTTTACCTATATTTTGTCAGCATTTTCTTTTAACTTTTTATTTTATAGTTCTAATTTGTTTGAACTTTGTTTCAGTTGCTTATTTTACATCTATAATTTATTTTCATTTTATCTGAATGAAGTTAATTGAGCAGTTAAATCTTTTATCTTAACTTATTGATCCTGCTGATATCTGCTTAAAGCACTTTAACCAGATTGCAGACTTTAGTTTTTTGTTTTTAAGTTTTAAATATTCTCCAAATACTAAGTGATTTTTTGGCTTTGTAATTGATTAGTCTATTACAACTATTTAATGTGATTCTAATACTAGAGTTGTTGTTTTGTTCCACTATTCTTACTTTTTTTTGCTTCTTCACTGAATCTGAATTTTAAATTATTGATTTAATTTTGTAATAATTATTTCTATTTTTGCGATACAGTGGAAGTAGTTAATTAATTCTTTAGACGATCAATCTTTTTCTGCAGTTATTCTTTTTACACAGCTATAATTTATAATTATCTTTTTTAATCGATGAGGTTCTTTTTATCTTCCTGTAGTTCATTAATCATCTGCTTTCCTTCTTCATACTTGTCTAAAACTTATTTTTATTTGATGTAGAACATCTTGACAATTTAAATGAGTTCATTTTATCCTGCATCGAAGTTCATGAGATTTTCTAAGAGTTGACTGAAGGATTTTTATTTGACGTTGCTATAAAGGAAGAATATGATATCTGTTTGATGAGATTTTATTTATTATAATTGTTCTATTTTTTATAACGCTTTTGCCTTTTATGAAGTAAGTTGTTAAGCTTCCTTAGTTTTAGTAGCCATTTGATACTCTAATTTTTTAATATTTTTTTCTAATTTTTAGCATCTTTAATTGTATTCACTTTTTATTTCATCGATTTAATCTTCTTTTTCTTTAAGATTTTATGCAAAATCTTATACTCTCAAATCATTTACTTCCATTGTTAAAGCTATCTGCTATTATAGTTACAAAATTCTCTTCTGTCTGGAAGTGATGTCTGCTTTGTGACTTGATTTAATACTTTCAATCATTTATTCATAAAATTTGGTCACCTTAATAGATCGTTAATTTAATGAATTTTTAGACTAGCTGCTCAATTTTTCAATGAGATTATTGTAGAATTGGTAGATAGATTCTTTTTACCTCTTTACTTCTTAAATTTATTTTTTGTACTTTTCATTTTCTTATAAGCTGTTAGTAGTCTTTATTTTTAAATTTTAGATTTATTGATCTTTAGAAATGATTTGAATCCTCAAATTTGAATCTTGCTCTGCGAGGCAAATAACCTAATCAGATCTTTTTTGCTGTTCCTTTAAGGCTGGAATTAGCTTATCTTGATTAATATTGTTAATTTATTTTAACAATAATTATGTTTGTGCAATAAGAAGTTTTTATCGATTATTTGAATTTGTGGTCTCTTTTTGCTACTGAATCTCAAAAGACCGAATTATTTTCCCACAAGAATATCTGATGGATTAAAATTTCTTAGATAGTTAAGTATATTCTCCTTTAGCAGTTTTTAATTAAAATCCTAATTTTGTGATTTCTTCATCTTTTGATCTAATAATTTGATTTTTACTATTTTACAAAATTTATGATGATTTTCTTCTTTATTATTGATTTAAATCTTGGATATTCTTCAATTTTTGATTATAATCATTTCTTTCTTTTTACATTCGAGCTTTAAATATATCTTAGGAGCTTAAAAGTTATTCTTGTTGTTTTTTTATTATATTCTAAAGGTTTATAATGTTCTTTTTAATCATAATAATGTTTGATTCCATTATTTCTTTCTCCTTCAGAAAAGATTATTACTGCTGTTTCTTTTTATTGAGAGAATCTTCAACTTTGATATTGGAATTTCGGAGATGGGTTCTTAATTCTTAATTTTGAATTTATTTTTAAATTAAATTCTATTTTAATTCTGAATTTTTTTGATTACTCTTAGAGAGATTATTTTTCTAAAATTTCAATTATTAAAGTTTTTATGCTTAAAATTTCAGTATTTTTTAATTCATGTCATGTTTAAGTTCTCTAAGATTCTATTGATTTTTAATTGTTAATTATCGTAATTTATGTTATTTTTAATTGATACGTTCATCTAAAGTCTTTACTTTTGAAGTTTATGCATCTATTAAGCCTTGCTTCTATTGAAGCTATGTCCCATGATTTAGCCTCAGATTTTCAATAGCCTATTATTGTTGCCTGATTTGTTCCTCTAAAGTCTTTACTTTTGAAGTTTATGCATCTATTAAGCCTTGCTTCTATTGAAGCTATGTCCCATGATTTAGCCTCAGATTTTCAATAGCCTATTATTGTTGCCTGATTTGTTCCTCTAAAGTCTTTACTTTTGAAGTTTATGCATCTATTAAGCCTTGCTTCTATTGAAGCTATGTCCCATGATTTAGCCTCAGATTTTCAATAGCCTAT
>Ga0302268_1001406_pt1 | contig 13287 bp, 7 predicted proteins | sample III_Bog_E2_1_FD_194554 | JGI IMG/M metagenome (GOLD analysis project Ga0302268, IMG submission 194554) | Peat permafrost microbial communities from Stordalen Mire near Abisko, Sweden - III_Bog_E2_1 | ecosystem: Environmental > Terrestrial > Soil > Wetlands > Peat | place: Sweden: Abisko...
GTAGCGAATACTCATCATTAAGCTTTTATCTAAGTTCTAAATCAAACGACAAGTACGTTATATTTTGGATAGAGAATAGGATATTTTAGATGCTAAAATTTATCTAAACCTTTTTTATTGCCCCTGCTTGTCTTTGGGGATCTTTAAATAGTAAATCAGACCCTTAAGTGTTTTTTAGTTAACTGTATAACAGTATATGTACCTTTGCTGATATCTCCATAATGATCATTGACATTTTTAATTACATCTTACTCCTTAATAAGATTTCGCACATCAATAACTTTTGGCTCTTAGAATTAATTTTTCTACTTCTATTAGATATCGTTTTGAACCAATGCATCAATTTCACCAGCTGTCATATTCTCTTTGATCTTTTAAGACAGCTTATTAAAGATACTTTTGTGCTTTATAGCGACTCTCAGTAATGCCTGTGAAAATTAATCAAAATTTAAACCAATTTCATAATCCTTGTGAACTTGTTTATCCTTTGTGAAGAAACGGAATATTTTTGTGAGCTCTTTGGCATTTATAATTAAAGGGTTGAGTTGAAAAATAAAATTAAAGTAATGCCAAGTTTAAAAGATAATTTCTGAATTATTTTTCTTTTCAGTGATTGAAAGATGACTTGATTTGAGCAAGAAATCAAAGAGAGCTCTTAAACTGGATGAAAATTATTTATAGACTTGCTGTATTGCCCCTGAATTGTATAAATCGGAAATTTCCTAATTGGTCTTTTGTTTCATCTCAATGGCTTTTCTATCGCTCTAATGTATTTTCTTTCTCAATTTGTTGACTAATTAATGTTTCTTTTTTCTCTCCTCTTCCTCTTTGTCCATTTATTTCTTTTTCTTCAAGGCCTCCTCATCAAGCTATTTTTTAAATTTTTCGATTTGTTTCTGATTAAAAGTTTTAAATTGCTCCTAGGTCTTTTTCTTTTCTTCTTTTCTATGTTTTTATTATTATTTCTTCTTCACTTATTCCTACTATTATTGCTTCTTCTTTTCCTTTACTTTATTCTTTTGCTACTCAATATATTTTTATTTTTCCTATTTTATCTTTTTTTAACGAGATAGTTCTTTTTGCTTCTTCCTTTCCCTCTCTTACTTCGTCTATTAAGCCTATTTTTATTTTTTCTCAGTGATCTATTTTTTCATTTTCTCGAGCTCACCCTTACGCTCAAGTCTCTTTTTTTCTTTTTCGATTTCAGTGAATCTTTCTTTTTCTGTTAACTCTTGCTTTTTCTTTAAGAAATCGTTAACTATTTTTTCCTCTTAATAAATAATTTTTTACTATCTATGGTATTTCGTCCATTTTCGACTGCTGTTATCATATCATCAACCACATAAGCAACTTGTTCGCCCAAAAGCTTATCCTTGTAACTAATATAAGAAAGCCCCAGCTTCATACCAAAAGTTAGAGTCCTTCTCTCCAGCCTTTATCAGAAAAAAAATACATTTTGACAGGTGGAATAAATGGTTTTTTATCAATTATTGAACTTAGCGCTCTCATTTTAGAATCACTTGCATCTAGAAGTTTGGCTTTTATGTTGATAAATGTATTGGGCTTTACTCTGATTTTTGTTTATTTTTCAATCATAGGTTCTATAATGTGAAGACCTAACTCTGACTAAAAAATAATTTGATCTAAAACTAATATGACATCTGAAAAAGAGTCACCAATTTCTGAATTATTGCTACTAAGTTTGGGAGATAATTTATAAATTTTTTAAGTGACTTTCTTATATCCCTCTGGCAGGATAAATGTAGGATCTATCTCAATTTGTTTGCTAAACTCTTTGATAACCTCAGTTTAATTAAAATAAGCAGCCTCAGGCTCATCAAAAAATGATGTCTTCTCTCCCTTTTCAATGAAAACCATTTTAAGATAGTTAAACCATTCTTAAACGAGCTGCAAGTGCGATAGATGTCCAAGACATTTCTTCATTGTTTCCATACCCTTGTTGGTATTGGCATTAATAGTATGTGTTTTTGTGTATATTAGGGCGCAGAACTGGATGACAAATTGTTAAAATCCACTGAAATCCAAATCAAGACTTTATCTTTTATTGAGCATTTTGACATTGAGGTCTCGCACTAAATTTTGAATTTCTTCCTTGGAGGTCAGAAAAAATAGTTTAAATTACTTAAGAAATTGAATAAGTTCAACAATACTTAGAGTTTACTTATGCTCCTTATTGTCCTCAAAGTTGTTGAAGCTTCTAGATGTGTACATACTGCTGGTATATTTGAAAAAGAGAGTTCTTAGTACCCGATGGTATCTTTTAAATAAATTTTAAATATATTACACATCTCGAGTTTCCATTAGATCTGGAGGGTATAATTAAAGCTCCTGTCTATTATCTTTATTAAATTTAGACCAAAAGCCATCTTACTTCAACTCAGCTTATTGCGCAAAACCTCTCAGTAAATTTGTTTTTTAAAGTTATTTTTTTACCAATAATTTTTTAAATGCCTAATCGCGCTGTTTCTTTTATTATTCCATTCGCTTCTATTCTTCTTCACGTTTTCTCTTTTAAGTTACATCATCAAATTATCTGCGGAGATGTTCAGGGCCTCCAAATCTAGAGGAACTCATTGGCATAACAGAGTTTACAGATTGTGAATTGGTCATTTTCTTTCGAGCAAGTGACTCTTATATTGTAACTAAAGATTTTTTGACTCTAAAATCTTCATTATATTGCTCTTCTTCTTCCTTAGTAACTCCAAATTTTTTGGTTAAAATGTTTATGATATATTTGCTACTGGTCTTGTAATGACCTTTCTTGATGATTGCATTTGTTTCCATCAACTCTTATTTTACTGCTAACGCCAAGGAATTCAGCTTGCTAGTAAGGATCAAATCACTGAGTTTTTCGACTAAACTCATTATATTTTTGCTGCATTGTTAAGTAATAACAAACTCATCTTATTCTTCCTTGCTATATTTATCATTTCCTTTCTGTGCAAAATACATGGGTTGATACTTGGCTAATTGAGGAATTTTACGAGAGGATTATAGCTGACAATGCTGATTTAGGCAATCCTTGATTATCTTCATTGTTAGTAACTTGCCAGATTCATCGCTAAAGACCAATTTGCATATATTATAGAGAATGTTTGCTAAGAAACAGTTCAACACGGAGTGTGAGTTAAATATTTTCAATAAAGTCTCCGCAATTCTGGTTAAACAGTCTATATCTTTGGACAAATTTATTGCAAAATTGACTAGGGATAAATCGCTTGTTTTGAGTGTTCCCTATTTGTAGATTTAAATTAAATATTGAGTTGGTATTTTTGGAAATTTAGGAAGTACTGTGATAAAATTAGTGACTAAATATTACCGTTTGTCATCATTATTGTAGACGGCATCCATTATTTCAATGATAATTTGATATATCTTTCTTGCCATCGTATTCTTTTATCCTGCCAATTCCTCCAGTATCAGGAGGAGTTAATCATAAAGCTACACAAATTATATTAAAGGTCTTTCTCTCCATCCCTTTTTAAAGTTGATCAAATAATCTTCATTTTATTCGATTATTTCTGGCATATAACTCATGATCGATCCAACAAATCGAAAAGATAACAATTTTTGATCAATAGTACCGTTATCGAAAAGATTAATACCCAAGCCTATCCACTAAGTCAAAATTCCTAACTCAAGGAGTTTATCCTTCATGAAACTGCCACTGATTGGAAATATCAAACTATTGCAAATTTACACCAACTACTCAGCATCTCTAAAGCATTTTTTAAAGTGCTTTGTAAAGAACTAAGTTTATTCACTTTGAATTATCTTGAGAAGAAGATTCCAATATTGGGAAGCAAGTTCAGGATGCCTTTTTATTCCCAAGAACAGGGTCGTGCTGCCTTTTCCGTTTTAACTGATGAACCAGGGATACACATTTTTCATCGAGTTAAAAATATCAATCGCCATCTCAGCAGCCTTTCTATTCTTGCTAATCATGCCTGGCTTTATTGCATAGAGACAAGATTATCCATCTCGGGGATCATTATCACAGAAATATTTCAACTTTTTAATGTGCTTTTGTAGCAAACTGTAAAACAGAACGACTCCATCGAAATTATCATTGATTCCTTTGACAATAAGGTGAGCTAAATATTTATTCTGATTGGTGAAAAGGCCTAATATTTCTTAAACCGACATGCCAAAGCTAGAGGTCAGCAGCAGTATCAAAAACTAAAGGGATGATTAACTATCATCTGGATTTTTTTGAAGATTGATCTTCTTAATATCAAGGGTGTTGTTTTTAACAGGAGCAATTTTTCCATTTAACTAAGCTACTGCTTTGGGTTTTTCATTGATGGTTACACTTTTCATTCCTTTTTCGTCTTTGTTTTCGTCACGATCAAACAATTGTTTTACTATCTCTGTAATTAAAGCACTTTCCCCTTGCAGAATGAGATTCTTAATACGCGGGTCAAATTGCATTCGTAAATTATCGAAACAAAGCCTGATTCAATATCAATTTACCATATAAAATTCCAGTTCGTTGCGCGTACTGCCTTGGAGTTTTAGTTTTTAACTCCATCTAAGTGAACGGATGGTGGCTGCTGACTCTTGCTGAGGAGAAGAGCAATAATATTGGCAATAGTGATGCCATTTTCGAATTAGTTATTGAGCTAAGTTGGTAGAATAACCTGACCTTTTTCGTTAAGTTCGCCTAAATGAAGAAAGAGTTACCTTTATTTGGCAGTATCTGGTCGGAAACCATCCAACGATATACTTACTCCGGGAGAGCGAAAGTATAATATGACATTGCACAACTATTAATTATACAACTGATGCTATCCCATTTATTTAGAGATTAATCAATAAACAGAAGGAGTTTGCAAATCTCAAACAATATCTCAAAAGTAGTGAAAAACTCTGACAGTTGAAGGGAAAATATTAAACTGTTATTGGAATGTAGCTCATCATATCAGTATGTTGTTTGTTCTTTACCGAAAAAGGACGAAAAATATTTAGGATGTGCAAGTGGTTGAAGCTGATCATGAGGAGATAAATTATTAGAGTATGAATGTTCGATCATTTTAAAGCATAACCATATTGATATAAACAAGTGCCTTTTATTGAATGATTTCAAAGTATATATTAACATAGATAATGAGATGAAACGGTAGATTCCACAATTAATCTTGGATTTTTATCAGCTTTTTGAGATAAATAAATTGTATTATAATTATCTAGATTAATGAAAGACGGTAAAGAAAAAAAGATAGTTTAAATCTAACTTATACCTGTCGATAAGGTAGGAAAAATGTTTCCCTACTTAGACAAAAGGTGTAGGGAAAGTGTTTCACTCCCTATAGATAAAATAAATAAAATATTTTTAATATAGCAAATATTTAAACAGATCAACTTAATTTATTTGTATAATTATTCATTTTTATAACTTTCAAGTACAAATACTCAGTATTAATATGATGGCAGTTCAATGAAATTTTTGAAATGGAAAAATATGGTTTCACATCAAATTAATAATTTTTGATATACATTAATAGCAATGACAAGTTACCTTAAATCAAGCTAGATTCACAGTAGAGAATAGACGCAAAAACTATGTCTTCATTTGTAATACTTCGCGTAGAATGCTCGAAATTAATGAACCAAATTAAAGATATGTGCTTATGTATGTAAAGTGCAAACTTATCTTTTTAAACGCAATTACTTTTTAAAGAAGTCTTTATATCAATGTAAGATCAATATGTCAATATTTCATTTGGCGAAAGGAAAAAATAGAAAAGGATTTTTTATCATGGCTTACCATCTTTACATCATATGCTCAAAGTTATCAAAGACAGACTTTTCTATGGCGCGGTGATGATCCATAAATAAAGATTGCAGTAGAGTGAAGATATGGTCTAGTTTTGGCAATAGTTGTGCACTTCTCTGATGAAAGGAGTATATTTGGCAGTGAAGTTTTATACCCATCCCCCGATAGTCTTTTAACTTTTTGAATGGAAAGAATGGCTTTTATTTGAAATTCAAAGATATATTGCATGGTGGGTGTTGTCTTTGCAAAAACTTAATGTTATATTGTTATTTAAATTCGAGGAAATACAAAAACAAATGATAGCAAAATAAAAGATAATAAAATAAATCCAAATTCTATCAGTTGAAAGACAACGCGAGGTACTTTTATTCTTTATTTGGAGCACTAAAAAATAAAAGACACTTCTTCGAAGATATACAGACAATTGGAAAAGGATGAAGGAACATTTACTCCAATTACACACACAAATTAAAGAAATAAATCTTTTATAATCTCACATGGATGACAATTCACAAGAGTTTAACGATTAGGTTTCAATACTATCATCGGTAATTTAGAACATTTTAAAAGGTAAGTAGATGCAAATAATATTTAACTAATAATCGAAACTAAAATTATCCTACAAGGATGGGTCACCAGTTGATGAGTAAAATCACAAATTGTATTTACTATATGTAAGGATGGAATAAATTGAGAATTATATAACGGCTAATTTAGATAATTTTCAAAATACATTAATGAACCAGCTCGCACAGTTACGAAATGAAGGCAGATGATATTTAACATTTGATAAATCATAGCCTTTGTTTATAAGAAAAAAGGTAATTTGGCTATTACAAATGCAAGGACATATATCTTATGATTGTATCTGCCAAACTTAGGCACGTTAAATATCTTTGTTACTTTATGAAATGTTTACTCTTATCGATTAGATATTTTTAAAATTTTATTATAGATAAATAAATGATAATTATAAGCATCAAACTATCTCCAACAATAAATAGTAAATTTACTATACTTTGATCATTGTTGGATTATATCAGCAGTCGAGCTACTTCCTTCAAATATGGACAAAAAAGTATTGGCATTCGCAATTATAAATAAATTACTCCCATTGTACATATCAACTGAGAAACCAAATTTTAAAAGGATTAGCATAAATTTTTCACTTTCGAAAGCGGCCGCGATGTAAGTTATCGTATATCATATGAATGGAAGTCAAAAGACCCTTTATGACATAAAAGAAGAAGGAATAAACTTCGATAGGGTTAAAAAAAAAAAATATCTGAACCGCAAATCCATATAATACCGATAAATATTTGGAGATGATAAATGAATAGTTGAACTAAAAAAAAATTAAAAGAGCTGATTGATTAATAGTTGTAATGTTATCATTTTTCTGATTAGCATATTTATCAAATTTCTTATTGTTGTTAGTCTCCAAAAAAAACAGCATTATTGAGCTATTCCTCGGCTGGGTTTTCTTCTCGTCGCTAGAATATCTATCTAATTTCTTATTGTTGTTCGTCTCCAAAAAAAACAGCATTATTGAGCTATCCTTCGGCTGGGTTTTCTTCTCGTTGCTAGAATATCTATCTAATTTCTTATTGTTGTTCGTCTCCAAAAATAACAGCATTATTGAGCTATCCCTCGGCTGGGTTTTCTTTTTTTGAAGAAAGCTTCTATTGAATTTGTTCCTATTTTTCAATAACAAGGGCTTTTCCAATAATAAGAGCCCGATTGAACTATTCCTTGGCTGGCTTTTCTTCTTTTTAGGAATGTATCTATTAAATTTCTTGTTATTTCTTTTTTTCAATAATGCAAGCCTCATTCAACTATTCTTTGACTTTTTTTTTATATATATTCCTTTTCTGATTAGGAGGTCTATAGTATTTGTTCTCCTTTTTTTTCTCCAAATATGTGTCATCCTCGAGGCATTCCTTGACTTCGTTTTTGTTTTCTTCCTCTTCTGATTTGAGGAATTGTTGGCTATTGTTCATGTATGGTGGCTTCTAAATATAGTAAATCTAGTATATTATAAAATTAAAATCATCACCTCTAATTTGTATTGTTAAACTTAAAATGAAATAATTTTACAGTTTTGAAAAAATAGATCGTTTTCGAGCATAATCGATAGTAATCTTTACAATCGAGCATTTATCCTCGCTGCTATAATCAATGGAAAAGACAGTGCAGTACTCGCATGGATCTGATACTATGTATATTTTTTAGCACCCCCTTAGTTGGATTCTACTATGTTCTTATGGAGACCATAGCCATTCTCCCTCTATACAAAATATATTTTTTTTCAAATTTAGGAATATTTAGCCAGCCAAGCCAAATGGGTTCTCAATGAAATAGCTGAATAAAACAACGTGCCATCTACCTGATGGGCTTTAAGGAGAAAAGGAGAGTGAGAATCTATACAACTATAAAAAGCCGACTTATTTCGATATCATACATCGTCCCTTGCTACAAAAGATAACAGTGCCACTGGTGGTTCTCTGTATATACAGGGAATATGTCTACCTTGACTCTTTCTTGCTGATACTAAACTAAACGAAGAGATCAGTAAAATGCATCCCCATGAAGATTTGTGAAACTTTAGCTGCTTCAAGAGCTCTAAAAGCAACTACAGAACGATTAGCTGCTTTGTAGTCTTGAGGACTGAGGTCAATAATCAGATATAACGAAATCTGCAGTTGATTTAACTGATTGAAGCTTAGTTGAATTCCCATTATTATCGTTTAGTTTCAAGTTCCAAAATTAGATCTTATCAAAATAAGTGATTAATAGTTTTAAAGGGCTTTAGGCATCGAAAGCTGATGCACAGCGGTTGGTCTGGAATTAGTATTGCTAATATTGGTGGTAATTGCTGCGTTAGGATCAAAAACTAAGTTAAATAAATTAAAGGTTGGAAAGGTATTTTTTATCTTATACATGTTTAAGATAAACGTCAGGTTATGGCATCTGTTTGTGGAAAAGGGCTAGCTTCATCTTTGTCTCTTTTACTTTCCTTTTACTTTTAACTGATTTTTGCTCTTCCCTCTGTTGCGGCTGGTATTGATAGAATGAATTTTAGTGTGCACTGCTTAAGCTAATATGATTTTCCTTAAAGTTTTAAACAACCTAAATTGAAAATGATGTACGGTGACTAGGAACTCCTAAAAAACCCATTTCTCAAGTTCGATATGGTTCACGCTTTCTTGGATATATTAGAAGAACTCTTCGTAGAGTACTGGATCAATGTTCTATATGAGGTATTTCTGCTATAGTGACTACATTCATCATTGTGATCTTCATAATAAACTAAAATTATCAACATTTTGAGTGGATGTTAATACAATACTGTTTGAATTGTTAATTTTGGAAATCTAACCTCATAGCACATCACATACAATTTATTGATCTCAGCATTCCAGCAGATTGTGACTCTTTCAGTATTATATAAATTAAAAAAACAAAAGAGATGGATCCATTGTAGAGTCACATCGAATTGTAAGTTTTATTTAATTCCATAGCAAATCAGTAGTATCAGCTCCTCTGTGAAGGAAACTAAAAAATATTTGTTAAATAAAAATAATCTTGCACTTCATGCTTTATTTAAATCTCAAATATCACTCAATTACCTCCAATGAAAAATCATGAGGCAAATATAAATGATCTCATTGTCTCACTTAAAAATCTCACGGTAGAAGGAGTTTGAAAAGTGAGGAGAAATATCATTTAAAAAAAATGAAGTCACACTTGAAAATTGCTTTAAAGAGTAACTATCTTAGACTTAGACTTCTCAGTTTATTCTGCGTAAGATCCCAAATCGAAATAGAACAATAAATGATTAAAAGATAGTTGCTAAAGATATTGATAACATTTCTTTTTGTCTTAAATAATGCTTTATTTATTTATAAATCCATATTTATCTGGAATTTATTGAAAAGCTATAAACCAAACTAATTTCCATATCAATATTGAGAGTTGTATTATATTAATTTAATCGTTAAAGAATGACTGAAAGCATTGTCTATTTCTGGGGTAGCAATCAAAATAATCTGCTCTCGCCAGCTATTCACAAATCTTACAATAAACCTCAGCAAGAACTCCTCAGCCAAGATGTACTTGACATCTCTGCTTCGGAAAAACATGTTTGTTTCATAACAACCGATGGAACTCTTTGGTCTTATGGAGTTAATCTCGATGGCCGTTTGGGTATTGGCGGCAAAGCTGACCTCAAATATAGTTTCCTCAATCCCTGCAAGGTCAAATTATCAGCTAAAGCTTTGAAGGTAAAATGTGGATTTTCACATGTATGTGTTCAATTATAAAACAACGAGCTATATGCTTGGGGGCTCGGCGACTACGGATCTTTAGGTACAGGTTAATTCAAATCAAAATCAGTTCCCACTAAAATTTTAATAAAAGGAAAGATCAGCAATTTTTCATGTGGAGCGATGCACAGTGGATTCATTGACAGTGAAGGCAACATATTTACCTGTGGATCAAATGAATATGGAGAATTAGGAGTCAACCGTCCATAAAAAGTAGCAACTCCTATCTTAATAAATTTTAACCACAAGGTCAAACAGATTGAATGTGGAGTCTTCTATACTTTGCTGCTGACTGTCAAGGGTCAAGTATATGGAATGGGTAACAATAAATACGGGCAGTTAGGCATTGGTCATAAGGTGCATTAGTGCCACCCTACTTACATTAAATAACTTTAAAATATAGTTAGTGTGGCTGCGGGATATCATAGTGGAGCTGTAGATGCAGATGGAAACCTTTATATTTGGGGATCTGGCAGTTTTGGAGAATTGCTAAAACCCAAAAAGATCTTGATGCCAACTCCCATCAACCAAATCTATATCAGAGGATTTTTTGGAGCAGCTGTGTCTAATGCCTATCAGCATCGAGTTTATACATGGGGAAATAATACTTACGGCTAATTAGGTCGTGGAAATTATGAAAGCGCAAAAGACCCTCTTTAAATTGAAGAACTCGCTAATATTAAGTTTGATAGTTTTGCTTGTGGAGTTAATTTCTTCCTAGCTATCAGTAAAGAAGGAGACAAAAAGGCTTTAAAGGAAGATAAAGCCTATAGATCGAGATATGACTATCATTCTGGATAAAGAGAAGATTATTCAAGCAGAAGAAGCCCCTATTATGGTATCATCAATAATTCAAGAACACCAAATCATGAAGATCTCCAGAGATAATTGAGAAGACCTCTCAACTATGAGCCTGGATTATCCAATTTTAAAGCAACGGATGGAGAGTTCAGAGAAATAGCTCGTAGAACCAAAAGAAGCTAGCAATATCGTTCTCCTCCCAAAGCCTAATACTAAGTTGATCCTCACGTCCGCAGTCGCAGTAGAAGCAGATAAGAAAATTAGATACGAGCTGGTATAGCTGCTCAATAAATAAGACGTAGCCGCAGCAGAAATAGAAACTATGAATAACTTTTTGTTTCTCTTTCAGCAGATTACTAAAGCCTGCTAACGAGATATAAGATAATGGAAGATAATTTGGAATTAAAAAACCGATCTTTGTATGCCCAAACGCAGTAATTGGGAAGAATATATAAATAATAAAACGATCTCCTGAGAATATAAAATGAATCCTTACGAAGAGACTTGAACAGTGCTTATTAGGAGATTAAAATGTCTCAAAATAAATTAATTAATCATCAGTTTAGTCCATCCAACGCCTACGGTACTAGTTCAGATTCCTCACTCAAGATTTAAAATTAGCATCTACGTAATGAACTATCTCAAACTAAATAGTAACTGAGAATTACTGTAAAAAAATTGTTATTAGAATAATAAAATAATAGAAACATTTCTGCCATGAGAGGAATATCACCTCAAAAATTTGACATCCAAAAGGATATTTTATTTACAGAAAATTATCCTGAAGGAAATGTTTTGAGAGAGCAGAATAGTCAGTTAAATAGATAACTGACAACTTTAAAAGAAGAGTTTAGGGCCACTATCGAATAACTGTCAATCTTAAAGGAAGAAAACTAGACCATGAAAAATCAAACCTACCAGTAGCAATAAAATCGGCTGTATCGAAAATAAGAATCCCTTACTCAAAATAGGTCGAATGAAATACTGGCTAATTAGTTAAAGACAGTAAAAGAATAATTTAGAGCCACTATAAAGCAGTTATAAAAAACTGAGGAGGAACTAGCAGTGAAATCACTTGAAGTTAAAGATCTCAGGAAGAAGCAATCTAACGCCGATCAACTATCGGAAATATAACAGCTATTATCAGAAAAGAGCGAACTGGCCAAGGACTTTAAGACGACTAAAGACGAACTCAAAAGCACAATCAAGAGATACAATGACCTCGAAGAATAATTAGCCGTTTCCACTTTAGAGTTAAAGGATCAGAAGATAAAGAAATAAAATATTTAAAATTCTCTCAAGCAAAAGATAACATAGCTAAATGAAGATCTCAGTTATCTACAAAAATAGCTGAAAGGCACTAAAGAAGAACTAAAAATGACGCTTAAAAAGTTAGATTCCGCTTCGGAATAGCTTGTGATGAAAAGATAAATAGATGGTGAAATAACAGAAATAAAAAAAGACAATAAAGCACTGAAAGAATAGCTAAAGTCTTCGCTGAAAAAGTTGGATGAGGCTGACAAGGAAATAATATTCAATAAAAAACAATTTAATGAAGAGACTAAAACTTTGAAAGAAGAATTCAAAAATACACTTAGAGATTTATAAAGCCTGAATGATGATTTGGCAAACAAAGAGAAATAGATAAACTATTACAAGCAAAAGTAAATGGAATTGACTCAATCTATCAAATAACTGAATCTGCTCATCAGTGAAAAGGAAAATAATGTTTTATAGTTAACATCACACCATCAACAAATTGAAAACGATCTTTATAAGACTATTGAAATGCTCGATCAGGATAAGAATAGATTGATGGAATTAAATTAAAGGGCACACTTAGATCGTCGGTCTTTGGAAGAAGCATTAACCATGAAATAAAATGATGTCAAAATCATTTAAAAACAATATCAAGTCTAGTTAAATGAAGCTATGACTAATGTTCTTAAACTTAAGGAAGTTCAGGATTTGAATTAAATACGAGTTAATGAACTAAAGACCATCATTGACTCACATCAGAGAGGCAATAGTGGTTATATTAATTAGATAGAAGCAGGAAAGATGGAGATTACAAATTTACTGTCATAGAAGAAAGAACTGTTTAAAATGATTGACGAACTCAAGGATAAGCAAGGAGATTAAACCAAAATTTACAAGGACAAAATAATAGACTTAGATGGAGTTGTGGGTTTACGCAATGAAAAAATTAATGAGCTTGAAGTATAACTCAATTATGAGAAGGAATATCATAATAAATGCTAAGATACTATCAATGAGCTCACAAATCATCGTGATCGTGTTTGCAGTGAAATTGAAACGTTAAAGCAATAGCTCTAAAAAGGAAAATAGAAGAATAAGGAACTG
>Ga0302268_1001413_pt1 | contig 13188 bp, 5 predicted proteins | sample III_Bog_E2_1_FD_194554 | JGI IMG/M metagenome (GOLD analysis project Ga0302268, IMG submission 194554) | Peat permafrost microbial communities from Stordalen Mire near Abisko, Sweden - III_Bog_E2_1 | ecosystem: Environmental > Terrestrial > Soil > Wetlands > Peat | place: Sweden: Abisko...
GAGCTCAGCTCTTAATCTCATTAATAGAAAGAAACTAGTTTGAAATTGCTTCAGTAAGCCCATAAACTTCAAGAGTTATAAAAAATCCGTTTATAAAAATAGCTATAGCTAAAAGTACTAAACCTTCAGATAAGCTAGTAGTAACTAAAGAGACCATTTTTATTCTAACAATTAAATCATATGAATCTTGTCTATGCATAAAAATACGAATAATATTCCGAAATAGTGCAGGATCAGACTGAAAATATTGAAGACGAAATCGAAAAGATAGAGGAAAACATTTATTATCTTTAATCTTAGATAGTTAAAATTAGAAAAGAATGTGAACAAAAATTGGAAGAGAGGAAAAGATATGAGGCATCCATCAAGATATTTTAGCAGAAAGGAGAAGAACTTAATATATTGTTTAACAACGAAAATAGGACTCTGGAAGATTTAATAGGTATAAATTTTTTAATAGAGAGGCAGATCAAAAATTATAGAGAAGAATATTAAAAATTACAGGAGGAAATTTATGATCTGGACATGAGGAATGAAAACCTTAAAAAATATGGAATTTAAATTATTTCTGAATCAATGCATAAGTTACTTTTCAAAAAATAAGATCTACAAAATTAAATTAAATAAACTAGAATTCAAATTGAAAAACAAAGGAAAATTATGTAAAATTTAGTGCCATTAGAAACAATCACCGAAGTGAATGACCAAATACTTAAATGTAAAAAAGCTAAAGAATAAATATTTTTTTTCCTTCAGTAAAATTAGGAACTAACCTATCAAAACAGCAAGTTAAATTAAATACAATGGAATCCCAATTTAGAAATTAAAGGAGTAGAAAGTAGTTTACGCTAGCAACAGGCAAAAATAGATCAGGTGGAAAGAGATATTTCAAATATTAAAAATCAGTCGAATGAAATACGGTCTAAAATTGATTAATTCGAGCGAAGTATAAAAATTAATAAAGCTAGCAATATTAATAAATAAGATTGCCTCTGTAAGTCTAGATAATAACTCAATCGATAGAGCCATTCGCGAAAATATAACAAAGGAAAAATGAATAAAAACGATTAGTCAGCACGATCCAAACCCACTATCTATTAATAAATAAAGCAGTAAATTGAATAATAGAAAAACACCAAACATTTTAACTGGTACTAAATATTTGGTCGTTGGAATCAGTAAAAAAAATTAGATGATCCATTGACCATTAAGGATACTTACAAAGTCAATAAAAAAATTGGTCGATTCGAGCTGTGGGCTATTATCATCGTTGTGTGTATGGTATTTTGGGTATGTTTTAAATTCTATACACGATGAATAAGGCATTTCAATGCGATATTGATAATAAAAAAAATATTTATTAGATTTGATAAACTTTATTATGCCCTGTATTTTAATAAATTTTGTTTCTGATATTTGATTGAATATTTATTTATGATATATTTTCTCAGTTTTTGGATTTATACGATAACTAATTGTTTAAAAATGATTAACAAGTATAATCAACCAGTTATTTGCTATTCTTGTGAATTATATTACAACTAAATAAATAATTCAGAATTAAAATATTTTATAACAAGTATTAAATGAAGGACTCTCCCAGCCAATTAGGATTGCTAAATTACATGGATTAACTAGAGAAATAGATTGGAGTAGTACAAAAGACTATTTTTCTTTATGATACTTATTCTGAAGAAAGTATCAAGTCCTTACAAAATCTTCATGCAATATCCTTGAAGATTTTATCTCCTTAAATTAAGATAAATGTCAATTAAGAGAGAATAAAAAGAATTACTAAATATTTCCAAGAAGTTAATGAAGAAGATTTTTTAAAAAACTCAAACAATGAAATTCGCTTTATTCCATATGATTCTGATGGAGATTTAAAATATGAGAAATTCAAAGCAATCAAAGTTTATACATCAATTCATAAAAACGAAACAATTAGGATTGTGGCGATTCCTGTCTCTAAAAATATAGAAGCAAATGATGGAGCGAACATGGCAAAATAACTAACTACTATATAGCAGGAAAAATACCAGGCTACTCGATCTATATCAGATGAAGGGCAAAGAAATATCGAATCAGCCAAGTTTATTGTAGGCAAGGAGAAGAAATAGGAGTAATTCAATAAGAAAGAAGAAAGGAATCATGAAACAATATTCAAATTAGAATCAATTATCTCTATTCTTGCTCAGAAAACCAAGAAAATAAGTATAGGAAGACTTTTGGAATGGTAATAAACTAAATTACCTGATGCTATTTCTCAAATGTAAAAATTGTTCCATTACCCCAAGAATATCCAACCACATTATATTTATCATTTAGTCGATTCAGAAATTGATTTAAAGCAATCAGAAGATGATGCTTGTTCACCTAAAGTTAGCACTGCTTTTGCCTATAATTTAGATAATAAATAAGCTGTGCTTTTAAAAGGAGGAAGAGATTAAATATTTAATGATCGCTATTTCACAGAGTCTAAAGATTTTTCTACTAATATTTACAAAATTAGGAGTGAAAATAATGCCTACATGGCTACTGCCATCTCCAAATTTGTTAAAAATTGGAGCAATATAGTTAAGCAAGCCATCAGTCCAATTGAGCCAGTTCTCAAATGCATCTATCAAAATCTTTTTACTACAAAAAGTCTGTCAACCGCAAAATTACCTTCAGCAAACTCTCTCTTTCCTTTGAGCAGTAAGAAAAAGATATTGGATGGTGTTGATAAAATTTATCGATACTAAGAAGTATTTGCAATGCATGGCAATTTATAAGTTATTAAAGCGAAGGACAGAATTGAGAAAAAAGCATCATATAACATAGATTTTCTATAAATATCCAAACTATATGAGGAAGAGGTATTTTAACGTGAATAAAAAGAATAAAAACTTTCCAAGTAAATTGAGGGAATAACATTTTTACATTATTTCTCAAAGGCCAACAAAACATTTCTTGACAATTTTAAAAAAGCAGAAAAAGATAAAAACTAATATAGTGAATTAATAGAAATAATTGAAAAGTTTTTGATTTAAATCATTAACCTCGTTGGTTGTGTTAATGATACTCTTCTATCAGAATAAGGTTTTCAAAAAAATAGATGCAAGGATCTGAATAAATATGCTTAATTCATCAAATTCATTTTAAAATAAACTATCCTGATAGATAGAATCACTCACTTATCAGTTGCAGTTACAAGCTTTATCAAATCTTTCTTCGAGGGACTTCTATTTGCAGATACCTGGTTTTTCTCTTATATTATGGCAAAAAAGGAAAGCATAGTGCCAAAGCAGTCTACTAAATATTATGATTTGCTGATAAAATTTATTTAAGAAGACTGCCTTATGGAATACAGGGGTAAAGTTTAGAATATTTACCTCACCATTCATAAATACAAGGCTGATAAGATTTCACAGGAAATTCCAAAATCAATAGCTAAGGATTATGATCAATTTAAGGCTGGAACTATTGAAGCTATTAAAAGTTACTGTGTATTTGTCCTCGGATATGACAAACTCAGTCAGTAAAATCAGAATAATACTGACAAACTCACAATCGAAAAGAAAATTGCTCGCTTGCTAATTCTAATTGATCAAGCAGAAGAAGCTGTCAAAATTTATCAAAGAAACCATTTTGTCACAAAAGTGGATTCTTGCTTTAAGCAAATTATACTCAGTTATTTTGGAGAATATCGAACCAGCAAACTCATAGAGTTTGGTGCATACTTCGAGAATTAATTTTACTATGTTGAAGCCAAATGGTACTATCAGAAGGCTTACGATCTGGCTGTGTCCAAGGAATGTCGGAGAAAGGCCTAAATTTGTGTCTCAAAATGCAGAGAGCACGAGAATAATGAACGCAAACTTGACATTACTTTAATTAAAAACTATACTGAGAGGGGAGGCAGCGAATAAGATTTCTTAGCAACTAATTTTGGTTAAATCAAAAACGATGTCAAACTGCAGTCTAGGACGCACTACGAAGCGCTGAGGGATAAAAGGTAATGGAGCAATAATCTCAACAAATCCAGCAAATCGATTTAGCTCAGTTCGATGAAGGAAGTACTATGAAGGCTTGAATCATAATGTATGAAATATTTAATTGAATCATTTTTATTAACTTGCCGAAGAATGAAAAATTTACGAATCGCAAAAAAGGATCCATCAAAAATACTTAAAATTATAGAGGCTCCGCAGACATGTCGCTACAATACACACATGGATGCTGCGAGCATTAATCAAATGGCAATCGTTGCATCTAAATCTAAAGAGCCAAAAAACAACAACCTTACGTACAGGGAACAACCTGCTAAGCATTCCCCTTCCCGATCTCAGCACATCATTGATCTGAGCTTTACTGACAAAAATAAAAAGAATCGAAGTCGCAGTCTGAATCGTTCGCAAGATGCAATTAAAAGTTAGGAGAAGAGATGTTTTAATTTTGTGATGCGCAACAGCGTAGAAATGAAGGCAAAGAACGAATTCCGAGAGTACAGTCCTTATATTCGACGCCAAACATTTCGGGAAAGTTAAAAACTGTTAAAGTTTCAATCCATTAATATTGGAGATAAACAACGTAAGAGGGAAGGAAGTGAATTGAGGGTCATTCACAAAATTGCAAGTCGAATAAAAACCTTTAATTACCGAGCAGATTCTTCTCGCGAGTAGTTATAGACTATTAAAAAGAAGTCTAATGAAACAATGGAAAGTGCAAGAGCACTACTAAGTCAGGGCTAATATCGTAAATCGTTACTCATAATCAAATCACTTCTGAAGAACCAGCCAGACCTGATAGAAGCTCTCTATTTGTCAGCATTAAACTGGTTTCATCTTGATGATCGACCTAAGACAATTCTTTATCTCGAGCAGATTTTACAATATAATCCAGTTCATTCTGCGGAGTGCTATAAGATATTAGCAGTATGTCACTTTAAGTCATTGGAATACAATCGCAGTCTTGCAAGGGTAGATTTTATCTTAAATAGCTAAAGGAATGTCATCAGTATTTTGCAGACTAATCTGAAAGTTATGAATTGTAAGGAAAAATTTATTCAAAAATGGGGAAGTGGGCTGCAGCTATAGACAGTTATAATAAGGCCTACTAGATTACCAACAATGTAGATCACTTAGTTATGATTGGGTCATGCTTGTAAGAATTGAAAAATTTTGAATAAGCTCTCACCTATTACGATCGAGCTTTGAACTGTAAAGAGCCCTATTCCAAGCTTGTCTTGAAAAAAATAAAACTTTATCTAAAACTAGCTCAGTACGAAAGTATCATCAAACTATTCAATGATTGCGATGGTTACAACCAGTCCTTCGAGAACCCCAAAGATAAATCATAGATTTATTATTTAGCGGCCTACTCATATTATAAGCTAAGTATCCATCTCTTAAATCAGAGAACTATCCTCCCTCCATTCCCCTCATTGATGAAGGTCTTAAAATAGGCAATGGTCACTCACGGTTTAAAAAGTTACTGCTCATGATCAAGATAGATTAGCGATGTATATATGATGCCTTTCATTTGATCGGATGCATGTAAAAAGAGCCATAGCTGCAAGTCATGGTGAAGTTTGTGGAGGGAGTAATCAGTCTAATGCGGAGAAACTATAACTAAGGCATTGCTGTTCTACTTTCCATCCAAAACTAGCTAGGTTTCAAATTATAAACGAGCCGATTCAGCAACTCATCAGTTAGCAATTACGGAGAAGATTATAAACTGGTCGGGAGTGAACTCGAGGACTAATTCCTTAACTAAATCCGGAAGATATACTTGATGTTTCTCAGCTATGGCTACTATAGCATCGCTGAGTTTCACTCTTGCAGCCGACTCATTCACTTACAGCGATAGATGGGAGTGCCTGTTCATTTTTAAATGGGACTAAATTATAACTACTATATGTGTGAAGGTATCCTAAATCATTGCTAGAAGAAATTTAAAGAGGCTGAACCATTTTTCCTAAAAGCTAAGAAACTATATTAGGCAAAGCTCGAACCACCATTCAGCTTAGCCTTGAACTATCTCCAATTGATGGTTTATGCTGAAAGCGAACGCGAAAAGACTTAAATGATCAAGAGAGCAAAGGAATAATTTTAAGAATGTAAGCAGCAACTTGGCAAGGGTACTAGTAACATTGCGGCTAGCGTATTTTATTTTTGTAGTTTACTAAATGCTTCGATCTAGGATTGGAAATAAGCATTAATGAACATTGACGAGAGTATTGATCGATCCGAAGATCATTACTGGCGCTATTACTATATTCGAGGAATGCTTCTCGCCTGTGTTCATAGCTTTAGAGAGTCAATCAATGATTTAAGCATTGCCATTAATTTATCAGGAAACAGCAAACCTGAATGCTACCTATTGAGATCAAAGTGCTTTCAAATTGAGGGAGATGGTAATGATGCTTTTAAAGACCTGCAGGAGTATATCTGTAAACCTTTTGATAATATAGCTAGCTATGAAGCCGGATGATCCTGAAGTCCACAAATATGCAGGTCAACTGCTCTTTTAAAATGGAGCTTTCGAAGACGCACTTACTGCTTTTAGCCATCAAAATATTCCATAAATTCCTTCTAATTACGATATTTTTATGACAGAAGGCAAGAGTTTGTTTCTCTTAGGAAGATTTAAATAGGCTCAGCTCATTATGAACAAAGGCTATCTATTGAATAAAAGTCAAGAAGTGCTTTTTGATATGCAAGTATTGTAAATATTGTAAGTCTTGATCAACAAAGTAAGATATCGATAATATAGAATTAATCCTCAACTGAGATAAGAAACAAATTTGAGATTCTCTATAAAAGTTTCGGTTGCCTAGGTAAAATTTTCAAAAAGACTGATTACTATGTCTTTAGAGCTATTTGTTTTATTGAGGAAAAACTGTTTGAAGAAGCAATTTACTCCTTTATGATGGCAATAAATGAAAAAAACCTTTAAATGGAAAAATCTGAGGATCAAGAGGATATAATTTCCTTTTAGAATAAAAAAGATCTTTAAATTTTTACCAGCCAAATGAGATACAACATTGTTGTTTGCCATCTAGCTGAAGAAAATTTGGAAAAAGCTGCTGAGGTGAGTCAAAGCATACATGTCGATTTAGACCAACCATATTATTCTGATTTCATAAATTTTAAAAGGTTTCTGTCGAGAGAAATATAAACTCTAAAAAAGGATGAAGTTTTTCCAAGCAAAAACAAGATGTCAAATTACCTCAATAAGATTAACTTTTCTGTAAAAAGCAAATAATTTGAAAGTAAAATTCAATGCTAACTCAAATTATGTATTCCTTTCCCAAAGGTTGAACCCCCTGAAATATTTCCAATGTTCGACAACAGTCTCCTTACCAAGTTAAGCGTGCTAAATGTGGACCGTAAGCCATAAGCTCCATGGATAATTCGCGAGAACAACTCCATTAAATTTACAGAAAAAATTGAGACTTTCTCTAATTTTGTACTTTAAGACTCAGAGAACGAGTCACAAAGCACTTACCAAATGATTTCTGTTGATAATTCTCACGTGCATCGACATTCTTCTCGTCACTTTAATAAGAGTAAAACCTCACAGCCTAAAGTTTAGCAAGCAACACTGATTAATTGAACATTTAATAATTATTTTCACTCCATCTATATAATATGAGTTGATGTCAATATGTCTTTTATACCCCTATTTAATCAATTTGTGAAATATAATTAACTATTATGGTCTTTTCTAATATCAATATTCGTTGAAAGTATGTATTTAATAGTCTGTTAACAAATTAACAATCAACGATCATTGAAACAATTTATTCTATTCAAAAGCAGTGAGGATTTCTATAAATATATTTCCCTATAATCTTAAATATTTTAATTTTTTACAATTAATTTAATTTTAAAGTCAATAGATATATATCAAAAAATATTTATCGATTATGACTCAAAAATTAATCTATCTAAATATAAATAATTGAAGGTTTATCGCCTTTAATTCCCTATGTAAACAGATAAACAAAATATAAAATAATATGTTTACTCATCGAATACAGGTTGATGATTACATTTTTGTTGCATTCAATAGCTTAGAAGATTTAGAATATTTGAGTTGATTATAATTTTCAAAGTTTATACAGTTGAAATAGACAATCAATTGTCTTGATTAAGTGGCTTAAATCCAATACTGCCCACTTCTTCAAGTACTTCTTTTTTTACAATGCTATTTGTAATACTACTTGGATGCATTTCCCTCCTGGCTAAAAATTTGGCTGTACTGTTGATATTCTCAATGTTATCAGATAGCATATCATATATTTCAGTAATCTTTTGTAGTAACCCATCAGCCCGCTGATCAATTACGTTACTCTTGTGAGCAGTAAGCAACTCCATTATAGTAGTATCTATCAGCTTTGAACATTTCTCATAGTTTTATTTGTAAAATTTACTTCTGTCTGCCATAGAAGATGAGTCAATGTAATCGCTTTTTACGCAATTATTTGAGATATTCTAAACTGCTTATTTTTTGAAATTTATCGGTTGACGTATTGGCTGGGAAGTTGCAAACAAATCCTGCTCATAGAGTTTAACTTAGAGAGATATATCCTCAAGACTTTTCCTGCTTTAGACCAAAGGAACGCTGCCTTCGCTGTGAACTCTATTTAAAATAATATTTGGCTTCATTAAATTTCTTTTGCCCTTCTACTATTTCGCCCGTATAACGTTCTCAACATCTTCATCCTTGGGAAATTAATCGAGATCATTTTCATTTGGCTCCTCAGAAGATTCTTATCCTTCCTCCACAATGCTATGGTTTACCTGCTCTAAATTTATAATTTTTTATTTGCATTTGTAAATTACTCTCCTTTGCTGGGATTATTTATTAATGCTTTCTTTTACTTTCATATTCATTTGTTTGGCTAATGCATTGAATCGAATTAAATCTACCCCAAATATTTCCTCAACAGTTTATGATAGCTGGGCTAACGAGGCTGGAGCATCAATGAATACAAAACCATGACCAGACGCTAAATACTTGAAATATTTGGGGAAATTCTAAACATTAATTGTAAGCAGATAGCGCAGTTTATCATAAAAACTTAGATCTTGAAGTTAGGCTAATTTTTTTGTTCCAACCTCTTGATAAGATTGTAGTGATTGTTCATTATGTTGTATATTTTGACTCATTATGATAAAATTATACATTTAATCATATGATCTTAATAATATTTATAGAGATAAAAAATCCTTGTTGGATATTATCTTCAGCATTCGTTAAATTATTGCAATTACTATTTTTGAGGATTAAATCAAGTTGAATCTAATATAAGACAATTCATTATAGTAAAAATCTATTTGTTATTTAAGACTATTAGAATGATATTTTTGTTTTAGCTTTTCGCAAAAATATGAGGTATTTATTCATTAAAATAATTAATGCGAAGAATATATAGAAAAATAATGATAATTATGACAATATCACTAAATTAGGAAAAGATTAAATGAGAAAACTCTATTATTTGATTCGTTTCTATAATATTTAGTTGAGAATGATGTCTGAGTTGAATAAAGGGCAATAATCTGGGTAATCCTTGAACGCATCTTCGACTCAAGCATTCATTCTGAGAAGATTAAGCTCAAAATGTAAGATGACGAACGATGCTGCTGCTGCAAATATCACCTTCCCTAATCATCCGTATGAATGGACACTTAGCTCTATTGATAGGCATAATGCCCTTATTACTTTTAACAATGACCATAAACACTATACACCCGCTTTTACTCAAAAAAATCCAAGTGTATATTCTCGTCCACTTAGGTTTCTCTTGATGAGCAAGATCAGACTCTTAAATAAGTATTTCAATAAAAAATAACGGAAGCCACTCGACAAAAAAATTTAGTTGTAATTTTTGATAAAGTTTGTAGTTTATTCCTAAACCTTCATCTACTTACTGCTTTGTCTGTAAAGAATCATTTACTGATTACTTAAGAGTATAATCAGGTGTATTTAGCATATTAGCCATCCTGTACACTGCAAGAATATTCGACATTCTTACTGTTCGTCAATGATTTAAGATCTCATTGAGCAGGCGGGGTCCAAAAAAAGGCTTATGCCTGCCTTTCTCGATTCTGAGATCATTGATATTACTAAAAAGAAATGGAAGTCTACTAATAAAAATTTAGAATAGACGAGAGTAGTAGAAGTAATCGAGGAGCAGGCGAAAGTCTTTTTAAAGAGATTAGCACTGGATGCACAATCCTTCGATCGCAGAAAGATCCATTCTCTGTTAAACTCTTAAAGAAATGATAACTAAGGCTAATTTTAACCTAAGGGAGCTGAATTTCCTCCCAATCACAATAAACTGTCATGTATTAAATTTTTTATGACTATCATATCATTTATATCTTTTATTTTTTATATCAACTCATAAAATTCTATAATTCTTCTAGACTTAGTTATGCTACTCCAATTAACAATAATTACAATAATCTCAATAATTGAATAAATCATCGGTCTCCTCTCAGGACACGGTCTATCACTGCCTGTACTTTTTTAATTTATTCAAAGACATCTTTTTTCTGAGCTTGGTTCAAGTCCTGGTTACCTAAAAGATTGAATTTTAGACGTTGATAAGCTAAGCTAATTTATCTAACTTTATCTCCGATTTGTTTGTCAGTAAATTGTTAAATTTTTGTACTGGCCATTTTTAAGAGCTTATTTTTGTTGGATTCAAATTGATCGCTCACTCTTCCATACTCGTCCAGATTAACTTTTATCAAATCAAGATTGTCTCTAATTGGTAGTAGATATTGGTCATTCAAAGCTTTCTATTCAATAGATTTGCTAATGGTAAATAATTTTGATTTTAAATCTGCGTTTGCTGCCTGTAAATCTTTAATTTCTTGAGTTAATTGCTTGTTAGCATCAGAATTTCCTTTAGTTTCGTTATTGTAGCGAGTTTGTAGGGCCTATAATTTTTTAGATATATTAGCTACCTGGTTTTCACTATCTTGTGTGAGTTTGGTTTTTTATTTTTCCAATTTATTATTGGCTTATCGACTTGTTACAAGCTCATTAGATTTATCCTTAATAGTTTTATCAAGCTCAGTGATCTTTTGATTGAAACTTACTTATTTCTTTTTTAATATTTAAATTATATCTTCTAACTATTTTTCTCTAAAAGTCCCCTTCTCATTTCTCTTCCTAATATTTTCCATGGTTTCCTTTAAAGCCAAATTATCCTATTTGGTTTTATCCAAATTATTTTTCAATGTTTGGCTGATTTCCTCATACTTTTCAATGGTGCTGACCTTGATCTAAATTTCTTTTCTGTTCTGCTATATTTGCTTTTTGAGTTTATCAATCTCAACTGAGAGTGATTTCGCTTTTTATTCACTTTTCTTTAGGTTTTACCTTGATTATTTGCCAGCATCGTTGAATTTATTGTTCAATTCTTGAAATTTCTTGATTTGAGCGACCTCAGCTGAGTTTAATTAATTGATTCTAGCCTTTAAATTGGATATTTATAATTAATACTTTTTGCTGATCTATGACTCATTGTTACTGGATTCAGCTTACTGCAGTCTAGTGTGCTATTCCAGTTCTTGAATATTTTTTTACATTATATCAATGTGTTAATTTAGTTGCTTTTACTTTTCTTAAAATTATTATCTTGCTTAATCGAACTTAGTCTTAGTCTGCTCCAAATTTGAAAGGGTATCCTAAAGCTACTGACTAATTTTGAAATTAAGTTAACTAACATCATTCAATTAGGTCGTTAATAATGAAATTGAATCCTTCATATTGGTGATAAAGTTATTGTTATTGACAATGGCAGTTTGCATTAATTATACAATTTCCTTTTATTAATGTTCGGGTTTGATGTTAATTATTCCACCTTTTATGCTGTTCAGATAGGTAGAAAGAAATTGTTTATTTCTTAGTCGATACTGTTCCAGTTTTTAAGTACTGTTACTTCCTTCAGAATAGGCTTCTTTCAGCAGATGATTTAAATTTTAACTCTCTTCCTCAAGTAGTTAAATATCTCTTTTTAATTTCTAAATCTACATACTAAGTTATTTATTGGATGCTGTAAATTCAGTGATCTCTTGATTGGATTGAATTACTGATTCTTTCAAAAAAGTGAGTTAATTGGTTTTGAGTTTTAGTTCATACTTGAGTTCTTCATTATCCTTCGAACTTGATGATTTTTAATTAGTCAGTTTATTTAAATTTCGCTTGGTTTCTTAAATTTCCTGTTGCAATTATTCATTTTATCTTTATAAAGTATCTATTTTCCGAGTAATATCACCCATTTATTATGAATTTGATGAATCCTTCTCCCGAATATGGCTTTACAGCTTCCCAATTTATTTTTCCAAAGTGGTGATGACACCCTGCTTATCTTTCAGCATTTGTTCATAGTTATATTTAATATTTTGTTTTTAGTGCTATTCTTCTTCCAAGGCAATTGACAACTCATTGTTTTTATCTTCAAGTTCAGATTTAGCCTCACTTAATTTTTCAATTTATTATTCCAGAGTATAGGCTTGATTATTGATTGATAATATTTATCTTTATAACTTTTCATTCTTATTGTCATAGGCTGACAATGTGAGTTTAGCTTTTTATAACTCCTCATTTAACGCCTTTATTCCACTGTCTTTCTATCGACCTTATTGACGAATATTTCGAAGTTATTACTGATATTTTTTCTATAATTGACGTATTTAGTCAGTGAGGTTACTACACTTAGACAGTTAGCTCTGTTTTAGTAAGGATAAATCCTATATTTTCCTATCCCTATCCTAAATAGTTTTTTTATAGTTGTCAATCTACTTGCCTAAATTCTAATTTTATTTTTGACTAGATTTCAAAGATGAAGTCTTTTCTTTGAGTAAGCTTTCTAATTATTAACTTTTCCTTTGCCATCTTTGTGAATTTGCATCCAGAGTTGTTATATTATTCGTGAGTTTTTCTATATCAGATTACTGCTATGCTATTTTCTTTTTAAGTTTCTTCTTGATATCTTCTAATTATGCATTATCAGCTAAACTTTATTCAAGCTGCTACCGCTTGCTTTTTTATTGTAATAACCCTGCCTTCAATCTCTATACTTCTGAGACGAGTTTTAATCGTTCCATTTATATTTTTTAACTCTTATTCTTTTCATTTGCAATCTCCTTTGTTAGTTCTTTCGTAATTGATTAATTTTAC
>Ga0302268_1001429_pt1 | contig 13051 bp, 16 predicted proteins | sample III_Bog_E2_1_FD_194554 | JGI IMG/M metagenome (GOLD analysis project Ga0302268, IMG submission 194554) | Peat permafrost microbial communities from Stordalen Mire near Abisko, Sweden - III_Bog_E2_1 | ecosystem: Environmental > Terrestrial > Soil > Wetlands > Peat | place: Sweden: Abisko...
TCTATAGCACCGCCCTACTAATGCGGCGACCTTTAAAAGGGTCCGAAAGTTCGAATCTTTCATCTACCGCCATTTCATAAAATGTCCTCTTAGCTCAATGGCAGAGCTTCCGGCTGTTAACCGGATGGTCGTTAGTTCGAATCTAACAGAGGACGCCAATTGGGGTTTTAGTTCAGTGGGAGAACGGTAGCTTTGCAAGTTTCAAACACGAGTTCGAGTCTCGTAAACTCCACCAATTTAATTTTGGAGATAATATGAAATCTTATTTATATTATTCTCAAATTATGGCAGATCAGGAATATGGTGGATATATTCGTTATATTCCTACTGATACAAACTATACTTTGGTTTCTAAATCTCCAAATGGAGTTAATGATTTAAAGGATAAATTTCCTGATATTAAATTGGTAAATACTATTGAAGATTTTGATCATTATGACACTGACTTTTCTCATAAGATAATTGATTGGAGAGGATGAATGAATTTCAAACCATGTCCTAGATGTAAAAATACAGGTAATGAAGCATTTATAGATCCAAATGGAGATTTACAAAAATCACTCAATGTTGTTTATAATGGTAAACTTAAATTAAGATATGTTGAATGTACAGATTGTCACTATTTAGGACCTTTTGATAAAGAATGGGAAGATACTGTAACTGCTTGGAATAATTTAAAACGATAATTCACTTTCTTCCCATAGCTGAGTTGGATTTAGCAAGAACCTTCTAAGTTCTAGACCCGTGTTCGAGCCACGGTGGGAAGACCAATCAACCAATCTCATAGGAGAGATAATGCTCAAGGAATACGTCCGTCATAACAAGAAGAACTTCAATCCTGAAGTGATTGAAAGAAAGGTCGTCGATATTATGGCATTGATCGATGATCTGCCAGTACTTAATGTTGATAATGCTGCACAAATTAATGAGATTCAGGCTGATCTCAAAGATATTCTGAATTGTCTTTACAATCGCAATCCTATTGGAGTTCTTATTTCTGATAAGGTTAATGGTCAGGTAGTTGTTGGCTTCTCTCTCTGCAATAAGCGTGATCGATATACAAAGAAGGAAGCTGAGTCTAGGGCCATTGACAGAATGAATGAAGGAGCTTATAAGATTCCCGAATCCGTTCAGAAGCACTTTAAAAGGTTTTTGAGGCGATCCGAAAAGTATTTCCTCAAGGATTCTGCAAAAACTGAGTAAATTCTGTTATAAGATATATGGAGACTTCTACATGTTTAAGGAATGATAAAAGACTTGTCCTGCAAAGACATGTTCTATAATCATTCGCCGTTTGCAGCGGAAACTGTTGATATCATTGGCTTATTGCCTTTGACGTAGGCAGCATGTAGAAGTCTCCTGCATTCACCTGTTCTTACCCAATCAGAACGGTGATAAGAATTGATTGGGTATGTTTTCGGTCATAATAGAAAACCGATAGGGTAACTGCTTGATCGTTGCAACGATCACCCGAAGATAGGTTGGAGCAAAAGCAAATACTCCAACTCAATAAAAGTGATTCCCCACTTACAAATAAGAGGGAGCGGCTGCAAGGGTCAATTGATTTAATTGACGCGCTATTAGCCGAAGTGTTAAAACCGGTTAGGCGGTTGGCGCGGTGAGGGCATCAAAGGCAAACCTCTACGCTACGGGTAATTAGAATTCCCGTTAATACATAACAGCGTAATTTGAATAAACCGTCTAATACCAAGGTGCAACCTTGCGGTCTTATTCAGCGCTCGATTAGATAATGTCTCGCAGACATATCTAATTGCCAAGAAACATCAAACAGAGTCACAATCTGTAGATGGAGTAATGGGAACCAATCGAATCAAAGATAAGATTGGGGATTTATCAGATAGCCTCTTATGAGGACTTTGGGTTTTCGGTTATCCAGAAACCGTATTTTAATTGCCAAGAATAAACGGGATCGGCTCCGACGTTAAGCTGGGATAGGCCATCAGACTTGGCTGAGTTGACTGAAGTTAGTCCTCAAAATGAGTCCTAGTATTTTAAAAGTGATTCCCTACTATAAATAAATGGGAGCCAAGCAAGGGCTGATAGTTTTTATTAGCGCGCTAAATTGGAGTGATGGGGGATATTACTGGAAGCCGGGCAACTTGGAACCAGTATATGAGGATGTCATAATCTCAAATATCGAAATCACAAGTGCTTTCATCTTATATGGTTGCTAAAAGGATGAGAGTTAATTTTTTAAAATTGATTTACCGTCGCTCCCATGGCGGAATTGGTATACGCATCAGACTCGATAAAATGGGTCGGCATATTGGAAACGGTATGTTAGTAAGGTGTAAATTCAGGGAACGCTTAACGGATAATGCCGATGCCAATCCTGAGCGAAGCCGAGAAATCGGAACGTGCAGAGACTATAATCACCCACCTAAAACAGATATGTTATGGTGAAGGGATAGTCCAGACCACAAACAGATAATGTCTGGTAGTGAAAACTATAGTGGTAAGTAAAATCTGACGCCCGAAAGGGATTGTGGGATCGTGACCCACTGGGAGCACCAATTCTTACCATTTCTAATAGTAAATGGTTATCATGAGGAATAAACGATAATATTCATGATGTAAAACTGAGTTTCCAGTTATCTTGGCTGGCTAATTGTCACGCTTGCGTGATATAATAAATACATGCCCCTAAACTGGTCGTTTACAATAGAGATATCGTCTAGTGGTTTAGGACGTTGCCCCTTCACGGCATTAACACGGGTTCGAATCCCGTTATCTCTACCAATAAAGGTTAATCTGGGGAGATGAACCTTTAGATGCAGATAGTAGATTTCAACGAGAAATCACTACCGGTTAATTCTGTAACAGCCGATTATAAAAGTGATATCGGTAAATTTTAAAGAAAGGATTTTATGACCGGAAGTAGTAACGAATATATGAATAATTATATGAAAAATAGATGGCAAAAACGAAGATTGGTTGCTGTTGAAAAACTTGGAGGTAAATGCAAAGAATGTAATTCAACTGAAGATTTACAATTTGATCATATTGACAGATCAACAAAAATTACTTCCATTGCAAAAATGTCATCTATGAGTGAAATAAAATTTTGGACAGAGATTAATAAATGTCAATTACTTTGCCAAAAATGTCATCAAAAGAAAACATTAATTGACCTAAACCAAAAAGATGCAAAAATAAATCACGGAACATTATCGTCGTATAGGTATTGTCACTGTGAATTATGTAGGAAAGCTCAAGCAGATTATGTGAAAGAATACAGAAAAACACATCAACGAAAATCTTAGTAAAAATTGGACCTATAGCTCAACTGGTTAGAGCCCCACACTTTTAATGTGGTTGTTCCCGATTCGAGTTCGGGTGGGTCCACCAATCGTTTTCATACTTGGTATAGTATGAGAACCAAACTTTAGCGAGTCTCAACGAAACCGTTACTAAGCGGAATGTATTGCAGTTGAGAATATAGTATAGGTAAATCCAATGCCTATTACCGATTCGTTGCCTATCGGAATAATAATAGCATAATCTAGGCAACATCTTAGAAAACCTATAGGATGTTATGTTAAGGTAGGCCACCACACTTGGCTTAATGGGTTTGATCACCCACTAAAGGTAACATGAACCTTAACTTTCTTTTCAACCAACCGCATGGAGGAGAAATCCCATGAAGTGCATCTGTAATACCAAGACCAATGAAGTTACCCGCGTCTCCAATGAACGGGCCGAAGAAGCTATCAAGAAAGGTGGATTCGTTTTCGTTCAGAAGATCGAATGGAAAAACGCCATCGGAACTTCCTGGAACAAGAACAACGTTCCGGCCAATCCCATGAGCAACAAGAAGGTCGCTAATAAAGCGGCTCGCTATATGACGCCGCCCAAGGCCAATTCCCGCGGGAGCAAGGAACGCGGGAATCGATAAGATTGCAGATTTAGTCCCTTGACTTATCTGCGATAGTTTGGCGGTGACTTTAAGACCGTTCCCTATCTTGCTCAACTTTCGGGCTTGATAATGCACTAGAAAAGCGTTTGTGAGTATCGAATAACTCTCATATTTTAAATGCCCCTTTGGTGTAGTGGTTAGCACACGGGCCTTATAACCCCGGATCGCCAGATTAGCGAGTAGCACAGGTTCGAATCCTGTAGGGGGTACCAATCGAAAGTCTACAAATTAACCGTAACCTAAATCTCAATAGTTCCGAAAGGTCCGGAGATGATGGCTAGTAGATGAAACAGTTTTTGCGGGTATGGTATAAGGGTTTGTGCCTCAGCCTTCCAAGCTGAAGAAGACCAGTTCAAGTCTGGCTATCCGCTCCAATCTAATGCGCCGTTCTAAAATATCGGGAATTGTATAAGTGTTGGGTTACTCCTCCGAGGCGCATATAATAAACCGCAACAAACAGATTGCACTTCGTCATGTACAGGATGATAGTAGACGATCTGGAATAGAGATCTAAAAATCTGGTGCGAATCCAGTAAAATCATTTTGGGATTCTAGAAGACCTTAATGATTGAGATTAAAATTCGTTGCGGCGAAAATCGTTTTCCAATTTGGCATAATTGGAGACTTATAAATAGTCGCGTAGCTCAGAGGCAGAGCATCGGTTTTACACACCGAGGGTCAGGATTTCAAAATTCCTCGTGACTACCAATCGGAATGTAGGAAAGTCTGGTTTTCCACTTGCTTTGGGAGCAAGCATAACGCTGGTTCAAATCCAGTCATTCCGACCAATCTCTTCTACCTTTCGGATAAGAGGAAGAGTATTAGATTAGTGGTTAAATCCGAACATTTGGGGTTTCGTTCAACGGTAGGACCGCTCCCTTTGACGGAGCAGATTAGGGTTCGAGTCCCTAGACCTCATCCAGTTTATTCAAAGAAAATACATGGCGTATTTTCTTTTAACTAAGCACTTCCAAGTGCTTCTCCTGTAGGTGGCCATATGTCTGGAATCGTTGAAGTTCGCGTAGGAAAGAGTCGGCGCATTACACTTCCGTCTGAATTTAATGTTAAAGATGGAGACATAATGAGCGCTGTAATAACGGAGAAAGGTAATCTTGTCTTTATTCCGATTAAATCTACGCAGGGAAAGACCCGTCTATTCGCATGTCCAATCGGTATCTGGAAAAATCGCTATTGGGGTGTAGTCATCGACAGTAATGGAATTATTGGAGCAAGAGTTAATAGTTCAAATCGAGATTATTTGATTCAAGATTTAACTTTACCCAATAATAAAGGTCTTGGTAATAAACTTGATGCAAAATTTGGTTCTGATTTTTGGACTCGTCCAGAATATATCAATGAACCAGATATGCCAAAAAAGACAATCGAAATGGTTGCGAAACTGAAACGAGATTTGCATTTTGGCATATGGCCACCCGAACGTCAGTGTTAAGATAAAGAAAAGGCCCCGAAAGGGGCCTTTTACTTTTTAGCTATTTAACTTATTAGGTTAAAGTAACTGTAACGGTCTCAGCAACGCTAGAACCATAAGCATTAGTAGCGGTAACTGTAATTACATAAGTTCCAGCTACGGCAGTAACGGTTCCGGTAATAGCACCAGTTGAAGCATTAAGTGAAACTCCAGTTAATGCAGCTAAACCAGTTGCAGAGTAAGAAGTTGGAGTATTAGAAGCGGTAATACTATAACTAAATGCAGTATTATGAACCGTAGTATAAGTAGCAGCACTAGAAACTACAGGAACATTTCCAACTGTAACAACTACTGCCTGATCAATACCTTCTCCACTTGCATTAACACCGGCAACGTAAATATTATAAGTTCCAGTTGCTAAAGAAGCAGAGACTGTTCCAGATATTACTCCAGTTGAAGCTACGGTGGTTAATGCTCCTAAAGTAGTAATATCATAAGCAACGAATGAAGTAGGAGTATTGTTAGCGGTAATTGTATAAGTAAATGCATTTCCAGGGGCAGTATTGATAGTAGATGCACTAGTAACCGTAGGAGTGCTAGCTGAAACTACAGTAAACGTAAATGGATAAGGACCATTTACAGCCTGACCAAAATCATTAACTACACTTACTAAAGAGGTTGGATATTCATCAAACAAATTAGCAATACTTCCACCAGTTTTGGGATTAAAGTGAACGCTTGTAATAGCTGGAGCAGTTCCACCAAAAGCACCAGTTGCACTATTCAGAGTAAGCCATGCAGGAAGCGTCTTTGCGCTAAATACATTAGTAGAACTAGTTTCACCACCAGTAGTTCCAATAGAGTATGAAATTGCTGTACCGGTTTTAATTTTATATGGTCTAGTTCCAGAACTATATGGAGTAATAGTTACGCGAGGTTCTACAAAATTAATACTATAAGTATTATCAGTACTAATTGCCTGAAGTAAAGATAATTCATCAGCAAGAATTGATCTTACTAATGGACTGGCTGTAGTGTCTCGTTTAATCGTAGCTGGAAGATTATTTAATCTAGTAAAATAACTAGCATATAAAGCTACCGTAGAAGCCTTAGACAGAGTTGGCATTTATTACCCCTTTAAGATGAAGTAGTAGTAGTAGTAGTTGCATTCTGTGCAGCTAATACGTTAGTTATATTGATATTTTGAGTTGTTATTATACCTGGAGTTGTCTGATTAGTATTAATAATTTGGTCTGCAAAATTACCTAATACTTCTTCTAAAGATGTTACGGTTCCATCAGCTAAAGTCATTTTAATACTAAAAAGTTCATCTAACTGAGTTAATGGAACATCTATACTAGGAACATCTTTACTATCATAAATTGCAATTTTATTATTATTAGAATCTAATTCATATTCAATATATTTAGGAGTAATACTTCCTCCATAATTAACTGATACAGTTCCATTTCCATTATCAACTACATCTCTAGTAATAAGAATTGTTCTAGATGCAGTCTCTGGAAGTATAGTGAAACTCTGAGTTAATGTCGGTAATTGAACGGCCATATTATTCCTGCAAATAGAGAGATTATTTTGTTATAATATATATGGATACATTATGTAATCCATTAGAGATAAAATGAAAAAACTATTTATCCTTTTAGGTCTAGTGCTATTGGTATCTTGTGGAGGAAGTGGTAGTAATTCTTCTACTTCTACAACTTCAAAAGGAGGTATTTCGTTTGCAGTAGTGGGAAGCAAAAAATCCACTACAAGCAATGCTACCACGCCGTTTGCAAAAAGTAAATCTCTTGCAACGACAACTTCTGATTCTGGGACAAGTTTTAATTTCGGAGATATCAAAAGTACTGAAATATATCTTTTTCAAATTACTAATACCGGAACCGCGGAAGTTGATAATATTACACTATCAACCGATAATCCTACGGCAGCAGTTTGTACTCCAGCTAGTATTGCAGTTTTGCCAATTGCCGGAAGTGGAAATGGATTAACTCCATTAGTTGAAGTTCAAGTTCTGCATGGAGTTGGATTAAATGGATATGGATCAGCAGCTACGTTACCTGCTGGTTCGTTTACGTTCAATCTTACTGCTAGTGGAACTGATATTAATGGGAATACTGTTTCTGCTAGTTGTAGTATTCAATTGAATGTATTGGTGGCTTCGTTCAATCTACTTGACTTTACTGGTAATAACGTTTCTCTACTCACTACGAATAGAGGATCAACCTCTATGTATGGAATTGGATTGCCAGTTACTACAAATGGATGGTATTTTTATGAAACTGAACAATTTAATGTCTCTGAAGATGGACTTCCTGATGATAGATTTTATTCTATTCAAAATACCGGGAATGTTCCATTGGTTGTAAATGATCTTGGTTCGCAAAATGGAATCGATACTCCAATTCCTCAAAATTTTATAATTCAACCAAATACTACTCAACAAATTAATTTTTCTTATACAACTGGTTGGCCCGGTCAAAATGTTTTTGAAATTGGAGAACCAATTGTAATCGATTCTGATAATACGGTATTTTCTTCTTCTCAAATTCCATGCGATTCTGATGGTGATTACTATATTTACTATATGTATTATGAAAATGCAAATAGTAATTAAATAAAAAATTCTTTAAAAGAAAGCCATAATGGCTTTCTTTTTTTAGCTATTAAAGATCTTAATTCATCTATTTGTTTTTGCTGTTCCTTAATTGCTGCTAGTGCCAATACAGATAGCTTTCCATAATCCACGGTAAGATAGCCTCTATGGTCTGCCATTACAGCGGTTGGAAATACAGCCTGGACAGATTGAGCCGATACACCCATGAAGATAGTTTCTTTATTTTCATTCTCAGCTATGTCATTCCAGCGAAAGGTAATAGTATCTACAGCTAATGCTGATTTAAGACCATTCTCTAGTGGTTTAATATCGGTTTTTAGTCTGAGGTCTGAGCCTGTGCCCCAGAGTCCGCCATAGATTCCTGATTGGGGAAGTTAGGGTATGCGGTGCCGTGGGCTACCCTCATATACCAGACGGTTCCAGCATAATCCATAGATTACCCAGCACCATCACCACAAAGGCCAAGGTTGAAAGCACCCTTCCATAACTGGCATCCGGGGCCGATGAATACAGTTTCCTGATGAATTTATCCATGGCTTAACTCGCTGTTACTGTCGGCAAGGTCACGCCTGGGGTATTGATGGCCCCCGTAACGCCGGTATTGGCTATGGCTTGATCTATACAATTAGCCAGAACATCCCCCAGCGCCATGGGTGCCGTGGCCCCGGCTGGCGTGACCTCCAGGCTATAGATTGCCTGTAGCTGGGCCTCTGTAAGATCGAAACTGGGAAGCTCGGAAGTTTCATAAATAGCGGTAGGCTTTGCTATCGGCGTCAACTTCATAAGTGGTAGATTGGGGAATGATTGTGGCTCCAAAGGTTGTTGAGATGGTGCCATCATGATTATCTGTGACAGTCCTGGTAAGCAGGGTAACCCTTGAAGCAATCTCGGGAAGCAAGGTTGTTGATAGTGTTTGGGTGGGCTGAGTAATGGCCATGATGGCTCCTTAAGACATACTAAGTGCAGTGACGCGGATAGTAGCGTTAGCCCCCGTGGTATTGTAGACAGTCAGAACGTTGGTGGAGCTGACATACTCAATACCCAACCCGCTAGTTGGTGTCGTAGAAATTTGAAAAAATCCTGCAGAGGATTGATTCATTATTGTCAGACCTTGGGGGTAGCAGAAGTATACCAGTGCAGACTTTCCTGTCTCAGAATGACCGATGATAAAGAGACCAGAAGTGTTTGCTGTGCCACTGAGCACAAAGTTAGCATTTCCAGCGCTGGCAATAACTTGATTATTTCCATTTCCGCAGAATGATGACACGCCTGCCGGTCCTCCTGACATCAGAGAACAATTGTGGGAGATTACCGGAAAACTACTCGTTCCCTGTGGCGTGGCTGTGTAGTTCGTTGCTAGATCGCTTCTATTAAAACTGAATGCCGGAATAGCAGAGGCAATGCTAATGGTGATTGGGTCATGTGGGGCTAGTTCTGCAAGTGTAAGTGTCATTATTGTTTATCCTGTTAAGCTATAGCAAATGAACCCGAGATACTGACTGACGCTAGGACACCCCAAGCTGGAAGGTATAGATTTCCAAGCCACGTATACCCGGTTGGTAGCGAAGTTCCATTGATAGCATTTGTGGCATTACATGTGCCGCCCCAGGTAGTTATCCCTACAAACGGAAGACTTAGCAATGAACTTCCATTGCTACTGGTTGTGCTGGTTGTGGAAGACACACCTATATTAAAAAATACCATATTTCCTATTTTCTTATACCGACCTGTATAGGTTGGAGTCCCAACAACCGTTAAATTGGTAGGAACAGGAGTCCAGGTTCCATCAACAGTGTTATTGCTAATTCTCTGCCAAGTAGTTCCATCACTCTTAAACTCACAGCACTCTCTAGGAATCATGAGATAGGTATTGCTACCATCAATCAAATCGGTTCCATTACCAGTAACCGTAACGTTATATGTTGAGCTAGAATCAATCCTTACCCCCACAATCTTTCCAGCAGAAGCTAGAACAGGTGGAAGTGTTAGTGCATAAGCTGCTGATGTCGCATAGCATCTATTCCACTGTGCCGTTACCGCCGTAGCGGCTGCGGAAATGGTTAGCTCAGCGTTGGCAAGATTGCTCAATCTATCATTGTTGCTAGATGTTCCGCCGTTGCTCTGGACTAGCACCTGAATAGCATTAAGAGCCGGTGCAGTGGTGAAGGTCAAGGTGACGGTTGTTGAGGTAGGATTGGAGACAATCACACCATTGGTAATCTGTCTCAGTGAGCCGGTGGTTTCCCATGCCGTCACAGAATAAATAGGTGTTCCGAGGTTATGGGTAATGGTGAAAGAGGTAGAAGAAGCATTGCCAATAGTGGTGGAATAGGATGGTGAGCCCTGGGCAAAGTTTCCTTGTGATGTTTTACGGACACGCCATTTGGCATTAGGGTATGAAGTCAACATTGTTGCCCAAGTCCAGGCTGTAACGGAGGTAGAATAGGCAAAGAACTGCACAACAGCCGTGGTGGAACTTACTAGGTTTAGTTGGGTTCCCCAGGCGACGGTGCCAGTTGTATTTCCACCGAACCCATAGCCTATCTGATCGGCTGATACCCAGCCGTAGCCCCCAGTATTGAATTCAAGCACAAGCAAATCAGTGGGCTGAATGGGCTGTAAAAATTGCACCGTCTTGGCTATATAGGCACCACCAGAGGGAGCAAACGCTTGGACAGCAGCACCACCAGAGCCATAACCAAAACTAGTAGAATCACTAGTAGTTGTTGTTGAAGTATTGTAGGCATACTCGGTAAATGAAGTTCCAAGATTAATATTACTTAGAGCAACACTATAAGACCATTTACCAGAACCATTACCAACTAAAACAATTTGTCCATAAGCAGAATTAATTAAATAAGGACTAGTGGATCCATTAATAGTATCTGCTCCTGCTGGAGCTACTGTAATAATTTTACTAGCAGAAGCTGCACCAGAAAAATCCATTATAGTTACACGCTGACCACTAGTTACACATGATGGAAGTGTAACTGTGCGACCAGCCGTTAAAGAATTCATCTGAACTATACAATCTTCTCTATATGGAATAGTATAATCAGCATCTGCTACCGCGAGCGGTATTTCTTCATAAGTTAAAACTATCCATTTGCCAGAACCATTAGAAGCTAAACAAATAGCTGCATATTGACCAGTTAATACAAAAGAAGTTTGACCTTCTATAGTATCAGTTCCAGCATGTTGAATAGTTAAATAAATAGAAGAACTTAAAGATCCAGATTCGTCAACTATCCAAATTAACTGTCCTTGAGTTGTAGCTGCTGGTAAAGTTAAAGTTCTAGCTGCCGTGATAGAACTATAAGCTAAAATAGTAGCTGTTGTAACTGTTATAGTATAATTAACATCAGCGACTGCAATTCTAGAAAAACCACTTACTGGAGTAATAAAGGCACCAACACCATTTAAAAATGTTGTAGCTGATGGAGTTCCCGTTGTTGCTAACGATCCTACTGGAACAGTATTAGATGTTAATCCAGCACCAGAACCAATAAATTCATTTGCTGTTAAATTTCCACTCGAATCTCTCTCTGCTATTGTAGATGCGGTTGCTGCTGTAGTTGGAGCCATACTAACTAATAAAGATGAATTTGCAGCGGTTCCACTAGTAGATAATCTAGATGTATCAGTAGGATGATAATGATCTTGTTTAGCATTTAAAGTACTAGTTCCTACCCCACCACTTCCACTATCCATTAATGGTGTAGCCGTAGCTGTTTGTCCCAATACAAAAGCAGTTGTTGCTAATTGAGTAGTATTAGTATTTACCGAAGCGGTTGGTCCTGTAGGAGTGCCAGTTAAAGGAGGAGAAGCTAATGGTGCTGCTCCAGTAACTTGAGCTACTGTATAATCTCCAGTTTGAGCCACTACGGTTCCGGTCCTACCAAATACAGATCCTACCTCAGTAGCTTCTCCGTCAAACTTATCCCATGTAGTTCCATCAAAAATTAGAAAATCATTTATATTCCAAGAAGAATTACCATCAATAGTAGTGGTTCCAGCTACACTTACTTTATAGGCCCATCCAGTAGTTCCAACTCCCGATGTAATACTAGGAGAATTAGTAGAGGCATTCCATGCACCTTTATAAATAAAAGCTCCACCAACAGCATTCAATGATGCTTGGATTTTTTGAAAAGCAGTTAAAATACTATCTGTTGCTGCTATTGCTGAAGCAGAACCAACTGAAAAATTAGTTAATACTTTACCTGTTATAATTGTAGAAGCTATAGACGTAACATTACTAGAAGATGTAACGTCTCCAGTTAAAACTGGGGCTATGGTAACCGGAGTTCCAGTTCCAGTTACTCTACCTTTAATATCAACCGTAAATGGAGTAACTGTAGTAGCATTATTATTATAAGTTCCTGCTGTCACTCCACTATTATTTAATACTAAAGAAATAGTAGTAGTTCCAGAGCCAGTTAAATCTCCACTAAAAGTAATGGACTGTTGACTATAACTTAAAGAATTCCAAACCGTAGAACCATCACCAATTTTATAAAATTTAGTATCAGTTTCTAAACCCCATTCACCTTCAGCCAATAATGTATTAGCAGAAGTCCATGCCGCTGCCGTGCCTCGACGCATTTGAACTATGGTAGCCATATTTAAACCGGACCTCCACAATCAAGTGGAGATATACCACCATAGTTAGATGTTGGAATACCGCCATCTAAATTAATATTATTTCCACTAATTCCAATATCTGACAATAATGCAATCGTTCCAGAATTATCTGGAAGAGTATATGTTCTATTAGCTGTATTTGAATGAGTAAAAATACCTAAATTTCCAGTATTTCCCCCAGACCTTATTTGTAATGACCATATCTCTAAACCTTGTTTAAACGTTTGCATTATCGCCATCGCTTTCAAACGAAAGCGTGGATTATTAAAAATAATCCACGATGGTTTTAGATTGTATTAAATTGCGAATGTTTCAGTTCTGAATCTAATAGTAGCCGAACTACCAGTAGATGTAGTGGTATATAATAATTGAATATTACCAGTATTAATAGCTGTGGTAA
>Ga0302268_1001433_pt1 | contig 13042 bp, 7 predicted proteins | sample III_Bog_E2_1_FD_194554 | JGI IMG/M metagenome (GOLD analysis project Ga0302268, IMG submission 194554) | Peat permafrost microbial communities from Stordalen Mire near Abisko, Sweden - III_Bog_E2_1 | ecosystem: Environmental > Terrestrial > Soil > Wetlands > Peat | place: Sweden: Abisko...
TCTAGCATTTCATGCAAGATTTATCAATTATCTATTTTATCAATTCAGCATCAATAGCAAATCTCAAATAAAATAACTACAGCAGTGGTGTTCTAATAGTGGAGAAATAATTAATCATTGGATAGATAATCACATCGTCTGCTCTATCGATGACTATTTTAATTCGATAACGTGAGGATCCTTATCAACTACACCCCAACTGCAATCAAGCTCGAGGGCTAAATTATTGCGGTGCATTTGAATACGGAAAAAGCCACTTTATCCCCAATACGTTCCCCAACTGTTTCGGACAATCCAAAATTCAACCCCATTTTATTTGCCCCATCCGACGACGGAAACCTCATGATTACTTAAGGGTAATAATTTTGCTTAAGAAAAGATCCCTCCCGTATATTCTTCGAGTTTTTGAGTAGCATCAATTCCACAAGCAATTGGTCCTCTCGCAAAAATTTCTGCTTTCATCTTGTCTGCTCCAGCAACAATACCATGCTATAAAACTTTCCAAACGTTGTATTTCTACTGAGCCCAGCAGTCACCTTTATCTCCAGGCTTCGATCCTTTGGGTGGCCTACAGTTTTAGCATTTTTGAATATTGCTGCAGCTAAATAAAGTAGGGTTTTTAGCTTAATAGGCCTGACAAGTTTATTCAGGAAGACCATGATGCTTTCCAAAGTTATAGACTCCCCATGGATTCCCACCATCACAACTACCTCCAGCAAAGCAGTTGATCACAACCTGTGGAGAAAGATTCATATCAGGCCAAACTCTTTTTCTAACGATATTTATTCTATCAGCTAAAGCAGAAGTTGCGGCATGGGCCCAACAGCTACCACAGTAAGTAGGAATATGCTGATTTCGTGACCATGAAAGGTAATTTACTCCATTGACATTTCGCCAATCCCAAGCTTCAGGCAGATCCTTAAGGTTGAGGTATTCATGAGGTCTTGGTGAAATAACAGACTCTTTCATCAAAGAAGGTGACTATCGCTTGCAAGTCGCTCTCTAAGATGTTAGCAATGCTGACGGCTTTGCATCTTATGCTTTAGGCTTTGTTTAATTTCTTATGTCCTTAGTCCAAGTGTCTCTTGGAGTGGCCCATGTACAAGTTTTCTCAATATTAAGATTATTCTTTCCTCTAATCAATCTGAAATTTCCACCTTCTCCCCAATAACTCCCCCAGGAATTCCTGATGATCCAATATTTGACCCCATTCTCTTATCCCCATCCAGTAACACTAATATCATGATCTTCGGCCACTCTACCTGTTTTATCAACAAATATCCCTTGAGTATAATTATTGTATAGCTCGTCAGTTACGGCTATCACACAAGTAATCGGCCCTCTCTGATAGATTTCATTCATCATTGCAGCTTCTCCACTAATCACTCCATATTCTTCAATGCCATAAATCTTCGCTCTTTCCTGAGCCCAACATTTTTTGCCTGGAAGACAGTTCTTGCACATGATCTCTGCAGAACAGCCAACACCATTATCATGGCCAAAAGCTCGATAAGGAGAGCATGTTTAATCAGTGATGTTATTGTAATAAATCCACTCATAAGAATCTCTTGTATCGCCTCCATCGCAACCATTACCCTTGCTCACGCAGGAAATAATGACTTGAGGGGATAGATTGATGTCAGGCCATTTAGCTTGTCTTCTGATTTTAATTCTATCACTCAAAGCAGAGGTAGAGGCGAAGGCCCAGCATGATCCACAATATATAGGAATGTGCTGGTTGCGTTGGTAGGTAAGATAGTTGGTTCCATTGACACTTCCCCACCAATAGCTGGTTGGCAGATCGGATTGAGGTATTGTTGGAATTTAATTGATCACTCTTGGAGTAAAGGAGGTGCTTGGAATGTGATTTCTGTACATGGAGATATCAACAGCTAGGGCTGCGATTAAGAGAACCGCCAGAATAGGAATTTTGATCATGTTATAAAAGGAATTTTATTTTAATCTAACAATTTAATTATGAGGATAATGCTGATGTCCTGTCTGTTGGTAATTAATGTTATTTTTGATAATTTTAAGGCGAGAATGTTGCAATCATTCATAATAAATATAGTTGCTATAACAATTAAGAGTTCTCTCTCAAAGTTAATAAATGAAACAAAATTCAAAGATGATATTAAAACATGATTTTGTTGGCTGAGCAATAATCGATATATATTTTCGCAAGACGTATGATATATATATTTTGATCTGATCAGTCATTCTAAACTCAATTCAAAAAATATTATAACATAAGAAATTTGCTTCATTTTAACATTTCTAATGTTCTGATACTTCTACCTTCATAAAGAGCGAGATTATTGGTGAAAAGAGTGTGATCAGAATGGTGGAACTTCAGGTATCAAAAATTAATAATTATCGAGAAGAATATGTTGAAAATATTCTTTTCCATTTTTTGATGTCAGCTCAATTATTAAATATTAATTCAACTAAATATTAACAATAATGCCGACCTATGTTAAAATACATTTTGCATTTAATTTAAACAAAGATGAAGTCTTCCATGAATTGGAGTGTTCTCTAATTATATCAACAATCATTGTAAATTGAAACATTATTCATTCGAGATATCTCAAGTAGTTGCAAATATTAAGGATTTATTTGAGGAGCACCCTAAAAATATTTTATAATTTCTGAGGAAGAATAGAATCATCCATATAGCTAATCAACAAAAATATCGATAGACTGAATCATTAGTCATTCCGCTTAAAATCGAAGGATTAGGTGCGTAGAAGGACGAATCCCAAGGCACGTAGAAGTAAAATAGAGGACCATTTTGATAAATATTAGAATTGTTAATTTATGTTCTCTCAATGGAAATTGGTGGATTTTGGCTGGCATTTTTCTTTTCTTTGTCGAGTTTCTTCTGCACCTTGTATTTTCTAATGACCACCTTTGCGGTCGAAGGGTTTACTCCCACCTTGATGGCTGCTTTATTGATGCTGAGTTTATTCTAAAACACTTCACGGATTAAATTATTTTTTTCCTAAATAATAAGATAAGTTACATTCTATTAGATTCTATGATAGGAACGTCTCTGGAGGCTTTCTTCGTTTTATTAGATTTCATAACTGCTGCTCATTGACATATTTTACTATTGAAATTATTAATTATATTTATGGAAAACATCCGCTGCTTATCCACTGAATAATCATCATTAAAATAGTCTCTCATTTCCCATCATATTTCACTATATTGTTCGGATATATTCAAAGGATAATAAGTGGATTGTTTTTAAAATTAACGTCAATTAGGGATAATCTTGACTTCGTTTTCTTTAGAAGATATTTGCATAAAAGTAGATTTAAAAATACTGTGATTTTTGTTGAAATCAAGCCGACTCTATAAAATAACACAGTTGATCAAGTAATAAAATAGCTTTTTGGGATGACTTTATTATTTTCTTGACTTTCTGAAATAAAAACTGATATAAGCTCCACGAAAACAAATAAAACCGATGGTCAATGATGTTAAAAAATAAGTAACACAGCTGACAGTACTAAATCATTGTTAATCAATACAAAATAGGGCCGCCTTCCATTACTTCAAAAAAGAACTATTGATAGCTTACCCTATATTTGCCGTATAAACGCATGTTTTCTTAAATTCTCATTTATGACCCATGAAGAGTTATTTTATCTAATATTTTGAAATTCAGATATTATCTTAATGGATAACTGCCAGTGAGGGCGAAATAGCATTTCTTACTATTAACTATCAATTTTATGTTTATAATCTTAATACAAAATATGGAGAATGTTTAAAGCACAAATCTTTCAATAAAATGTACAGTTTGCCATCACATTTATAAAACCCCGATCAATAAAGATCGAAGCCTTCCCTCTCTTTGTCAAAAATGTTTTCATGCATTAAAAAATGTATTTCTTTTCTCACTTAGCCAGAGTTCAGAGGTCCACCAAGACGATAGACTAAGCGAAAAAACTCCCAAGGATCGTGCCGCTAAAAACTAACCTAGTTTATAATTGAAAAAGAGAAAAAAAAGAGATGCAAAAGTAGGCAATAATGTGCACTTCCTGACAAAAAAACAAACAATTGGTAAGAATAGATGGAAAATGACATATTTCAAGGACTTGAAGCTCCCTTGACTGAAGATGGCGAAGTTAAATTTCTACAATTTTACTCTTTTTTGGAAGGCATCCTCAATGAATGATTAACCCGTGATTTTACTAATAATTGGCATTTTATTAAAGAAATTGAAAATCATTATCGGTCAATTATAAATTATAATTCGGAGAAAAACACTAGATCAATAATTGCATCCGAAATAATGAATCCATCACCATCAATTGATAACGATTTATCTTGGATGATTATGATGATTAATTTATTATTTATAATAGCATACGTAATATGGATTCGAAGATCCCTAAATTATATTTATTCGAATAAACTTATGAAGCATACCATCTATGAGAATGAATTCGCTCCGATGATGAAGAAACATACTAATCCGAATACTGCAAGCAATCCGAGAAGAGCAACTGTTCACTTTAATACGACTCCCGAAACGACTCCTGTCAAGTTTAGGAAATAATATACATTTTAAACATGCAGCCATCCCGATTTCGATAATTTCATAAAGTCACCCCTTCAGACAAATCAACTGCTTAGTAATACTACTCATTCAAAACATGGTCCCGCTCAATAGCACAACAACGTTTTAGACATTACAGATGCAATGAGTTATTCTAAATCATACATGAATTAGAAAAAGAGCTATAGTGAGTATAATCAAGCAGAAAATAATCAAAAAACGAAGAGATCTTCATCTGAGTTTGAATTAAGATAGACTTTGGCTTATATCGAGCAAATATTGGGGGATTTAATCGATAAAGGAAACTACGCATTAGCCAAACGATATGCTTAAAAACTTAGCCAAACAACTCTGAAAGATAAAATATAAAAGCTAATAGTAAAAATATAGTAAAAGTAAACCAGGAAATAAAAGTTATAAAATATTTTTGAATCACATCGATAATAGACATAGAGAAGAACCATGCGATCAATGTCATAAGATTTGAAATTACGGAATAGTCAATTAGAGAAACAGAGTTAATAGATGTATAATCTGTACTTAGCTGAAAAGAATAAATTAAGATAATAATATGAAATAATTTACACAAAAATACATGAAGAAAATAATAAGATAAAGAAAGAATTGGATGGTAAAAGCAAAGACCTTGAGAAGGAAAAGAAGTAGAATAGTGAATTTAAATTCAAGTATGAGCAAATGTTTAAGGATATCAGCCAGCAATTAAAAGATATTAAGACTTAGCACGGCATACTAAAAACAGAAAATTATCATTTGATTTGCACAAATTAACAGCTTAGTTATTAAAATCTGTAATTTAGCAAAAATATCCAAACATAAAACATCAAATTTTATCAATTAGAGCAAGAGCTGAATGAAGTAAGAATGAGGAATGGCATTATGAAGGAGTAAATCAGCAAACTGGAAGCACTTAATCTCAAATTTAAAAATTATGCTGATTCATTCTTAAGTGAAACAAAACGATACCAGCGCCAAAACTATAAATATAACAGTGACAGAAAAGCACCTCAGTTATTAAACGAAGTAGACATAATACCAACATGCTTACCATTAAATAAAATGAATGATCAAAGTTAGATTCCTTCGTCTCTAAAATCAAAAGATATTGACTAGAGAAAGAATATCAACCCATCAAAAATTGAAAAAAATTAATTTTAAAGGACAGTGAATTCTTTTTAACAAAACATAGATGAGATTAATAATCAAATCAAATTGAAACAATAACAATTAGAATAGCTTTAAAAACATTGCCAAAATTTACACACTTAGATTCATACACAATCAGCTAAACTCAAATAATACGAAGAGACTCAACAAATACTCCAAGCAGAGTGCCTGAAATATGAGGACATCATCAAAAATATAATCAATGAAATTGAAAAATCAATTAACATGGAATAGAGAGAATAGAGATAAAAAGTTGCAATAACTAATTTAAAAATTGCAGTCGACGAATTAGAATACTATATTAATGATAAAAATAACTAACTAAAGAGCCTATAAACAAGAAATAAATAAGGTTTAGCTCAATATGAAGATATCTAGCGTAAATTAAGCAATAAATAATCTTAATTGTAAATAAAAATAAAGGAACTTGCTGCTGTAGGTGAAGCAATACATTAAAATTAGGAGGTGGTTATAGAAGGGGAGAAGAAATTGTTGTAAATTAAGTAAAATATATAAAAATATGAGCATCTAAATCAATAGTGTCAATAGGCATAACTCAAGCTTTCTCAGCTCATAAATAATTGCACAGGTATATAAGATCAGTTAGATAAAGTTAATGGCTAAATCATACAGAAAAATGATTATAAGTAAACTCTATTGAAGGAAATTGATATTTTAAAGAATGAAATGTTAAATAGCCGCGAAAGATTAAAAGAGTTAATAATTACTCACTAAGGCCTATAAAAGAAAATAGGTGAGTAGAGTAATATTCTACTAAATATTTAAGCCAATTCATAGTCAAAAAGAAAGCACCTCTAGGCTGAAATGTAGTCAAATCACGTTAAATTGTAAAAATTAAAGCAAGAGTTGCTGACAAAATCTAAGAAAATTAGTGATTTACAGCGCATGCATATCTCATTAGCATAGAAAGCGCAAAAGAGCATGGATCTCTAACCACAATAAAGCAATAATTCATAAATGATAGATTTATAAGCTAAAAAATAGATTCTGCGAAAATAAATTTTCAACTCATAGTAGATAATATCAAGGCAAGACATAAAGATTAAATAAAACCAATAGATATTGGACAAATATGAGCACGTACTAACTGGAGTCTCATAAATGTAATAATAAAATAAAAGATTAGAGGAAAATGTAAGTCATAATACCATATTAATACTCTAGCAGAACTTTTAGCTGGAAAAAATGAAAAACTAACATGAAGCCCTTGTCAAGGAACTTGATTAGAAGAAAAAACAACTTGATATGCATGTTTCCTTTGTTTAGGAATCACTCGCCTCAATATCAAAATTAAACTAGCAAATGGACTTTTGGGAAAATTAATTGGAAAAACTACGGATAAGATAAGAACAATTATAGTCTGAAGTGCTGCTTCGCTAAAATTAACTCTAAAATATTTAAAAACAATTATAGAATGAAACCAATTAATACCGAACCAAAGAGGAATAATTGAAAACTCTTGAATCGTAATATTAAAATATGCAAGACAAAGTCAACAGATAAAAAGACAGTTACCATTCAAGGAGAAAATTTTCATTAACTTTAGTGCATGAAGTCAATTCTGAAAAGATTAAATCAAATTAAATCAAAACCAATAATGAAATCCTGAAAGAGGAGCTTCGCCAGCTTCTTGAAAGGAAAAAAAGTATCGAGAAGGAAATATCCGTTCTGAGTGAAGTTTTAGTGATCCTGTAGAGCGATATATGGCTTAAGCAGCATCAGTTGCGAGCTCAATATTAAGATAAATATACGCAAACAGATTTTCCTACTGAAATGTCGTTGATCGAATACCTCTAATGATGTGATATTATACGATCTGCTTTTTACAAAAAATATATTAAGACATAATCTTCGGAAAGTTTACTTCATTAATATATATTTTTTTAAGATTATTTATAACCATACTAGTTACATTAAAAATAGAGATGGACGATAGAGAGAAAGAGATTGAGATGCCGCTGAAAAAGCCGAGCGCAAAACATAATAAAAATTTAGCTAGGTTTGATACTGACGATCCATAGGTAGGATCGTCTCTCTCTGGATCTTATTGTTATATTTTAAAAGGAATAGCTTCTCTTCAGAATTCAATCATTGGTATTTACTTTCTATTTTTCAAAAGCGCCTACAATAAAAATATAGAAAAATATATTCTAACCAAGGACAAAAAAACATAAAGAGAAAAGAACCTATCATAATTTTATAAAGCGTTTATTGAATACATGTGCATCACGAGCACCATTGGCACTACGGATCCTACTAAAGTAGAAAGCAAAGTAGATTAATTTAAGAAATAATTGTATTTATTTAAGGATGATCCATATTTATTGGACATCACAATTAAGTTGGCCTAGTATCATTTTAAAAATTTAAGGAAGTACCTCGAAAGAGATTAAAAAGATTCAATGGGTGAATTATATTTGGAGCTCAAAGGGAGATATTAATCAATCAGAACAAGTTTACTTCAAGAGGAAAAACTGAAATAAATATTGAAAAACTAATACTTACCGGCTGAAATATACACAATAGAATAAGTAGAGCAATTTATTAATAGAACATTTTTGAGATTATAAAACATATATTCACCATAAACATAAAAAAGAATGGATCTATTACAAAGATTTTGCAGTGAAATGAAACCTGTTTTCAAAATATCTCTTCCCTATTTTGAAAGTAAAAAATATAAAGGCCTTTAGAAATTTAAAAATTGTATTATTATTAACAGAACCTCAAATATTGATGATGCTTTCCTCACAAGTTACGATCAATATCTTAGTTTTCAGAGTATTTTAACTAATACACTTGGTCCAGCCAAGGATGTACTGGCTAAAGATGTATTTCTTCTCATCAGAGATTTTTATAATAATGCTAAATTGGCATACCCATACCTGAGAATACAAGATTTAATTTTTAATCAAAAATCATTAAAACCATAACTTCGGCAATCAAGCCTTATTTATGAAGGTTTAGGACTACATAAAAACACTAATAGTATCTAAGTTGAATTGTCCGTAAACTCTACCCCATCTCCAATAGAATTCTAAAAATGCTATAAATAATTCGATAAGGATTTTATATGGTCATTTGAAAAGAAATATTACTGTCCTTCTTCAATGGTATAAATTTAGTAATAATAATAATAATAAATATAATAACAATTAGCCATCAGTGAGCTTTATTAAAATGTGGATGTTTGGCGATTACTATGCATTCTATATTATACATTCCACAACAAGCAGCATTATGTTAAGAAAAAATACAATGATAAATATAGAAAAATATTCGTGACATAAAAAGATGAGAATCCTCCATTTTATTATGACAGGTATCAATAGCTTTTAAAGGAACTTTATTAAAATGTAAGAAATGATCCAATCTAAATTAAATAAATGTTAACAAATTAACAAATAAATAATAATAAATAAGTCTAAATTGCTTCACAAAAATAAGTGTCGCCTCATATATAATAAAGTAATTTTTAATTTAATTTCACCATGAGATAAGTTCAAGAATTTATGAATATTCAAAATACGGAAGACTCTTTGATTTAAAAGCTACAGTTTTAAAGTATTAAACAATAGTTTTATGTCAGATACGTACTGGGCCGATAAATCTTAGGATTGGTCGTACACTAAAGGAAATTTTTTGCAAAGATGTTTAATGTTAAAAAATATGTTATCATGTTTAATTTAGCTATAATCATCTCAGTCTATGAAACAGTGTTTTTAATTTGGAGTTAGCAGAATAAAAAAGGATCACGAATGAAGATTATAAAAAATATGAAATAATTTCGGACAATTAATTTTTAAAAATAAGAAAAGACTCGAAGAATTGAGATGTAAAACTGCATTAAGAAAATTGGATAATATAATAAGAGACATGCGAATGATTAACAAAGGAGATATTTAAAAACCAATGAGTTTATTACAAACAATTTTTAACTTGGGTACAAAGATTATTTGAAGCTCATATAAAAGAGTAATGAGTTAAGTAACTATGAAATATCAATGACAATTATGAGTAAAGATTAAGAATCAAAATAAATTAAATAAGTAAAATAAGTAAAATAAACAAAATAAACAAAATAAGAACATGAAAAAAAAATGAACTAAATATAATAAATTGCCAAAAAGACAATTAACAATGCCTATAAATGCATGAACATATTTCTTCAGCAAGACATAATCTAAAAAAGTTTGAATATTAATGAGCTTCATAAATTAGATGAAAGCACTTCAAAAAGCAAAAAGAATGAAAAGATTTATATGCTTATGACTCAAAAATTAATTATCTGCATTCAATCATTTCTTAAATTGACAACTAAAAATTGGAGAGAATATTAGTTTTTTTTACTAGGCCATTTAATTGATTAAAAAAAGAGTGCTGTAAATAGGCTAATAATTGAAAAAGATAAATCGCAAGACCCAAGGCTAGGATAAGTTGAGGCGCTTTAAAGAAGTTTAGAAATTGCTCGGGAATTTATCTCGCTTGAGGATGAAGTTACCAATTATGATCAACTAAAATATATCAATGGAGGTGATTTTAAAAAATATAATCAAGCATGAATAATCCTTACGATCAAAGGAATATTTTCCAATGATTTTATTCAGCATAAATTTATCACAATATCAACAGCATGATAGTTATTTATTAATGGAGATACTTTAATCAATTCTTCATTTTATTGACTCAACAAATATTTTATAATCAATTAAATGGTAAGGCATCACGGCAGAGGAGGAGGTAAAAACATGGCAGCCATCTTTTAAATGTCAATCGATCTTTTGGGCTCACGACCTCCAGTTGTGATGAACGGTATTTACAGCTTCACTGGCAATCAAATGTCAGCACAAGCCCAAATTGAAAATTTTCAGATGATGGAACAGCAACAAATGGCCCGAAATGGAGGAGTACATATCAGCCAAGCAAACATGACCATTGTTGGCAATAAAATGAAAGGATCAAACAACTGCTGTTATATTATCACTCTTGTCTTAGGCAGCCTATTGATTATTCCACTATTCCTACTTTGCTGTATGTGGTGGAAAAAGATAGTTTATCCCTAGTACGTCCTCTCAGATCAAATTTACAGAAATTTGAACTATATTATTAACAGATCTACAGGAATCACTAATCTCACACTCACAGTGGTTGATAATGCATTTAACGCTCAAAAAGCTCGAATATTGTTTGATTTACTTCAAAATAGTAATGTAAAAGGATTCACCTTTTTAAACAGGGCTTTAGCTTGCAATTATATGGAAGATTAAGCTGATGACTTTGCCAAAAATATGCAGCCTATCAGAACTCTAGGCATTCAAACAAGCATTATATGGGGAGATATGATAGTATGATTGATTAATTTTACACAACTATTAAATGACAAAGGTAATATTATGTGGGCAATATATTCTAATAGAATAAAGCTTTGAACAGTATATCTTCTGGAAATCATCTATTTTTCTTTAGCTTCGCCAGCATTTGAATTTTTCTCATTTTTTATTTATATGTTTTTTCGTTTGAAGTTGCACTCATATTTGACTTGCTTGAAATTACAGAACGATTTGATGAGTTTACTAATTTCGATATTTAACTGCGACTCTCTTCCATTTTAGTAAAATGGCTCATTGATTGTTTTAACGAAATTGACAAATCTTCATCTACGACATCATTATTGAGCATTTCATCATTATTCTCAGAATCTGAAAGAATTTAGTGCAGCTCATCTTTCATAAGTATGCTCATCTTATTTTAATCTAAATTGATATACAATTACTGTTTGATCTTTTCTCAAGTTATTCAAGAGGGGCTTATCCCTATTCATTGTCGACCTATTTAACCTCATTAATAGGAGATCGAGGTATGATATATTGGTGAGTTTCAGAACTATTAGAGGCTTCCTCAAGGAAAGCATCGATCCTTGCTTCTGCAGGTGAGATTTCTTCTTCAGATTATTCGGTTCGAATATTTAATATTTTATTTTACTTAACAATATGCTTGCCAATAATGGAATGATATGTCTTATTTTGGTCAATGATTTTTTTGACTAAAAGGCAGATTTTCTAATATCCTTGATGAGAACCAGATTAGATGAGTTATAAGCATTATCTCAGTTCGTGGTTGCTCTCATAGGATTGTCCAAAATATTTATTAAATAGTTAGTAAACTTTAATTTGCGATGATTTTACTTCATTGATTGATGGAGATTATTCCTAAATATGAACAGGAAACGTGTTTTCCTGTCTTTTGATGGGAGATATTTCTTATTTATGATTTTGCCAATGACTTTTCTAATCTTATAGTTCTGTTACTCTTTTCGAAAGCGTAATAATATAATCTTGAGATTTTTCTGATTCAGCTGTTTTTAAATCTAAATAATGTTTCATTTTTTAGAGATCTTACTCTTCCTTCTTTAATTTTTATTGAATATCCGTTTTTTAATTCAAGGAATCCGTTAATTTCATAATTTCATTTTTCAACTTTTATTCGGATTATTTTGTGGTTTTGATTAGGTTGATATTTTATTCCTCTAAGACTGTTAACTGTTACTTCAAGACAGTAATTTCGTGGTCAGAGTTGGCAAGGTCAATTTGGAAATCTATGAATTGGTGTTATTTTTAAAAAATATTATTTTACAATTCACTATGTTTGCTATTACTTAATTGAATCTCTTATTTCATCTTAAATAATTATGCATCATAAGCATTCTGTTTTTAATTACTTAATTTATGTATCTAGTTAATCTATAATATTTTTTAAGATAGAGTTTATTATAAAAATTTAATTTTTTATTCATATTGTTTTATAAGGAAAGTAGTATTATTTGATTAGTTAGTATTGAAGCTGATTTGAGAGGACAATTTAGTATTTAGATGAGAAATTTATTAAATTTATATTTTTTGAGAAAGAATTGTGTTAGATAATAAAAATGATTACGATTAAAGAGTAAGAATCTTTGATTTCAATTCAGAAAATTTAAGTTAATTTTATTAAAGCTAAATTTATCTTTACTAAAGTTATTATTGTAGGAGTCTCTTTGATTCATCAGTCTATATCTTCACCTTGGACAACTCTTCAGTCAACCTTTGTTACAATTCGTTTATTTTTAGTTACTTTTCCTCTAGTTACACTTCCCTTTCTGCAATTTATTATTGTAGGAGTCTCTTTGATTCATCAGTCTATATCTTCACCTTGGACAACTCTTCAGTCAACCTTTGTTACAATTCGTTTATTTTTAGTTACTTTTCCTCTAGTTACACTTCCCTT
>Ga0302268_1001437_pt1 | contig 13003 bp, 3 predicted proteins | sample III_Bog_E2_1_FD_194554 | JGI IMG/M metagenome (GOLD analysis project Ga0302268, IMG submission 194554) | Peat permafrost microbial communities from Stordalen Mire near Abisko, Sweden - III_Bog_E2_1 | ecosystem: Environmental > Terrestrial > Soil > Wetlands > Peat | place: Sweden: Abisko...
GCCAATGCTTTCGGAGGTGTACGTTGGGGAGCACGTTATTATGCTTAACCATTGCCAATAATCAAATTTTTATATTATTTAATTAATTAATATTTATTTTGAATCTATATCCTTTTATAATTTTAGGAATCTTCCCTTTATTTAAGCAATACTTCGTCATCTATAATATTGAATCGACAAGAAGTACTTTTAAAATAAATATATCATATTGTTTACAAAAGTCTATCTCTTTATTTTTATGAAATCAAGGGATTTTCCAGTTTTAATATTGCTTATTAATTATATCAAATTATAATTTTGTTATATTCGCATGTAATGATTTAGTGTTTCTTGAATAAATTTCTCGTAGAATAAGTCATGTTCATAATTTCAATAATTTTAATTTAGCAATAAGCATAAGTAAATATACATTAAAACCTTATTCAATGCCATTCAATTCACCATAATTTATACAAAAATAAATAAAATAAGAGAATTTCTTCTCATAACGTTTTATCTGTTAGTTTATTCAAGAATAATCTACCCATTTTTATATGTGATGCATACATAATTTATTGGTAATGTAAATCATTAATTTAAAGTAACTCATCTTCACTCTAGCAGCAAAAGTTTCAGCAAACGAGAATTCGAATATTCATTGCTTTTCAAAGTTTATCGATGATTTGAGTATATAATGCTCCATTTTTGTTTTTGCTACTCCTGTTTGGGACTTCTTTCGTGGATGAAATTGCACCCATTACCGAAACTGCAATATCCTTTCTTAGAAAAAGAATAACAGTCCTTTGTCTTATAGGATCGATTGTGATCTAGATTGATCTTTAACTCCTCAGGTCCATGAGCAAATTGGCACCTTTCGCCATAAGGACAATACCCTTTTTGCAGATAATTTTTGCATAGAGAGCTCTTGATCTTGGAGCAGTTATTCTTAGCAATGGGCACATAGCGAGAAGATGATAGATTAACTTGCAGAAAATCTAGCTAATCACTATCAGTAGAAGTTTACGATTTGTTATCAAAGAAAGGGTGATTTGATACTATAGCTTAAAAGTCTTGAGTCGTCATACAACTATATCCTAATTAATTATTATAGGTCCTATAAAATTTCTGATGTCCAAATAATTATAATCTAATCATTTCCGACAATACTAGCACTGCTATTTTCTTGTCCTGGTGAGCTGAAAAAGATGGGATGAAAGATTTATATGATCTGTATTGTTTATTATAATCTTCAAAAAACTTAATATATTATAATAATAATTTTGTAAGTTTCATGAAAAGATGAACCTATCATAAAATTAAATAAATTAAACCAATTACGACTCTTTGTCAAAGCTTTTACCAAATATAGAAGGAAAACATATGTCAGAATATTATTATAGCAACTAAAAACAAACTCTTTACTCGAGATACATTTATGAAGGTAATGAACTTTCAAAAAAATGAAAGACCGATTAAATCATATAAAATTAAATTATATACGCAAAAACATGTGGAGAATAACTTGAATTACGATCAAGCTAATATAGAATAGATTTGAGAATACAAATCAAATGATCGAGTAGTGGTCTTAAGAGCTTAGCACGTTAAGAGCACTTAAAACAGAATTTTATTAGTTGCCGATACTTCCTACATCTTAAATATTAATCTATTCTGGTGAGCCTAATTCATTTTAGAAATGATCAATTTGAGATCTAAAAAACTCTTCTTCCTCATTCGGATTATCTTCCTAAAATTAAATCTATTTTTAGGAAGTTTATGAATGATCTAATTCTGGAAGTACTGGTGAGAAATCCTATAGATATTCTTTTGCTGTAAAAAAATTAGAATAGGCCAGTCGATTTGAAAAAATATTGACAGGCTCTACAAAAACCTACCCTTTAATCCAAATTTTTATCTAAGCTATTCTATCCTTGTTGTGAGCTACAAAAGTATTAATAACTACTCCTCTTCTCCAAACATTGCTGAAATCTTTAAAGTCCACTCTCATTCCAACTTATAAATTTACTATTTTTCTTCTTTTTGCCCACTCTTAAGAATCCGTACTCCTGCAAAGATACTTGTAGAGTTCAATCTCTTTGGGAAGTACAAAACTGAGTCGTAAAATTAATACTCTGAAATAAGTATTTCAGTCATTTTAGAAGGAAGAAGCTAGATTTCATCTTACTATTATCGGCATACACAACAACTATTATTGTAAGCTATTTGCGTTTCCATGCAACGGTAGCAATAGATATGTCCGCATTTTCTTAAAACAGGAGAAACAAATAACTCCAAACAAATGGGACACTCTAATTAAGTCTTATCGATTATGTCATTAAATGAACCATTTTTGATTCGAGAGATAAATTCTAAATGAAAATAGAGTTACAGGTTTTTTTAAAATGATGGGAAGTTCTTGTTTTAATCAATTTGGAATGGATATATTTTCTCAGATCATTTTTGCTGATATGGTTAAAAAGCATATTAGAACAATCTTTTTTTGAGTTATGAATGATTTTATCAACAGCCTTTACTGATTTAATTTTTTTCCCCATTTTAAATAATCTGTATAACATTTAAACAGCGTTAAGGATACGTATATTATATATAGAATTAAAGACGGAAAATCATAATTTATAATCGATTCTATTGTTAATGCATAAATACATCTTTTAAGAACAATTATAAGTCAAAAACTTTAATTTTACAATTTATCATATATTTTTTAATTAATAGATCAATCATTTTTTTATTATTACTATTGTTTAAGATAGAGCTTTAACAGTCATTTATCATGTCATTTAGCTATCTTCATTCAATAATCTTTGATTGACAAGCTCAATATAGCTTTTAAACAATTCATTTGATCTAATTTTAATCAAACAATAAATTTATCCTTTTTGACTCGTAGCGCAGAGTCCTTTCAATATAATTCTAATTTTATCACCGATGGAAATCTATTTATTATTCATTTTATTGATCTCAATATATCGCCGATAAAATTAAGAATCAATCATATTCGCACTAAAAATGGGCCAATAATAGAGCATACCAAATTCCCTGGCAAATAACTCGAATTGGAAGGAGGTCAAAAACGATGGCAAAAATATCTTTCACAATGTAAATCCCTACTCCAAAAGAATATTCTTGAACATTGTTACGAAAGAATACGTTGAGGAATATGAACTAGAATTTATTTCAGAATTAGACTATTCATCCTTCTAACGGGAAGTCGAAATGCGCAGAGAACTTAATTCGATTATCCCAAATGATTAACACTCGCCTGAACACAATTTAAAAATTTCACCCTATATATATAGAGTGAAGGGCATTCTTAATGTATCTTCGGAGGATTTATGTTCAGCACTGCATAGAGTATTGCTTTACGCCGAGAAAGTTGATTTGCGCTTACGATAAATTAACGATTTACCTTTTGCAGATCAACTCTACCTCACTCAGGCCACTTTGGAGGGTTTTAAGAGTCTATATTAAAATGTAGGATACTTTGATATCATCGAAGAGATGATTTTTATCAATAGAAAAGGAAAAGTTAAGGTATGGATGAATCCTAATCTCGCTAATCATTAACCCTACATTATGCCTAAATCTCAAAAAAGACAATAAAGAGGAGGATCACAATCCTAAATGATCATCAATCTTCTAAGTATCATCGAAAACAACATTGATGATCAAGCTAATAAAATTATTCATTTCAAACATTTTCTTGTTAATAGAGGTACATTAGAACGTTTATCATTTTACAAGGCATTAGAGGAATTCAGAAACTATTGCTTGGAAAATCGACTTTGCGTACCAAAATTTATGGTCTCTATTAAAGAGTTATACGAAGAGGACGATAATCAGTCAGTTGGTAGTGTGGCATAAAGAAGTGAAGTTATACGTGTATCGGTCGATGGAGCACTCAATTTTATGGGAAGAGGATCATTTTCTTCTCAGCCCAATGTGATAAAAAAGGGACTATCTCCTAGCAACATCATATATAATAAACCATTATATGATAGCAAGATTAGTCAAACCAGCTACAAAAGCTTTCTCAGCAACTAAAGCAATCATAATTTGGCCAATCAACCTAAATAGAAAAAGGTCATGGCTCAGAATAATTCAAGTAAAATGCTAACTCCAGCTTTTAGAACACAACAATTATATTACTCTCATATACCTATTAATCAAGATTAAAAAAGAGTACTTTTCCGTCAAGGATCGCCGCCCTAAATTCATTTAAGCAGTCCAGTTAATCAAGCGGTAAATCAAATCAATCAACCAAAATTTAATCCTCTTCCGCAACCTTCCCCGATAATTATTCGAAATTTCATAAAAAAACCTCAGTCAAAAATCCACGAATAGCACATTGGAAGTGCCGCCTCTATAAAATTTAACTATGGCAGTCCAGTTGTAAAGCAGATGGACCAAATCCTAAAGATGGAAACTCCTCAGTTTAAAATGTTTCATAGTTTTCCATCAGAAAAAACAAATTCAGATAATGACACTGATCGTCACTGTGAGCCTAAGTCGATTGAGAAAACAAGCAATATTAATTATTATTCCCCCAATTAGACATATTAACTCGATCAATAAATTGCTGAAGACCTCAAAAGATTTTTTGCTTTCAGTTTGAACCCTTGATTTTTTATCTCTTTTTATTATGATAAGACTTAAATATCAAAATAAAAATGGTTGCTGCTAGATGATATTTTTTTCAATTTACCTTTTTGCAAGTTTACATAAATTTTGGTTGAGTTAATCATTGATTCGGGTTATAGCTCAGTTGGTAGAGCGTGTGTGTTTTGTGTACACCAAGGCCCTGGGTTCAACTCCCAGTAACTATCTTTTTAAATTCAATTACTGAATATCTTAGAGAAAAGACTATATTGAGTATCTTTGATTGCTGAAAAGCAGATATTTTAACTATTTGGTTTCTCCATTTAAAATAGAGATAATTTCTCCAACATCATCTGCTACAATTTTTATAAAAAAAGGATAATTATTCATTAAAGAACAAATGCAAGCTTATTAATTTTACAAGAGGAGGAAAATATCTTGTTCTATTTATCAACCAGTATTTTGAACAAGACAGAACAACTTGTAACTATCTATGTTATTTGTATTTTATTTGATAAGAAAATAACTAGTAAATTAAATTATACAATATTAAGACATGGACCCAAAATTACACTCAAATGACTCCTAATTTGTGAAGGTCGTCCATTAGCAGTGCAAGTTCTCTCTAGTATATATCCTCAGCAAGAATAATTCTAACAAGGGCCTAAAAATTAAGAATCTGTATATTCCACTCTAAGAATTTTTCATTAATTTCAGCTCTAAGGACACGTTCATAAGTTTACTATCGTTTCTTAGTCAGCAGCTGTTTAGCTTCCTCAGTCGTTAATTCGCAGTCAGGCATTAACCCGCACAAGATGGTACATGACTCTAATATTTTCATTTTGGTTTTTTCAAAGACTTCTTCGATATTTTACTCACTTATTTAATAAAAGGTTAATCCCCGTTCAGAGGTATTCCAAGGAAATACTTCTCCTTCCAATTCATAATATGCCCGATACACATTGAGTCCTGAATTAAAGGCATCAAAGATGACTAAATTATGTGCTTTTTAATAATCCGATATTGTCCTTACTGATTAATTTATCTAAATATCTCATCATCTACTTCGGCGTGGTACATGTCGAGAAAATCTTGATGCAAGGCATTACCAAAATCGTTATTGGGGACATATCCTTCCTTTCTAATTGAAAAAAGTTTATCAGGACAGGATTTGCCATAGGGAATATTCATCCATTCAATAACTTCGCGCATATAATTATCTTTATCGATAAAACAGTACTCACTACGAATTCATAGAAGCTGATCACGAACTGATTGATGTCGATGATGGTGGTAAAGTGCTCTTGATTTTCAGGAATGACTTAACAGTACTGGAACTGAGATTTATTCCTGATTGCTAAGTTTAAAGCCTATATTTACTGTCCTACTTTTTATATTTAAATCTGTTCTAATTTGTCCCTCGTCATCAAAATGGGTATCTTTATTTTATCAGACTATCCGCATAGAAATTAATCATCTCCTTTTCTAATTATACGCTTATTTGAGTCATCGTGCTATCGACTGAATTATAATTTAATATCCAGAGGACTCTTTGTTGGGGAAATGGAGTGATCTTGATTGGCTTCTGCAGGCTATTCATCGTAATGATCCTTACCAAATTACACTTCATCTAGGCGTATATCAAGCTTGAAAGGGGACTTGGGAATAATTTCTCCAGTCTTTTCGCAATCTTCAATTTTGATCTTTTCAGTCCCTCTATTTTGTTCATTTTGTTTACTTTCGAGTTAAATTTGAATGCCTTCCTTTTCAATAAGAGGACATTCCTAGCTTTCTCCTTATTTCTCTTTTTCAAAAATTTCTGCTTTTTTACTTCTCTCTTTATTTTCCTCTTTTACTTCTTTCCTTAATTTTTTGGTTTATTCCTCATTGTTTCTTTTCTCTTCGGTCGGATAAATCTCTCTTCTTTAATCTTCCTTGATTGTTACTTGTGGTCTTAATTGTGTTTGTCGGCTGCTTTCAATGCTATTGATTTGTTCGGAAATAGAATCAAGGGAGGAGTTGGAGTGAAGTGAGTTAATGATGTGTTATATATGTTGCTGTTTATTCAGCTACAATTCACCTTCTTCTTTCAATATCTTTTAGAACAGTACTCGGGTATAGTCTATCATGGTTAGTTTGCTGTTCCTTATCTTTTCAATCAACACTATTTCTCATTTTTATCTTATAAACTGATTTGTTAGTTCTCGAAAAGGTGATTGATTTGATTGATTTGTTCCTACCAACGTGCCATCAACTACAATCTAATACTTTCCAATTTACTATTCAACCGCTATAGTTTGTCATCTTTCTCCTATACTTCAACTGCTTCGTCGCACTTCTCGCCCTCCATTTCTTTTGACAAATCCATGAGTAATTTTTATTTTTATGCCTTAGAAAGTGATTTAACGTATTCTTGTAGATTAAGACTTTCATTTTGTTGGTGATTGCTTCGAGAGGGGAGTTTGTGATTGTTAGTTTTGTTGACTTTAACTCGTTTTTCGAACTAATTGTATGTTTTCCGTTCGGATTTGGAAGAGGCGACATAAAAGCTGTCTCCCACCAGGATAAATAGAGATTATTATGGTTTTTCTTATTTATTTTTGGACTTTGGCTTGATTATACTTTTTTTGGATGGAACCATTATCACCTTAGACTTCGTCATCATCTTCGAATTGGCTTCTTTCTTTTTCATTAATTTAAATATAATATTATTTACTTCCTCAAACAGTACCTTTAATTTATGAGAATTAATTTAAAAGAAAACAGATTTATATATTTTTTTGCAAATTAGTAAATTTCTCCTACAGGGATTAAGTATAATCTTAGTTTATAATTTATATACAATTGATTAATTTACAATGTAAGATCATAAATGTTGTTTTCAGTTAATTCCGATAGCGTAGGCATAAGGAATTTAAAAGATCGTTCCCAGCATAATGCCGATTTGCAAAATTAAAGCGCATAAGACTCCTGCGTATTTCTTGAATTTTAGTGGACAAATTTTAAAAGCCATAATAAAGGAGGCATCTATATGAGAAGATAAATACTGATGCAGAATCCATTTGTAAAGGCAAACCAAAATTGATTCATAAAGGGAAAGATATAATTAGTGATTAAAATATCATTTAAATCAACCCCACTAGCCATTATTGTAACTGTAAAAACGAAGACAATTCGACCAAAAAACACAAAATTGAGAGATTGTTTATTAAAGAAGTTGTTGATATCGGCAGTAAATCTGCCCAGAGTATCTCCAATGTTATATATGACCACAAATATGATGATAGACCAAGTACTACTCATTCCATCAAATGTTATACTGAAAGTAGGGCCCGGGTAAATAATAAAGGAAAGCACAAATGTAAACATTATTATGAAGGGATAAGGAAATAGTACTTTGCAAGTCTAATACAGAGTTTTAAAATAATTTTCATCTTAGATGTTGCTTTCCTCTTTTGTTTATAATTGATTGTTTACTTTTTATTGAGAGATATCAATTAGCCTTTGCTCCGCAACTGGATTCACTTCTTTGCTCTTAGTGTTATTTTGCTAATAATTAGGCAAAAATTTACCAATTTTATCCCGATAAACATCTGATTTACAGAAGATAACATTGAGAAAAAGATCAACAGTGTTGACAATAATGGCAATGACAAAATAGAGTATGATTGGAACAATAGATGTGTTATCTGCTCCAGCAATCGCCAATATAATGATTCTTATGACGGTTATAAATAGTCCTGATAATGCTGCTCCTACAGTAAACTGAGAAACGACTTCTTTTGAAAGATAGTTAATCATCGCGTAAAACGAGATCTGTGAAAAGTTACCAGCAACTCCAATGAAAAAAGATCCAATTATTAGGAGTATAAATCCTACTTAAGTTTGTGGCAAAATGATTGATATGATAAGCACAAATGCGAGGGCAATATTTGTGACAACATTACCAATCACTATTAAGTGGATATACTTGAATTTGTTGCTCAGCATATGATAGATGAAGCCTACGAGAAGATAACCTGCGTAGACAGGAACCGGTAGGAAAGAGTAAACATGAAAGTCCCTAAACGCACTTTGGAAATAATCAAAAGTTGCTAACATTGCATTCCACCCCAGAATTGAACTTATTCCATTTATTAAGAAGATTGCGATGGTCTGATTGGTATCCGTATTCATTAAATAAAAGCAATAGAATTATTCTGCTTAAGAAAAATCAAAAAATATGGATTTTTCCAATATAACAGCGAACTAAAATCTGCTAATTTCAACAAATACATTCAGACAAATGATTTTAATAATATTTCCTTAAAAATAATAAAATTAGAAGACAAAAATTATATATTTTTATAATTATTACACCAATAAAAGATCAAACCAGAACAATTAAAATTGCAATTATTCCTAACAGAATGGCTAGTGGAATATAGACTTTCAAAATTGAACAATAATTTACGTACGTACCGCGAAAACACATCCACCATATGTCAAATTGAGTCCAATTTTCCTTTCCTTCATATTACAGTTTATTTAAAACAGCAGCAACGTGATGATGACAGTTGTGGCTAAATTATTCATTAGGATACCAGCATAAATCATGAGCTTGATTTTAAAATTGCGAGTTTACTTCATAAAGAGATTTGTTATATTCGTCCGTTGACTCTGGATAAAGTCTAAAGTATTTAATGGGTTTTCCGAATGCCATATTTATTTTCTAATTTACTTGAATTTTACATTGATGCGATAACCCAAAAAATCATAGACTACTCCATCCGAACTGAATATAAAATTTTGTTTACTCGCAAATTCCAACATGCCCGATTGTTGGAAAAAGCCAGGAGATGCAGGGAATGATGGTCCAGACAATACAATAGGGAAATAGTTGTTGCTCCTAATCTATCATTTTTCTAATTAATTCAATTAATAACTTTCAGAATATTAAGCTTGATTTATGACAAAAAGTAATAATCTGTTCGATAGCTTATAAATAAAATTTGATCAGATTAAAATATTTTTTGAAGCAAAGTTTATTAATTTTCAAAAAGTATATTTTGTTTAATTTGATAAAAGGATAGTCATGAAAAAGAAAGACTAACTTACTTAGTCCCTTAACATCGTCATAAGCATTTCTAAAATGTTATTATTAAGTTCATTTTTAAGTTTATTTGCTTTAATTTGACTTCATGCATTGCGAAAATGCCCATAAATAGCAGAATCATTATTCGATAAATTTGCTATTTTTAAAAAGATTAAAGGCTAATTATCAGCAGATTGGTATTCATTTTGGCATCATGTCTAGAAAGCTTTCGAAATCGAATTATTAATAAATTAAGACTAGCTCGTTAAAAAGTACTAGATATTCATTCATTCATTTATAAACATATCTCTTAAACGAAGTTATGTCAAGCAAAAACTGTCGATTAACCACTAGATAGTTTTTAGACTAGGTAATGTTCTTTCTAAATTAAATTTTATAAATAATTTTTATGTTGTTTCGATTGTAGAGGAATCTTTAGTTTTAAATATTTTGAATGAGTGAAAATATGACTGTAGATTTTATTATTTTGTGCATAATTAATGCTCACATGAGGTCATTTTTAAAATGGATTGTAGAAATAATGATGGGAAAGGAGAGGTATTAAAAATTAACTTATTTTATCGAAAAAATAACTCAATTTGTATAAAAAATCAAGAAACTATGAAAATCTTTTGGATTTTTTTATAAAGGCAAAGAAGGGCTTCTAATGCTCAGGAAAATTCTTTTTATATCTTAGATTGAATATAATTGACCATCTCTATATTTCTTTCATCAATATTTATTGATTTGCCTTCGTGTTAAAAAGATTAAAAAATAAATATTTTTGTTTTCTACAAACTCTATCATATTGACATCGATATTAGGAAAAGTCAATGGATCATTAGAAATAATTTCATATAAAGCCTTTAAAAATACCATTTGTTTAATTTAAAATGATAAAATCCCTTATTATTAAAATCATATTATCATCAAATTTAGTAATACTTACTATCGGCAGGCCAAAAGGGATAATAATTAAAATAGGGATACGGCCAGTAGACGTTGTTGGCTTGCTGAGTAAACTATGGAATTTTCACTTCATAGGTAGATCTTTTCTAAACCTTTTATGTTTTCTAAGCTCCCAATTCAATAATACATTTTTCTTCTTCTTATTCTTTTTTCAGATTTAATGTGTTTTCAAGGGCTATCCTTCTGGTTCTGCGAATGTGGTATTGTCCAGTTCGCTTAAACTTCCTTAGAATGAGCTTAGCGGTAGACAGTTTGATGTTGAGCTTCTTGGCCATCTTTGTTAATCCAAAACCTTGATTTAGAACTAAATCAACGAGAGATTATCTTTTCTATATCAAGATTATCGTACTTTTAGTGAAATTTTTGCGTATTTGCGCTTGGAGTGAGAGGAGTCACCTTTAAAGGTCATCTTGAATTAGATATTACAATGGAATGATTATATGAATTAATAGAAACTTAATTTTAATATTGAAATCCATGCTACTTGGTCTTTGGATCTTGATTTTGTCATTACATATATTATAGAAATTAGCTCATTTTCCTGGATTATTAATGACACGCCGCTCTCTTTAGACGTGATTTATGTTAGCAGTTTGATATTTTCTTAAAATATGAGTTTGGAAAGAATGGCATATAAATATCATTAATAAATGCTTCATTTTGCCTTGTCCAACTTATTCATAGAAGATTCTTTTGTTAAATGCTATTTTACAAATGAATTTGTATAGAAAACTCCAACGATATTTGATAAATTAAGCTGAGTTATTTTGGCCCATAAACTTCAGTTAATCACATAAAAATGCGGCTTAAAATGGTTTTCTTGCCTTGATAACTATTAAACTGATAATTTTAATATTTTACAAAATCTCACGTTTGATATTAAAAATAATGGATATCTATTGATTATCATTCAAAATCAAAACTTTTAACCATCAACAACTTTTAAGCATGACAGTTAGAAAATTCTTAATCAATTTCATCATTTAACAATTTGAGGAACAAGGGATATATGGATTCAATTATAATATAATACGAAAACGATAAAAAATTCTAAAGTAATGAGTTTTTCTCTTTTTTATATCAAAAAGGATGATCAAAGTTCAAGAATATTGCTTTACAGTTATTTCGTAATTAAATTTAACAATATTGACTATTTAGAGCTTCAACTTTTTTGTATTTCATATTTGGTTTTTAAAAAATTTTCTTATAAGAGATATTAGTTCAATTAATAATCTGTTGAAATTATGAATGGTATAAATTATATCCGTTACTAAGATTCATTAAAAAAAGAGAATAATTATAAAAATATTACTTGAATTAATATTTCTCCATTTTTACTCGACGATAAGAATGAAGTAATTTTAAAATAGAAACTTATGAATAGATATAGGAGTTGGCATTAAGAATTGATTTTTAACAAAATTTTATGAATTGACTGATCATTTCGATCATGAATTTTTTTTAAAAGAAAAGAATCTTCTTGATTTTTTGCTTTTGTAAATATTCATAGCTTGATCCATAATATAATATTTCCATTTTTTGATAATAGCAAAATGGTTTGCCTAATTAAATTAAATTATTTCAGAAGTTTATGCTTTAGATCAATTGTATATTGATTAATCATCTGTTGTTTATTATTTATTTCATGTTTTGGCAATTCTGATTTTCAAGATTTTTTATTCAATTTTCCTCTTAAGGAAGAGGATTGAAACATTGAATAACTACAATATTAAAGGTTTCTGTTTGAAGTCACGCTTAGTAGAGACAACTACGAAATGTTTGATAAGCTGATGATGGATCATGATCCATTATAAAACACTTAACTGAAAAGAAATGGTTAATTCATCGCACTATAGTCTATTTCTTTCCATTATTTGAGAATAAATAATAAAAATGTTAAACAATCAGCATTTATCCATTCATATTATTCTTTTTGCAATTTTCATTGATTTCTTTAAAAGAATATGTAAAAGGGATCAAAAATATTGAATTTTTTACTTTTTCTGATCGAAAAGCTCTGTATTTTTTATTTATATGATTATTTTCAGTTGTTTTAATAAGTTAATTGTAATAATAATGTAAAAATAGTAAGTAAGAAAAAATTAATTCAAACGACTTTACTTGAATCCTTTGCTTCACAGTTTAAAGGTATTGATATATTAAAAATTAAAATTGATTAAAGTTCCAATGCAGAAGTAAAATTAACTTTTTTAAAAAAAAATTTTAATTTCTCGTAGCAGATTTAAATATACAGACTTTTAATATTAAATTTATTGAACATAGCGTAAATCCTAAATAATTTGACCATTCCCCTATTTTAGTGTTAATTGTATCCATCTGTTTCATGTTTTAAATCATTTT
>Ga0302268_1001453_pt1 | contig 12861 bp, 9 predicted proteins | sample III_Bog_E2_1_FD_194554 | JGI IMG/M metagenome (GOLD analysis project Ga0302268, IMG submission 194554) | Peat permafrost microbial communities from Stordalen Mire near Abisko, Sweden - III_Bog_E2_1 | ecosystem: Environmental > Terrestrial > Soil > Wetlands > Peat | place: Sweden: Abisko...
CCTTCCGTAAGGAAGGGGTGCTCGTCAGTGAATGAAGAATCTAACATATGATCAACGGTGCTAACGCACCTTAGATTTTTGTAAGTTTAGAAGAACGGTCGCATAAACCCTTATGAGCGTGTTGTTATGCCAATACATAGCCTTCTACTGATTGGAGTAGTTCGAACTCTCAAATTCTTTTTTGCGCCATTCGTATCATCATCGAATATGCCATCCTTCCAAGTTGGAGAGGTCAGGGAAGCACTGACATGGCGCACCACTTTTAATGCCGAATTGACCCGAATTGGTAAGGGCCGGGTTTTGTAAACCCGTATGGGAGGAATCCCTTTGCGAGTTCGAGTCTCGTGTTCGGCTCCAATTTATGCCTCATGTAAGCACCTAGTCTTGTTTCGTAAACAAGCATGAAGATTGCAATTATCTTATGAGGCTCCAATTTATGCAGTCGTGAGCCGAGTAGAGAAGGTAACGGACTTTTAATCCGTTGAGATATACCATCTCCATCGTGGGTGCGAGTCCCACTGGCTGCACCAATTTTTGATAAATAAGATATATGAATAAGCATGATAAATTGTTAGCTGAAGCTGTATCGTTATTGACTAAAATTTTAGAGATGGATGAGTATGATGTTGCTGGAAAACTTAGTAATGATCCACAGATAAGTGGTATTTTTACAAGATTCGAAAAAGACGTTGCTACTATACTAACCATTTCCGATAAAAAATATAAGTTAACTCCTGAAGAATTGAGTCATGAGTTACATAGAACTTTGCAAGCATTCATAGATACATATTATAAAAATAATTGGGTATCTTTACCACCTAAATAGAATAAGAGTATGAATAAAGACGTTAACATGTTAATAGGCTTATATGAGAGTATGACGAATGATAATAGTCTTTTTGCTAAGTTAAAACCATTGATTCCTAAATTTATTGAAGATGTTCAAAAAGTTTTAGATGGATGGGAACAAGATGAAAACGGAGAGGATGCTGAATTAGGGTATGGTGGAATATGTCAGGATGTTGCCGAAGCTATTGCTAGTGTTTGTAATGATAACGGAGTAAGTTGTATCACTGTTTCAGCAGAGATGGGCGAACAACATGTATGGGCAATAGCATATGACGAAGAAACTGAAGAATCATACGAAATTGATATATCACCTTACACTTATGAAACTGGTGGAGGATATACTTGGAAGAAAATTCATGGAGTTCAAATAAAGCCTGAAGATATACATATTGCTTACGTTATGTATGATGACTTCAAAGGTAATTTAGAAGATTTTTAACATGAATAACCTCTCGCTGGAATCGACTTTATTGATTGGTTACAGAGGAAGTTCAAGTCACCACATGCAGACCGATGGGAGAGTAGAAATACTTGTTAATACCACAATGGTTAGGTGCAAGTCAAACAGAGTCTAGAGTAGTGCTGCTCGTTTTAAGATTCGGGTTGATGCGCTCTTCTATAAACGAAGAGATGTAGTAGAAATACTGCATAGTCAAATGAGAGGTTAAAATACAGAAACTTGGCTATTGTTCATGTTGAAATTTTATTATTCTCACAACACACCTTTCATGCGTTAGCTGGACAAGAGTGAGTCCAAGTGTCTGTAAAACACCCGTAATAACTGTGGGGGTGCAAATTCCCTTCTAACGCACCAATTAAGTATGGTAATCATTAACTCAGCCAGAATTAGCTACAAAAGTGAGGAATGTGACAGTGGGAAAGACTACAACAATTTTATCGGTTAGTCTTCGTTGGGGGAGACTAGATAGGCATACGTAACTATTGAGACGGTAAAACTCCGTCTATACCGACCTTTTAAAGTGTTGTTCTATCAATGACACATGTGACAGCGACGAGGCAATTATATGAGCCATCCAATAGGATCATGCATGTAACTATTGGTCTTCTATGGAAGTGTATAGGTGAAAGTCCTATCTAGTCACACCAGTTTTTGGCTCTATGGTGAATGAGTATCATATAACCCCGTCAAGGTTGAGTAACGAGTGCGAGTCTCGTTAGAGCCGCCATTTTGGTGATTAGGCAGATGTTACATTGCTGCGCTAGTTTGGAAAACTAGTCTGGTCTTAGGGCCAGCAGGGGTGGAATTCCTCTAGTCACCGCCAAATTTTTAAATATATATCCTGTTTTACTAGCTTTGTTGATTAAATATAAATATGAGTAAGAAGAGGATAGATTTTAAGAAAGCACAAGATTTATATGACGAATTTCAATCTTGGGATAAAGTTTCAAAAGATATGAAATGTGGTATAGCAACAATGTTTAAGTATGTCAGATTAGGAATTCTTAAAACTAATAGAGAAAAATTAAGAGCGTATAAGATAGATATAGATTCTATACAAAAAGATTATGATTGTGGAATGTCTTTGAATGACCTTGAAGAGAAGTATAAAATACCTCAAATGAAAATGCTTCGATATGGTCTTAAAACTAGAAATAGAAGTGATGCAAGGGTTAACACTCATAAAATAAAAGGAGTGAGTGAGAAAACGAGAAAAAAATTAAGCGAGGCAGCTAAAAGAAATAATTTTGGAGGGTATAAACCTCATCCAAACAGAGGAGAACGATATAATGGCATATGGTTCGATTCTAAATGGGAAGTTAGAGTAGCAAAAAGTTTAGATGATAATAAAATTAAATGGGTTAGACCTAGAATAGGATTTGTATGGAATATTGAAGGAAATAAATACTATCCCGACTTTTATTTACCTGATTTTGACGTTTATCTAGACCCAAAAAATCCTTATCTGCAAAAAATTGACCGCCTTAAGATTGAAAACGCTATCAAAATAAACAATATAAAGGTTATTGTTTTAAATGAGGGTCAATTAGAATGGGACACAATTTATGCCTGTTTAGTTCAAAATTAGAACACTACTTTGGTAAAGTAGATACAACGGAGAGTTACCGTTAACAGGCTCCAATTTCAATGGGTTATTAAGATAGTAGTTAGTCTACGAGTCTCTTAAACTTGGAACAAGGGAGTTACATAATGGTAAACGAACACTTCCTGAACATTATAAAAAGTTTGATCCGTCCTTTATATTATATAAGGATATTGAGGTAGAAAAGAGTAAATGTCCTATATGCGGAAAAGATAAACCGAAAAATTTAATTACTTGCTCATTACAATGTGGTGCAGTTAGAAAATGTAAAATCGATTGGTCTAAATGGGATTTAAACGATTTAATTAATAATAAAAAAATGTCATTTGCAGCTATAGGTAGATTGATAGAAGTAAGTGATGTTGCAGTTAAAAAACGAGCCAAAAAATTACAAATTTTAAATGGGGGTTGACAACAGTGGCATTAAAATCTAAATAATCTAAAATAGGTCTTGTTTTTTAGCCCGTTAGGGCTAAATAGTAACAGTTCTTTGAGATATAAAGTATGTGGTTCCACAAAATAAACTATTTGTGGGTAAAACTATATTAGAAAAAGAAATAAAATGGAACGATAACCAAGTTCCATTGTTTTAAATACCGATAGTTCATCGGGAATTAACGCTTCTGGAGATGAGAGGTTCACCTTCCGTAAGGAAGGGGTGCTCGTCAGTGAATGAAGAATCTAACATATGATCAACGGTGCTAACGCACCTTAGATTTTTGTAAGTTTAGAAGAACGGTGGACTGGAGTAGACCAGCAGTAGTCTCATAAGCTACATCACAGTGGATGCAATACCCACTCCCCGCAACCTTTCAATGCCTCGTTAACTCAGCAAGATAGAGTCTCGCCTTTTAAGCGATGAGATGTGGGTGCGATTCCTACACGAGGCACCAATTTCACAAAGATATTTACGAAATAATATCTCTTATCGGACTGTAATATAATAGTATTACGGTTAAATATAAATATGAAAGATGTTGCAGACCACAAATTTAAAGACCTTTTAATAAATTCAAAATCATGGCATGATTTAAGTAATAAAGTTTTTGGATATAGTAGTGGAATTACAGATACTCTTAATAAAACGAGAGCAAAACGTTTAGGGATGGATGTTAGGCATTTAAATGTTAGTAGACGAACAAAAATCTGTGAAAAATGTAATTCTCCCTTCTTTCCTTCTGTAAAGATTGAAGGAAAAAGAAGAAATTTATATAAAAGAAGATACTGTTTTAGTTGTTCTCCTTTTGGTAAGCATAACACCCGCAATTTAAATGGTGCGCTGACCAATAGAAACAAATATTCACAACAGGATATTGATATAGTTAAAGATTTATATAATTCGGGAATGCATGTAAGGCAAATTTCACGAAAAGTGAAAATAGGAACGTCTACCATAGGTAAATGGATGAAAAAAGGTTATATTAAAGCTAGGAGTTATAGTGAAGCTATGAAATTAGCTGCTAGGTATAGAACCCCACCTTCAGAAAAAACTAAAAAGAAAATGTCAATATCGAGAAAGAAACTCTTAAAAGATAAACCTGAATTGCACCCTAATAGACTTTTAGCTGGAAACAGAAGTAAAATGAGTTTTCCTGAAAAATTAGCATTTGACTTTCTTAAGAAGGAAAAAATAGAATTTATACATAACGCACTAATAGGAAAATATTTTGTAGATTTTTTAATAGGCGACGTAGCAATAGAAGTTGATGGAGAACGTTGGCACGATGCTAAAAAAGATTCTATAAGAGATAAAGAGATATCATTACATGGAGTAAAAATTTTTAGGTTTAAGGCTAAAGACGTTGTAAAGGATGTGTCTATAATTAATATTTTCAAAACCGGGCATGAGGAAGATGGTAATCCGCGAAGCTTGGGACTTCGAGACACACGGATCGTAACCGTGATGCCCGACCATTTACATACGCAACCTGCGGCGTAAAACAGCGGGTCAATTTTAATACGGCATTGGTGTAATAGTAGCACAAGAAACTCCAAATCTCTTTGCGAGCGAGCGTAACGTTCATGCCGTGACATTTTATACATCCACATGTTCCATAGATTAGGCGACGAAATCTCCAAAATTTTGTGTGGTGAGTGCAAGTCTCACTGGATGTGCCAATTTTCGTTTAGTGCAAAGTCGGTTATACTGAGGTAAGTGAGGATATACGTAAACATAACGTAATTACTCCGAATGTAACAATGCGATGGGCAACCATAAAAAACGTGAGCTAGTAGAAAGACTAGACAGACATTCGTTGAGGAAAAATTATTCAATACCGTAAAATATCATGGAAGTAAGTATAATTGAAGCACGGAAGGCACCCGCACATCGCATTTGAGCCTTCAGATGCCTAAGTCAATAGGTAACGAACTAATTTCAAATGGCCTTCAAGCTTTAAATTGAAGCAATAAGCTTTTAACTTATTGAACTCGGAGAGTTACCGAGGAGGGCTACCAATTTATGGCCTCATCGTCTAGTTAATCAGGATCATGGTTTCTCAAATCGTGGAGTTCGGTGAAATCCCGAATGAGGCTACCAATTTAAACGCTTAGGAATAGCGCAAGTGTGCTTAGTGGCCTTGGAAGCTACGTGACAGGGAGAGTTACCCTGCTAGGCGAGAATTATAAAGTGTTGTTTTATTAACTATAAGTAAAATATTGACACTCAATCATGTCCTAGTGGGTGCGAGTCCCGCCAGCGATGCTAATTTTGCGGTTGTAAAGTAATAGTAACCTATCTCCCTGTCACGGAGGAGTCGTCGGAGCGTAACCGTCCAGCCGCGCCAATTTAATGTATCTTGTCCCTACTAGGAGTCTGTAAAACTCTTGTCGAAAATCATGTAGGAAGCTGACAAAAGGAGCGTTACCTTCAAGATACACCATTTTAAGACGCATTAGTTCAAAAGTAAGAATTCTCGGTTTTCACCCGAAGGACGAGGGAGCGTTACCCTCATGCGTTGCCAGTTTAAAGCCGCTATCGTCTATCAGCTAGGATATTTGATTTTCACTCAAATGAACAGAGGGCAGCACTCTGTAGCGGTATTTTTTAGTTTCAGGCAAATTGTGAATCAACGAAATCCAAGATTTGTCATTATTATTAAACATGTTTAATAATATTTTAGGATTAATAATTATATCTTCAAAATTGCCTCCCCACTTATTATAGGTTACGACAACTAAATTTGGAACAGTCGAATTTAGTAATTTATGAACCGTGTCTTTTGTGAAAAATCCTTTTGTTTCAAAAAATAAATCAAATTTTTCAATATAAAAATCTGGATAATATAAATGGCTACGCTGATCCAATCCAACATATGGGAATCCTATTAAATTTCTTTTCCACTTTAAATTTAACATATCTAATATTTTACATATTGCTAATTCCATAGTCGATTGACAATTTATAATAACACCATCCAATTTAGTATATTTACTTTGTTTTCCAAACCCACTATGTTCTCTAATTCCTCCACATTTACCTTTCGTGTTTAACGAACACAATTCTCGCATACATTTTTTACTACATGTTTGTTTTATTTTCTTTTTGTTGTAAATCTTAGTAGAGAACGTAGCTTTACATATTGAACATATTAAAGAAGTATATTCGATATTTGAATTATGATTGTCTTGATAATTTAACTGTAATTTTCTTTTGTGAGTTGTTCTGCAATTAATACATCTAGTGTTTGCGTGGGAGTTTTGTATGTTTATTTTAACTGGTTTTGAGCAATCTATACATATAGAATTTTTAGTTCTGTTATTATTCATTTTATGAAAAAAGATAGAACTGCACGTATTACTACAAAATTTGTTATTACGTTTATCGAAGGGTAAAAGGTTCGAACATTGGTTACATGTAGGAGATGTTTTGACATACTCTTCAAATTTGTCTTGATGCATTTTATCAGTATACCCTTTTAATTTAGATACGTCATAATTATTATTTTTATGTCGTCTTTTATGCGCGTTCAATTGTTGCGATTTATTAAATTTTCTTGAACAGATATTACAAACATATTCCATATACTAATATTTATCTAAAGGTGTTAAAATTAATAGTAAGTTTCATCACCGTTGCCAATTTCAATTCCTGAATAGCTCAATTGGTAGGGTGCGAAACTGTTAATTTCGATGCCCTAATAAGGATTTTCTAGGTTCAAGTCCTAGTTCAGGAGCCAATTTTATACTCCGGTAATGTTAAAGTAGCATACTCGCCTGTTAAGCGATGAAGACTTGGTGCATAGTCCAAGCTGGAGTGCCAATTTATGGGGGATTAGTTTATGCACTAAAATATGTGTTTTGCAAACATGAGAAACGGTTGGGAGCACCGTATCCTCCACCACTTTTAATGGGCCATTAGCTTAAGAGGCAGAGCGCGATACTTGCAATATCGAGTGTGAGATTTCGAGCATCTCATGTGTCCACCAATTTGAATAACCGAAAAACGAGGCGTTGCAAATTACACGCCTACAATCCGAAAGGAAGAGAGTAATCAGTAGTTAAGGAAAACTTAACCCCCCGTATATAGGTGCAAATCCTATCCAACAGCAATGTTGCAGTAGCATAATAGCAATGCAGGGGGGCATGATTACTGTAGGTTATAATTTAAATCGCAGGATAGAGTATGGGGTAACTCATAAGGCTCATAACCTTAAGCAACGGATTCAAACGCCGTTCCTGCAACCAATTCAAATACAGTTCTCTTATCTGTCAAGCTTGTCATGACCTTGATAGAAAGGCCAAAGGACTGTGCCAATTTTAAATCGCGGGGTAGAGTATGTGGTAACTCATAAGTCTCATAAGCTTATTAAGCGGATTCAAACGCCGTCCCTGCAACCAATTTCAAACTTATATGGCAGTATAGTTTATATAGTAAAACCAACGTTTCATAAGCGTTAGAAGTGGGTGCATGTCCCAATACTGCTACCAATTTATAATAGATGATTCGTATAAAAGTTATTATACGTGGCTTTGAACCATGAGAAGAGGGAGCGTTACCTTCATCATCTGCCAGTTTTGCGTTTAGTGTTTCTCCCTGCGAAAGTGGGCAATTGACTATTACAATTTGGACATACAAATCTTAGATTCTCTAATCTATGATCATTGTTAATTCCATTGATATGATCGATTATCAATACTAACGGTTTATTATTCCACGTAGGAATACCTGCACAAATAGCACAAACGTATGGAATTAGATCGTTTTTAATAATCCGTTCTTTTAAATGATTTCTAGAATATTTAGAATTAGCAGTAGCTACTTCAAAAAGTTCTTTTTTAAGTTCCTTACTTTTAATTAATCCTTTTTTGACAGCACCCCTCCATACTCCACATGTTAAATTAAAATGTTTTAGTATATCATTTTTAGTATGATGTTCAGCATATTCTTGAATCTCTTTCCAATTAAAATCTTCTATTCTTTTTTGTGATCGAATAGGCAGTAAATTAGCATGAAGCATCTTTAGTTTTTTAGCGTGATAAGCTACGGTGCTTTTACAACATTTTAGTTCTTTACAAATTTCTGTCCATGTGAAACCTTTTATTAGTAATTTTTGAATATTGCTCATGTATTATTTATACCAGAACATTATAAAATGATATATCTATAATGTAAATATATACCAAATTTATTCCCCATTCGTATAATAGCTATTATGAATGTCTCTGAAACATTAGATTAAGGTGCGATTCCTTGATGGGGAGCCAATTTCGATGGGAGTGTGTCTTAGCAGACAAGAAGGTTTTATAAACCTTTTGCACCAGATTAGTGCCTCGACTGAGGGCAGAACTCAGCACTCCTACCAATTTAATACCCGATTCGTATAAAAGTATTACAAGGGACTTTGAATCCTTTGAAGGTGGTGCATTACCATCATCGGGTGCCAATTTATGGGAGATTAGTTAAACAGTATAACACTACATTTACACTGTAGATTCGAGGGGGCAGCACCTTCATTTCCTACCATTTTGTTAACAAAGAAATACTGATGCATCTTACGGAGTATGGGATGTAAAACATGGGGGTAAAAGTCCTAACAGTCTCCGAAACTTTTAATGGGGGGGTATGGCTCGACAATCAAGGCACCTGTTTTACATGCAGGGTAGCGAAAGCTTCATGTGGGAGAGTTACCTACTGCCCCTACCAATTTATGCAGATATAACTCAATGGTAGAGTGCTAGTTTTCCAAACTCGTCACGAGAGTTCGATTCTCTCTATCTGCTCCAATTAATGGATGATTAACCGAGCAAGCGAATCGGAACCGCCTTGAAAGCGGATTGAACCAGTTAACTACTGAGTTAGGGGTGCAAGTCCTCAGTCATCCTCCAATTTTGATATAATGTTGTGAGGTTCGATTGGCAAGACCGTGGCTTAATTTGTCGCAGCATGTAGGTTCAAATCCTATCAACTTATATCAATATATGGAGCACAAGCTAAAGACACGAAGCGAGAATCTGCAAAATTCTCATTACACAGTGGAAGTCTGTGGTGCTCCTCCAAGTTTAATGGACTGTTAGTCTAACTAGGCAAGATTACTCGACCAAACGGCGAGAGGATAGTTTGGAATACAACTAGATATGGGTGAGAGTCCCATACTGTCCACCAATTTATGCTGAGTTATATTACATACAACATCAACAATATAAAGTTTCTAGAGTCCTAAGTGCTAATATTGTGTTGTAGAGTGATACGCTGTGTATGGACATATAGCGAGACTGAATAAGTCGGCAAAGCGCAATTTAATATGGTTCCGTATCCCAACGGCAGAGGAATTAGTTTTAGAAACTAAACAGTAAGAGTTCAAATCTCTTCGGAACTACCATAAAATTTAAACGAGTAGTGAACTTAAATAGCGAATAGCACAGCAGCGTGGCTTAAACCCACGGTTTTTGAGGGTGCAAGTCCCTCCTACTCGACCAATTTCATCGCCCTGTGCCTAAGTCCGAATAGCAGAGGATTCTAGCTCAAACCTAGAGAAGCTTGAAGGTGCAAGTCCTTTCAGGGCGACCAATTTTTATGGGGGTATGATGTAACAGAAGCCATGCCAGTTTTAGAAACTGGTGGAGTAATCCGTGGGAGTGCAAATCTCTCTACCCCTACCAAATTTTAACAGTATAAAATTTGCACCTTTACGATAAGTAATATAGTATGCCACATAAATATACTAAAGAATTATTAGAACCTATCATTAAAAGCTCCGTAACTTGGTCAGATGTTTGTAGAAAATTGAATATAAAACCTGCTACTGGAGCACAGACCCATATTTCAAAAAGGTCGAAAGTTTTTAATATTGATAGTTCACACTTTTTAGGACAATCAAGCACTAAAGGTAAAAAATTAAAACCTAGAGTTTTATTAGAACAGTATTTAAATAACGAGAAACATATTAAATCTGATGAATTACGACGAAGACTAATAACCGCAGGATTAAAAGAAGAAAAATGTGAAATATGTAATAATACAGAATGGAATGGAGAAAAAATCCCTCTTGAACTAGATCATAAAAATTCTAACCATTTTGATAATCGTTTATGTAATTTACAGGTAATATGTTCAAATTGCCATGCGTTAGAAACAAGAAAACGAAAACATATAAAAACGTTAAATGCTCATAAATCATCAATAAAAAAAGATAATAGTTGGAGGTTTAATCCTAGAATTAAATCTAGGAAAGTGAATAGACCTTCTAAAGAAGATTTAATAGAACTGATTAAAAACTATCCAATAGATAGAATAACAAAAAATTTAGGACTTAAAAGTAATAATTCTGTAAGAAAATGGTGTAAATTATATGATATTGATTATAAAAAATTATCACCATTCTCTTTTAAAATATAATTAATTAAAATGGCTCCGTATGCCAAGAGCAGAGCAAAAGAACTTAAAATTCTTTGGATGAAGTTGCAACCACTTTCGGAGCTACCATTTTATGTCCCTATACGCCAAGAGCAGAGCGATAATTCTCAAAAAGTTATGGATGAGTTTGCAACCAACTCTAGGGATACCAATTTATTGTGAGGTTTAGATGTAAAAAGTCCTTTTATATAAGAAGGATTCTGCGTAATAATAAGAATATGTAGGCTAAACTTCACACGATTTCAAAACATATATGAAAGACTGAGTTAGACTCATGAGGTAAGTTCTGTAGTTCGCCTTCTACGATATATGTTAATTTTATGGATAGTAAAATAGCCAAGGTGCTATACTTGTTTGCTAAACAATGGGAGGTCTAAAAAGCCTTGGGGTGCAAGCCCTCTGCTATCCGCGCTTTATAAGTGTTAGGTGTCAAGAGAGGATTCGATTTCCTCCAAGCATATAATGAATGAATCAAATAAACCTACCCCACTACCTAGACCACCAAAGATGATCATATGGTGTAGTAGCTGGTTATGACGATTTCTGGTGTTTGTAGTGTAATGGTTAGCACTGCACCGTGTTTTTATGGGGTCTAAAGCATTAAAGTGATGCCGTGGTTTGTGAAGCCACTCAAGACGGAGCATTACCGTCTAGACCCACCAATTTTAAATGCTCCTATCGGCAACAGATAGTCAAGTCCTTTCCTAAAGGAAAATAGTGTCAGTGCAAATCTGGCTAGGAGCACCAATTTTAACGCATCAGTATCCACTCTGCCTTCTAAGCAGGAGAAATGGTAAAAGACACATGAGATTGCGAAATTCTCCTGATGCACCAATTTTAGTGTTGTTTGTTCAACTATAAAACAAATAATGACACATGCAGCAGTATACCCTCAGTCTACGAAACTGGTGAAAGGTTAATTAGATTACATGTAGGTGCGATTCCTATCTGCTGTGCCAATTTCAAATGCGGTTGTATCTCCTCAGTCTTCGAAACTGATGAAAGAGTAATTAGATTCATGAGGGTGCAAGTCCTTCCAGCCGCGCCATTTTTATTACGGAGAAGCTGAAGCGATGAAACTAGTATTGAGTCCAAAGGGTAATGACATGGCTTACCACGAGAACGTGAATAGTAGAAGCTTTAAGCCATGAGTTCCCTGAGAGACATGGAGTTAGTGAGAATCTAACCTTCGTAGCCAAATTTTGTGTTATCTGTTTAACTATAAAATAGATAATGACACAAACCGTTAACCTTACTTGTTATTTTTATCCGAAGCTGACCGAGGTAGTCAAGGTGCTGGTCTGAAAAACCAGAAATTTCAGTGCAATTCTGAGGCTTCGGACGTTTTTACGGCTAGTTAACTGAGATAGATTAGTGCAAATTTGAAACATTTGAAAGGTCAGAGCGTTACTGACACTAGCCACCATCTTTAAATATACTCATGAGAGACGCAGTGCCTCCTCGTGGCCTTAATCGGGCGATAATAGAATACGAGCCGTGTGGCAGAGAATGGTGAAATAGCCCTATCGTAAGTCGGAAGTGCCGTTCCAAAATTTTAATGCGTTATATGGCAAAGTAGATAGCTCTCTGTATTCCAAACAGACCCTAGAGGTTGCAAATACCTCATAACGCTCCAATTTATGCCGATACGTAGTGGTGTTCGATTCCCACATGAGTTATATGTCATAACTTTTCTTGGTAGATGGATCAACTACAGAAGGCGCAATTAAAGCGAAATTTTAACTCTTAATCGATTTTATTTTTCATGCCTCGTTAACTCAGCGAGATAGAGTCCTACCTCTTAAGTAGAGAGATGTTGGTGCGATTCCAACACGAGGCACCAATTTCATTCTAAATGGGATTATCATATAACAGATAGTATGGTCGCCTGATGAGCGATTCGTGGTAGTGCAAATCTACCTAGTCCTACCAATTTATTGTCCATTAGCTCAACAGCAGAGCGTTCGAAGGGTTGACAACAGTGGCATTAAAATCTAAATAATCTAAAATAGGTCTTGTTTTTTAGCCCGTTAGGGCTAAATAGTAACAGTTCTTTGAGATATAAAGTATGTGGTTCCACAAAATAAACTATTT
>Ga0302268_1001457_pt1 | contig 12832 bp, 11 predicted proteins | sample III_Bog_E2_1_FD_194554 | JGI IMG/M metagenome (GOLD analysis project Ga0302268, IMG submission 194554) | Peat permafrost microbial communities from Stordalen Mire near Abisko, Sweden - III_Bog_E2_1 | ecosystem: Environmental > Terrestrial > Soil > Wetlands > Peat | place: Sweden: Abisko...
CCATTGACTTTCTCGGCTTTGAAAACTGCCATCTTCGAAAGCCTAATCCGTCTTTTATTTATTTGAACTATCTCAATTCCTTGGCTGAGGAAGCCTTAAGATCTATTAAACCACTTCACAGTTTTCCGGAATTTTGTTTGCCATTACACGCTGTCAATTTGTCAGTGTATAGATTGGCCTCATGTTGTAGTCTCATTCGTCAAGTTGAAATCGAGTCACACGCTTTGGTGTTTAGTTTTTCTTTTTCTGATTCTGTCTTAATTCAGTTTGTTCATTGGACTCCTTAAAAGCATTTTGTGTAAAGAGATTTGTCAAATATAATGAAAATGCGCCGTATTACAAGCAAAGACTTGTTTATATATCAGAGTGAAAGTGCATGAACTGGTATTCAAACATTTGCTTTCAAAAACCGTTGCCATTATCCTATTCGCCAAGTATTGACATAAATAAAGAAGATTATTTTATTCATTCTCCATGAATCAAAAGCAATCGCCAAGAAGGAGTGACTCTTTACTTATCCAAAAATCACCAACGATACAAATCATCCACGCTATGGGATACTCAAGTACGGCCTATGACTCCTCCTGCGTTTTGGCTTATCAGAAGGTGAACAAATTATAAGATATAAGCAACAATATTTCATTATTGATGAACCATGAAGTGAGGCAGACTACGCCGCTTTGAGACAAGTTCTTTAGGAGTCTTAATTCGAAAACTGGAATACAGCCGACTGGAGACACTATAAATCAAGTCCATCTTTTCTTCAATTTAATGATACAGTCAATCTAATCTCAAAGATAATCAATGATTCAGCATAAAAATATTGCAGTAATATTCTCACCTCATCAACTTGACCTCATAAGTAGTAAATTATGAATATTTATAGTGATTTATAGGGTTTATAGGATTTATAGGATTTGATGAGATTCGATCAACAATCAGGAGGCGATGTAAAATTATTCGACCAAGGCATGCCACGCCGTGCTACCACATAATAATGGAACTTGAACACTACCACCAATTTGTTTAAGTTTAATTTAAGCACTTGTCCATCCTCCAAAAGGCACATAATCATTAGTCGATTGAGTTGAAATCACATGTCCAGTGGAGTCGTATTTGACATAATTGACAAAAGAATATTAATTTCGTGCGAAACCATCACAGTAGCCGCCAAAGAATCGCTGAAAGATACTAGATGTAGAAAATATAGAAGGAGTTAAATATTAGTTGCCCAGAGGATATATTACATTGGCAACACCTACTAAGTATTTGCAGTTATCTGAGGGAGTATAACCCTCCCACGAACAGTCTGGATTACTGCTTGGCACCACTTTCAGATAAATAAAAGGAAAAAATTTTGCATTGGTGATCATTGGCAAAATAATCTCAGTATTGATTAATTTTAGTTGAGAGGCGGCATCAATTCCACGGCAAAGTTCGACATATATACCTGCGGAATATCCAGCCGTCAAAGCATTATTCAATGTCTGAAGAGCATTTGGGTCTATTCCTGGTGGTGAGTGAGAGTTTTGATAGGCCCTCACAATGACAAATGGTGCCGCATCAGGCACACTCGAAAGAAGACATTTGAAAGCAGATGTAGTGAAAGGACCGACAAGTCCAAAGCCAACAGAACTATAGGAGGAGCAAAGAAGTAGCCCCACAACCAATAGAAACAAGTTAAAGTTCTTCATTTAGAAATTATTATAACTTGTATTTTACTCTCAGGACTTATAGAACATAAGCGAAAAATCAACGTAAATAAAATTAATTTATATTGATTTGGCCGTATTCTGCCCAGCAACTGCCCAATGCTGGATAAAAATTGGTTTAAATTCGAGATTATGCAAGAATTTATAAAATTATATTTTGATATCCATCTTCGATTTGCAAAATTAATATCCTTTGCCTTTAAATACTATGTATGAGTGATAGCGTTATAGATCCTGCTGGTAATTGATAAAATGAAGCGTCTATCGATTATTTTGAAAAAATAAAATGCAAAGAATTATAACAAGTAAAAGTAAAAATCGATTCAGATAACCTGGGATTGATAACTTTATCATAAGTCTCCAATCAAAAGCAGAATCAAAATGAGAAACGAGTTTCTATTTTTTTAGCAAAATCAAATTCAGTAATGTTTTAGAACAATTTTATTCAAATGCAAACTCAAAAAAATAAACAGTAAAAACATAACAAAATAATAATTATAGTTAATCGTTATGAATCTTTAGATTTATTAATTAATATTGATTACAGCATTTTCTTCATTATAAATCATAAAACCTCAAATTTACATCTCAATTCCTCGCTCCGATGTCATCTCCAAAGAATAAAAATATTAATGGCCTATTTTCACGGCTTTGAAGATTGCAGAGAGTTGGAGACTTCCAAAGTGCCAAGTCCGGTGAATTATCGGCTTTCAAAACGCCGCCTTCGAAAGCCATGCGTCTTTTATTGAACGAACTGTCTTAATCCCTTGACTGCTGAGGCCTAGGATCTGTTAAACAACTCCCCAGTTTTCCGGAATTTGTTTATCTTTACAGATCTAACAATTGATAGTGGGTTGAAAATGAGCAATGGATCGAGACGCCCTCTCTCAATTAAAAATTCTTCCTCGTTAAACGCCATAACGAATCTTTTTTTATTGAATAAATTTTCAGTCAAAGCCTTTTTTGCCTCATTGAAATTGTGATATTCATTCTTTTAGAATTATCGCCCACAGTTTAAAAATTATTGGCTCAATTTCTGTATATGTGACTTCTGCAGTAACTCATGCAACATTTCAACAATCAAATGACTTAGGCTGAGGCTATCCATGACCAAACACCCTTCTCCTTCATGACCTCAGCATTTGGCGTTAACCATTTTCCTCTTTTTCTTTCCTGCTTTAAGTGTATAAAAAATCAATAATACTGTCGACATATTTTGCTCTGAAGAACTGCAGTGTCATGATTGATAATTAGATTGAATGAAAATGATTTTTTATTTCTGAAGATATTCCGATGAGCTATAATTTAAATTAAGCCATCAATGAAAGTCTTATTCTTAATCGCGCTGTGCTTCATATCCACCCTTCCCAAGAAACTCATCTTTGTTCAAGAGATATTTAGGCATGGAGCCCGTTATCCCATTTATGAGGTGGAGCACGATACGTCCGGATCGACAGAGTATCTCATGGGAGAACTCACCACCCAGGGCAAACACATGCAATACATTCTCGGTAGAATCATGTACGATCAATACTGGAAATAACTGTTCGCAGGAACAGAGTATCTCAACAAATACAATCCTTCTCTCATTTACGTTAAAAGCACCAATGTGAATCGCACCATTGAAAGTGCTTAATGCCAGCTATTAGGGTTGCTGGAAGACCTGCCCCCTTATCAGCTACCCCTCTCTCAACTGAATAACTCCTTTCCTCCCTTCATCAATGCGAGTGATTATGAAGATATTGTCTAAAATCAAACTTATTTTAATGTCTTTGGCAACATTAACACCAATTTCCATACCATTCCCATCCATATGGAAAAATAAATCAGCGCGCCAGCCGGTTCTGGGTACAAGTATCGAGCCAACCCGTACGATTAAGGAGATTTCCTATCCAAATACGATACTAGCTAATGTCCAAATCAACATTTTTGGGGCAAGTAGAATCTTCTATCGGCAGCAGCCATGCGGATTAAAAGTTCAAGCGAGATAGCCGCCTTCCTCTCGACCCTCAGTGACGCAGTAGGCACAGGCATCAAATACGAATAAGCCTACAAATATATTGACGACTATTAATGCGAATTATACCTCGGAACTTAATATTTATCTCTCTTCGATGATCAACAAATGTTCAAAACTGCATGTACTTCTTCTCAAATTCAGAGTTCATCTTCCTTACTTCGACTCTTCTGCAATTTTTCCATACTTAAGATCAAATAAAAACTAGCAATACGGGTTTGTTCCAATCAACAATCCGAAATATTAAACTGGCCATCGATGGAAAGGGTCCTCAATTGGTTCTTTATAGTGCTCATGATACTACTCTACTCAGTTTTGCTTCTGCTCTTAATTTTTTAAATTTGGATTGCGTCATGGCCAATTTCTACGATAATGTCAAGAACTAAGACACCTGCATCTCAAAATACCCCTCTTTTGCTGCTAACTTCGTATTGTAACTGTGGGAAGAAGACAACCTCTCGTACATAGTCAAAGTACAAACACCCTTACTTAGATTTTGTATAATGGAGTCCCAAGACAGATTCCCATCTGCGGATATCAATACTAATGCCCTCTTACTGATTTTTAGAACTGGGCTAACAATTTCTACATCTAAAGCCCTAATCTAGCCTGCGGAATCCGCGAGCAATACACGAAATTGTACATCGTAATTGGCGTGCTCAGTGTTTTCATCCTCATCTTCATCGTAGTGACCATGCACTCCCGATTCAAGAAAAGAATCGAGCAGAAGATGCTATAGATGTAATAAAAGAAGGGCTACATCTAGAATTTCGAGGAGAAGTAGGGAGGGACTATCCATTGAGATGTATATCTTCAATTATAGCATGTATGGTTCATATAAACTGTTAGTATCATTATCAAGTCATCAATTTTATTCAACACCGTTGATGATCCATTGACTATTTTTGTCCGACAAATTTTTTAGAATTTATCCCGTCTTCCTTCGATTTACTAGGCAGTCATGCAGCATTTTCTGAGTAAAGAACTCATTTTTTAACTTAGTTATTGCCGGGGGCTATTGGCACTTCTTTAGCTGTTTTGAACTCTTTCTCGTTTTATTTGAAGTGAACGAGGTTAATACTGGGCGTGGTGCTGAGTTCTGGTAGAGTGAGACCCATTGTTATCGCATCAAATCGCAGACGGATCTGTTTGCGTGGTTTTTTTCCCAGTTTGAAGAGCTATATTCGCTCCTTGAGAGTCAAATTATCCATTTTCTTCTGTAATATTATACATTGGAGTGAAAATAGAAAATCACCAATCAAACCTAATTTATTCAAATTTGACTCGAATCTCATCTCCAATTTTGATGGCTATTGGTGCTGCTTCACCGGGGCTACTCCCCTTTTCCTTCCTCATAATTATGATTTTTATGCTATCTGGCTATCTGACAATTTCTGTCCAGATTTATTATTGATCAGTATTAATCAAACGTCAATTTGATAAATCTTGTAGGAACGGATCTTTCTGCTATAACAATTTAGGATGCAAGCACCCAAAAGCCAGCCTTACTTCATAGAACTCTACTCGGAGGACAAAACACTCAAAAACAAGTTCAAGTTTGTACTTGCTGTCAATACTGTCAAAGAATTACGACAACTTGTCTGCGACAAACTCATTGCCAAGAAAGAAATAGATGCTGATACCAAAGTTTCACTCAAAGACAACGATGACTATGAACTCGCTTCGGATGATTAGGTCCAAGATGTGATCACTGATGGCAAAGTTAAACTCTACAAGACACCAAATCCTGCAAGTCAAGTTAGCTCAACTGTTGCTATTACTCTCCAAAGTCCTGCAATAAGTCAGCCAGCCATCAACAGCTCTCCTGTTGTAAACTCTCCCTTGATAAGTGTTCCTTCACAATCCACCTCAAATCTGGTCTGCAAAGATACTCTTCTCAACCTAACAAGCTTTAAGCTCCCCCAGGTGGGTCCAGAGGTAAAACATAAATTACGAGTGTACTGCCCTCAAATCAGAAAAGGTCTCATTGAAATTCCCTTCCCTGATACCCTAACTTCCTATCTCTAGCTAAGCAAATGGATCGTGAATAGCCTTGGTCTTGATACCTCCCTAAAAGCATTAATCTATGGTAAATACGGTTAACCTCTCATATACAACTTAGATCTCATGCATCTTTCTCTCCCAAAAATTGATTTTTCCTAATAAATGTCAGTCATTTTCACGTCTACCGCATCAACTGTAGATGAGCCTGTCAAGGAGCCTTTCTACCAAAGCCAAAACATAAGTTCCTTGAGCGTGACTCGTGAAAATGATAGATTCGTGATTGACATTGACCTGGAAAACACTGTCGCAGTGCTTAAATACAAAATATTCCTTATGACAAAAATCCACCCCACCAATCAGATCGTCAAATTTGCCGGTAAGCCTTTAATCAATCTGGCGGAGTCGATTAAATCTTACGGAATAAGTGACAAATCTATAATCGAACTATCCTTTAAACTCAACTCCAACCTCGTCCCCTGCACATTTGCAGACAAGTTTTACTACAAGGACATCAAACATACTCGTTAACAGTCATAGAACTCGATCGTTTAACTCCGAGCTAATCTACTCACTTTAGCTGCTCATCTAACTGATGATGATAAACTCAAATTTGCAGTCTTCATTAGAGGATTTACTTAGAATATGCCCCTAGTGTTTGCTCTTAAGTGTCTGTTCAGCAACGACTTCGTCAGTCAGACCCATAGAATCGCATTGGAGGAAGGATTTCTGCTTTGTGTCTCTGATTTCATCAAACACTCCACTCCCTAACTCGATAAGCTCGAATACAAAGACGTCTTTCTCCACTTCAGAAACTTCCTTGACTATGTGTTGTCAGGACTAAAAACGCTGACAAACTTAGAATAGATAAAAGCGACAGAGGAAGTGGTTCATCTGCAGAGAAACTGCCATTTTACAACCAAACCTATCAAAGTAGCACGATTTGTTAAACTGGATACTAACTAAAAAGTGCTTGTCGACCGGGAGGCATTTGAAGAGCAAATTCTGAAAGGGTTTACCTTTCCCTCCCTCAAATTGCCCAAAAGCTAAAGTCTATTTTCAACTGCTGATCTCGATGAAGTCTACTTCCAATACCTGATTAACCAACTTGACAATTCGAATACTAACACTATCTACTGGCTTGGCTATAATAATAAGCATCCTCAGGTCGTGCTGCCAGCCATGGGAGCAGTTGACAAATACAATGGAGTCATGGATGTCTATCCCGATTTGAAAGTACACAAACCACTAGAAGTTAAGAACAAATCAACAACCTACATATTGCTAAGAAACAAAGAGAACAATTTGAGAGTATTTGTCAGTATGAATAAAGACATCACCAAACCACATAATCTCTTCAATGTTTTTACTGGAGAGGAGCAAGCTGTCAACCTCGATTTGATGTCAGGAAACGTAAGATCGTAAAACGTGGAGGAAGTTATAAATGCTGCTGATTTTAAGCCAGTTATCACTAGATAACCAAAAGAAGCCATAGCTATTCTATTCGATGTGTCAGGATCTATGGGCACTTCATTCTTCAACTAACCCGATCTTAGAAGAATTGGAGCAGTAAAATCTTTCTTCGAAGCATTTGCCTACAGAACCATTGCCTATAATCTTGAGCATGTCATTTCTCTCTTCTTTTTTGACCACAATGTCGAGAACAAGTGCGGATTCACCGAGGCTATCTACGATTTCAACCGACTCGTATCTCAAGCCACCCCCAAAGGATCAACCCTCATGTTCGATGCCGCAATGGTCGCTGTTAACGAACTAAAAGCCTTCAAACTTAAATACCCTGACTGCATTCTCAGAATAATTGCGCTTACTGATGGCGAGGATACAGGCTCGAAAGCTTCCATTGAGCAAACCGCAACAGCATTGATAGAAAACAATATAGTCATTGATTCTTTCGCAGTTGGCACCAATTGTGAGGGACTTAAGGTTATTTCCAAAGCTTCCGGAGGTAGGTGTTACTTAACCAGAAATTTGGAAGATAGTTTAAAACTGTTCGAGCAGGAGACAGTACTCAGCGTTCGTGCCAGAAAACCAGATTTAAATATTGTCAAAATGAGTCTTGCTTAAAGGATACAAGTGGCTCGCGCTCAACCCTTCGACTTACCGAACAATGTTCATGAATTTAAAATGCCTGAAGTAGTTGGAGGCCTTTCTGCCAAAGACATCATTAAGAAAATGGAGGGATCAGAGTAATCTAAAAAAATCGCAGGAAATAACTGCCTAAAGAGAATTGCAAAAGAGATCAACAATTACACTGCGAATCCTCATCCCTTTGTGGCTATTTTTCCTTGCTCTAACATTAATTTATGGAAGATATTACTGCTGGGACCCAAAGAAACGCCCTATGAGAATGGACTCTTTGTATTGTATGCCCAATTCCCTGGAGATTACCCCTTCAAGCCTCCTGTTGTTCGGTTCATCACTCCTATCTATCATTGCAACATGAACGCTCAGGGTAGAATTTGCCACTCAATACTTGATTGCAACTACTCCCCTGCACTTTCTTTTAGACAGATCTTGGACTGCGTTTATGGCCTAATTCTGACCCCTGAACCCGAAGATCCCCTTGATAATGTGATAGCAAGTTACTACCTTAGCGACTATCAGATTTACCTAAAGAATGCTAAGGAAGCCACCCTGAAAAACGCGTCAATGAGTGTGTAGGCCATAGTCGAAGAGCTATTTGGAAAGATAGTGGACGACAGTTAGCGTAAACAGAAGGAAACAGAGATTTCTGAGTGGATCACCCTTGCCAAAAGCTTTAACTGATTGTTCTCGAATCAATTTATCATAAAATTTATCCAATTTATTTAATTTTTCTAATATCAACTATAAAAAATCATGCAAAAAAACCCTTAGGAAATATCTTGCTCAACTTATCGGGAACTGGCTTCTTTTTCTTCTGTTTGCAGGCAGAAAAGGCATCTTCCAGTTCTTTGGCCTTCCATCCGAAGAAATTAAGTAGCTTTTACAAGTTTTATTGATGTGGTTACAACTCCTTCTGAAGAACCATGCAGCTTTCTCCTAAAAAGTTTATGGTTTATTTTTGATGAATGATTGTGCTGATATCTCCAATTTTTTAGTTGCTGGCAATTGCCACTTCGTCAAACATGGCCATTTTTGGTTTTTACTTTGGCTTGTCTTCTTTAATTTTCTAATGAACGATATTGCTCGAATCGATGATATCGTTGTTGTTTGCTATAGGCTTCTTGAGACTGCTGTAACGATATATTCTAGCCGGATGTTTAGTCGATCTAATAACCTCCTCTGTATTGGACCTCATTCTCATATTTGTGCCCATCCCTTTTTCCCTTTGGCTCGCAACCTGCCCCTAATCATCATTGAAATATCTATGACACTGCTTCTCAGTCGTTACTCTCTTTTGATGAAGACTTGCCTTCAAATATCCATTGGTCTCTCCCTTTTTCATATTTAAAACCTGATTCCCACAATCAAAGCTCCTTCTAAACATTCCTCCAGCCATTAACAGACTGATTGCATGTGCCTAGTTTTATTTTTCGATAGACTTCACCTTCGTCTTTGGATTTATTTTTGCATAATGGTTACGTTTTAGCAACTGATCGTTTTATAACGGATGATTCAGTTTCTTTGGGAATGTAAATTTGACGAATCTCAATTTTTACTTTAGCTCTTGGATGTAATCTTCGATGACTGCTTCGTTTTATGGAACAGAGTCGATAAAAGCTTTGAGTTCGGTTGGGAGGATGCGATGCTACGAAAGACTGTTGGCAACCTTTGTAAATTCTAAATCAGAAGGGAGGTACTCTTCTACGAGCGAATAGAGGTCTTGCGATGGATGCTGATATGGAAATCAGTCTATTTCCTCAAATTGACTAAGGAATTTGGGTTATTATTCATAATAGAATATTAGTTATAGCTTAAATCAATGATTCAACCATATACTTGACTTTTATCCACAGGATGGATTGACTTGCTGATTATGTTGTTGGTAGCCGCTTTGATGTTAATTAATCTTTTATTATAATAGTCATGAAGAAGTAGAAGGCTAGACCTAAGTAGGTGTACCTAAATAGAGTCAAATGCGATTGCATGGCACAGAAACATGAGCTTATTAACAACTGTCTCAATTGTGGAAAGGTGGTTTGCGCTCAAGAAGGCGAGGGCAACTGTCTCTACTGTGGGAAGCTAGTCACCCGTCCAGATGGCACTTTTATTGATGATAGCGAGCAATATTTCCCTTCCCTCTCGAAAGAGGAACGAGCAAAGGTCTCAGTCGAGCAATCAAAGGCCATCCAACATAAAAATAAGCTGGTGGAGAGGGATCACTCCGAAAATCAAACTCAGAACATCTTTGACGAACAAGTCGACTACTATGATATATCAGAGAATAAATGGCTTGCATAATCTGATAGGCAGAAAGCCATTGATAGAATTTTGGAGAAACAGCAATTAAACGAGGAGGAGGAGTTCAAGACGAGGGTAGTGTTCGATCCTGTCTCTGGACAGTTTGTTAAGGTGGATTACGACGTCGACGAGGAAGGCTTTAAGGAAGAGGGAAAGCGCTTCTTGTAGGGGCAGGAGAGAGAAGAGAAGCAGAAAAAGGAGAAATTAGCTTAGACCAAGCATAATTGGGATGATCGCATCTTGAGAAGTGACAAACTGCGAGACCTTTGCGAGGACATTCTCACTAAGCATCCATAACATGTTCCGAAGAAGGTCAAGAGTAAATCGAATGCATTCACATCCGACATCGTGATAGAGGAGTAGAGTTGATCTCTATCGCTGTATATTCTGCCTAACTCTATCTTATCAACCAGCCTAATTGAGCTACTTCCTAAAACTAGTCATAATAATTATTACCAATTTCACTCGAAGATAAATGTGTAACTATGAGAGTGAACTAATCAATATCAGGATTAATTTAAATTTGTTGGCTTATACTCGATCGAATAATTAATAAATGCAGGAGAAGAAAGGCGAGAAGGGCAAGTTCGAGGTCAACATCAAAGACTACGACTACTTAACCATTCTAGGATAAGGTACCAACCACTTCAAGTAGGTTCCTTCGGACAGGTGCGGCTTGTTAAGAAGAAGAATACATCCAAATACTCGTGCGTGAAGATAATGAAGAAGGAGGACCTCATAAAAGCACAGCAGGTTGATCACATATCCAACGAGTATAAGATACTCAGCTCAATCTCACATCCGTTCATCGTATCATCCATGTGATTCAGGTCAATTTCGAGGGCATTGCGCAAAACTCACGTAGTCTCTACATGTTTCTGGAATACGTACCGGGAGGAGAACTTTTCACGCATTTGCGGGAGGAGGGTATGTTTGAACCGCATAAAGCAGCGTATCTCATCCAATACATAGGTTCTACTCGGCTCACATCGTTCTCATATTTGAGTATCTGCATGCGAAAAACGTCATCTACCGTGACCTTAAACCGGAAAACATACTTATTGCAGCTGATGGTTATTTGAAACTCACTGATTTCGGATTCGCTAAAGCCATCGATAATAGAACTTTCACTTTGTGCGGAACTCCCGAATATCTAGCCCCAGAAATATTGCAAAATCAAGGACATGGGAAACCTGTGGATTGGTGGACTTTGGGTGTGCTTATTTATGAGATGATCGCTGGCATTGATCCCTTTGCTGACGACGATCCTCTGGTCATATATCAGAACATACTCAAGGGCAAATTGCACTTCCCAAAAGGTTTCGACAACGATGCCAAATCGCTAGTAAAACACTTACTGGTCAACGATCTCAGCAAACGTTACGGCAACCTAAAAAATGGTACTTCTTTTGCTATGCAGGAGTGAATGACATAAAGAATCACCGGTACCTTAACACGATCAACTTTGGCAATCTCACCTCCAAGAAAATATCACCACCGTACCGACCAGTGGTGAAGAGTGCCAGCGACACGTCCAACTTCTCGAGTTATGCTGAGAGCAATGGGGAGGGGGCGGAGATTAAAGCCAACGATGACCCGTTTCTCAGGTGGGATTGATTGTCTACTAAATACATATGCTCTAGTATGATAGATATTAAGATACATACAGGCAATATTTTCAAATGAAATTGTTTTTATTTTATTATTGATTTATGTTTGACGGAGATAATTCTACTAATATATTTATATTAATTATGAAGTAAAGGAAAATATTAGTACTCTTGACTTATCAGATATGCAAATGATATCTACTCGATCCTAATCGCGGGGAAGTTTGAGCTGAGGCCCATTTACCCACAAAACACTACTTTCTCTTTTGTTATAAGCATTATTTATCGTATTATCTTTAAATTGTAGCCTTAGACCATCTCTCCTTCATAAGAATGAGGGGAACACTGCTAATTTAATCTGATTTTATATTCTCCTAACATTGGGTTTGATATCTCATTTTGACTTGGCTGGTCTGATTATTTTCAGCGAAAGCGTCGTATCTATTCTTGATCATTGGTATTTCCCTGCTATGAGTGTAATCTTTCTTCATTTTGTTGTTTATATTCAACATCATTCCATTCAAAAGACATCTTTAACTCATTTTTCCTCGGTATTTAGGAGTATTAAGATGAGCACGCCTATCAGTATCATTCAATGACATTCGAATGGGGCACTTTCTTTCCTTGACTTCTCCAAATATATTTGCTTCTATTTTAAAAATAGGTTCGTTATTGGCCTCCTCTTAGCTCGTTTGGAAATTGAGATGTGAAGGATAATTACAATTATCGAACTGGCGCGGCTTGGCCTTCCAGGAGTGAAAATGGTTATATTCTATAAAAGCAAGAAAAAGCTGCATCTAATGTTGAGTAAACTGCTCCTAAACATCTGTGATAAGTTAATTAAAAAACAATTCCTTTCTGAGTTGCTGTTGCGTTCGCTTGATAATAGTACTTTACCGATTGCCTGTTTTTTTATCTCTAAATCTCTGTAATCCCTTCATGGCGTTCCTTCTATTGAAGAAATCAAATTAAAAATTAAAAGAGCCTGTATTTGATATTTCAATAATAAGGAACAAAACTATTGTACAGAATTCACGTATAACTTAGGTAACTTTAATCTGCAATCTTAATGATATAGGGGTTTTGAT
>Ga0302268_1001467_pt1 | contig 12767 bp, 9 predicted proteins | sample III_Bog_E2_1_FD_194554 | JGI IMG/M metagenome (GOLD analysis project Ga0302268, IMG submission 194554) | Peat permafrost microbial communities from Stordalen Mire near Abisko, Sweden - III_Bog_E2_1 | ecosystem: Environmental > Terrestrial > Soil > Wetlands > Peat | place: Sweden: Abisko...
CTACCGTTGCCCGGTGGTCGGGGCGACCTCTGACCGTGCCCGCATGCCCGAGGTTGATCGGGGCGTGGAACCGGGCGATCATTTTCAATTCGGATCCGAAATGATTGAGGTGATCGGAACCCCAGGCCACACACGAAGCCATCTGTCTTTTTATTTTCCACAGACCGGCGTCGTCTTTTGTGGAGATACCTTATTTTCATTAGGTTGTGGCCGATTGTTTGAAGGCACCGCCGAGCAAATGTGGGCCTCTTTATTGCGGTTACGGGCGCTGCCTAGCGAAACTCAAGTGTGTTGCGCCCATGAATATACGTTGGCCAATGCCCGTTTTGCTCTCACCCTTGAACCCGAGAATCCAGCCCTTCTGGCCCGGATCGAACACGCCCAACGGCAACGTGACCACGGTGCGCCCACCGTTCCCACCACCATAGCCGAGGAATGCGCCACCAATCCGTTCCTGCGGGCCGACGAGCCCTCAATGGCTCAGGTTCTGGGCATGACCGGAGCCTCACCCGCCCGAATCTTCGCCGAATTACGGCATCGTAAGGATCATTTCTGAACCGATATAAGGATCGGCGAGGCGAAACCCGAGGGCGGATGGAAGAAAATTTGCTGCCAAAAGTCCAGCCCGCCGCACCGCCCCCGACCTCAATAGTGTCCGGTCTCGAGACAATTGGACTTAGTCAACAAGATCAAAAATAGCCCCAAGAGTTTCTTGATTTGCATGTCGCCTAGAGAGCTGATAACTAGGCTCCAGACTCAATCATACCCGCAAAGGGTCGCTCGGCCTGTTGAACCCATGATGGTTTCGCCATAAGATCTTGAAGCCAAAAGAACGGTCCTATCCACAACCATCCCAAAGGAACCCCGCGATGATGAAACTATATTACAGCCTTGCCTCCCCCTATGTCCGCAAAGTCCGCATGACCGCCCTGGAATTGGGGATAGCGGATCGGATTGAGTTGGTTTTGACCGATGCCTGGAGCGTCACCGAGGGCTTGCCCGATGATAATCCGCTTTGCAAGGTTCCAACATTGCGGCTTGAAGATGGAACCTCGCTGTTCGACAGTCCCGTTATTTGCGAATATCTAAACAGTTTGGTCGATGGTTCGCTGTTTCCTCCTGTTGGCAACGCTCGCTGGCAAGCCTTACGCTTTCAGGCGTTAGGAGATGGCTTATGCGATGCTGCCGTTATTCTGCGCCTAGAATTGATGAAGCCTGAAGAAACACGCACCTCAACAACCATCGAGCGTCAGAAACGAGCAATATTTCGGACCCTTAACAATTTTGAACAGGATGTTGCCAATCTTTCCGGATCCGTAACAATTGGCACTTTGGCTGTAGCGGCGGCATTGGGATATCTGGATCTGCGTTTTGCCGATCTTGACTGGCGCGCAGGGCGTCCGCATTTGGCCTCGTGGTTGGCTGGCGTCAGTGATCGCCCCAGCTTTCAAACCACCCGCCCGCCAGCGTCATGAGCACCACGCCTAGCGCCGCCGACATCATCGCCCGACTCGGGATGCACCCCCATCCCGAGGGCGGCTATTATGTCGAAACCTACCGCCACGCCGGAGTGGACGGCGGGCGAGGGGCCTGCACCGCCATCTACTTTCTCTTGCCGGAAGGGGAACGATCCCATTGGCACCGAGTCGATGCCGTGGAAATCTGGCATTGGTATGCAGGGGGGCCGCTGACGTTATCCCTGTCCGAACCCGGCCAGCCGATCCGTCACCTGACCCTGGGGAATGACCTGACGGCAGGGCAGAGACCACAAGGCGTGGTCCCGCCTGGGGTTTGGCAAGCCGCAGAGTCCCTGGGATCCTGGACTTTGGTAGGCTGCACGGTCGCGCCCGCCTTTGAATTCGCGGGCTTCGAACTAGCGCCGCCGGGTTGGCAGCCAACGGCGTAGACGCCCCCCGATGACACCAAAGGGCGGGGCGAGAAGCCTCGTTCCCTTTGCGTCTTCGGGACTCTCCCGACACCCGCAAAAAGTCTTATCGGATCAAAGACCGACCGAGCTGGCACGACACCGCCTCAATCGGTTCACTGTGGCGTGGCGCCAAACTGACAATGCTGTTCAAGATGGCGCGAGGCATCTGTTTTTCATAAATCAATTCAATATAGCCTTCGGTTTCCGGGGCCCCTTCTAACTCCCAAAAATCCTTGGTCTTGTAGCCGTTATAGGTCAAACCTTTGGCCACATAATCGAGCATGTTAGCCAGGAAGTCGTCACTGAGACTCCCTTCGCGCATGGCCTTATGGAATTCGTCTCGCTGTTCATGGGAAACAACACAGCGATACAGCAAACGGGCGACAGTATCAGCCAGCAGAAAGATGCTATTGCGGGTATCTCGCAACAATGCAGCACTTCTTTTTGGACTATGCTTACTGCGCTCCCGAGCTGCACTGACATCAGCAAAAGCATAACTGACCATATTATCCGCGATCTTGAAGAACGCGATTGTATCAATATTGTCCTGAAGCAATGCGGATCGGGCCTGAATCATTGCCTCGTCAGGATCAAGATCATGGCGCTTTAACAGGTCCGCCCGTTCCAATTCCCGAATGGCAATAATCTGGGTAATGTGGTCACGAAGAATCTTGTTTTGTGGCAAACCGGCAGAATCTAATAAGACGTTAAAGTCTTTATCTGCTCGCAAAGGTCGAAGAACCTGCTCAACGCGCCGATAATGCAAGAAGCCATGTTCCCGATCCTGGTGTCGACGCCGCACTTTTTCCATTTCGGCATCGGCGTAACCGAAAGCCCGAGTCGCCGCCGGATCGGCTTCCTCCTCGAAGGAAGGTTTCATCACCGCACGAAAATCAATAGCATTGTTATTACAATGTTCCCGAACATAATAAGTCCGATAGAGATCATCAATCGCCCCCAAATGGGCGTCATACATGATCTCTGTTTTCATAATCTGATTAATGCCGCTGATAAAATCGCGTTCTCCCTGTTGGCGCAGATAACGGATACTGTAATGATGGCTGCGTTTATCACGCTGAAACAGCACATCTTCGCCACCCATTTTCTGAACAACCCATTTCTTATCCTCAAGCTCGACGATTTCGAAACGAGCGTTAGCCTCAGCTAATAATTTGAGCGGCCCTAGAAATGTGTCAAAGGTTTTAGCCGCCATTAAGGGCTTATAAACCGGCATTGGACGGATAATCGTCTCACGGATTTCCTGTCCTCCTTTTTTAGAAAGCTTGATGGTGGTGGTTCGTGGGCACAGGGTCCGTTTATGTAACCCCGATTTTTTAGAATGCTTGGCCGAGCGAGCAAAACAGGCGACAAAATACTTTAGATAATTTTCAACCGCCCGATCAATATCGTCTAAACGGGCCTGTCGCCCACTGGCATAGTTAAGAGCACCTGGCTCAATCTCAAATGGAATGTTCCGCCATTTAAGATTGGCAAAATAATCGGAAAGGCCGAATAGAACATTCAACTGCCGGATCCGTTCTTGATGATTGGTCTCCGGGCAGGGTGCCAAATACTCAGCAGCCACATCAAAAACCGTCCCCCACCATTGATTCAGCGCGCCTTCGGCAATAGCAAACACATCCTTGCCGTAAAGCGACCAGACTTCCGGAGCGGATGTGAACCGAATTTGAGGCGCGATATGATCGCCTCCGAAAGAGCGAATATCCGAAACAATATCGACCGTGATTTCCACATTGTCAGGAATATTCCGGCTTTCCTGAAGTGCAGCCTTGATTTTTTGCTCTAAGCCATACTCCCGCAATTTGGCCAGTAAGGCTCCTGAGAATATTTCGGCTGCCGGAGACAGCGTCACTTCTCGTTTATGTTTTTCCCAAAAATCCAACTTTTTGAGATAGGTCGTAACATGCCGGCAGAACAGACCTTTGCGCTCTAGCAACGATAAGCCATTGCTTTTCTTCTTGGCACCGGGCTGAGGTGACGGGGGTGGATAGAGATAATCACTCTCATTCGACTTAAGGAAATCAAGAACACTGATAACCCCAGGCGTTCCCCCAAGTGGATTACGGATATCGCGTTTGGAGAGCTTGGCTAACACCCGTCCGAAATCGGAATCCACGTCGGGGCTGGCCAATTCCTGAGCTAAATGACGGATCCGTGCGATAAAGGGGGCGTGTCCTTTGGGGAGATCGCTTTTGGGTAAACTGGCGCCAAGGTGTAGAAAGTTCTCGGTCGCCACATCGCACAGAAAATCCTGCACCAACTCCCCATCCAAGCGCCTACGGCGCAAACGAGCGAAATCATCCTGAGTGATTAAATGCTGATCACCACTTGCGGGCAACGAACGAATATAACTCTCATTCAAGCGTTCCAATAAATGGGCATGCCACGAGGCCGTAGTTGCTCCACCAAGCTCACCGCCATTGATAAAGATAACGACATCATCAAAAATATGACCATAAACATTCCGACAGACCCGCAAGGCGCTATCCAAAAGCAGGTTGCTTTCCAGCCATGACTTATCAGACATTTCCGAAAAAGCGCTATTGACAGCATTAGCCAGCATGAACATCACCAGCCAGCCGTAATAATCGGTTTTTTCGACCATCCGCAGCCCCGGCGAAGCACCGTGGACGCCTTGGATGATGGCGCGGATCCGGGCAATGTCAGCCAGGATATCGCCGTAAGCATCCTCGGGAATCTCGGTGCCGGGCTTGGTATTCAGAAAATACAGGGCCGTGAGAAGCTGCGTGGTGATCTTGGTGTCGACGGTCTCGTTGCGTCCTAGCATGTTGACGGCATCTTGGCGCATGGCCAAAGCCAACTCCACCGCCGTCCGCGTTTCTGGAAATAAATCGGCAACGTCGGCAATGTCTTTTAATTCCTGAAGAAAAAATTCCCACATTTGCGACGTGTGCCCAAGAATTGGGCTTTCCATCAACTTATGGGTTTTTCTGGCGCGATCCGGCATAGGGGCAGTCCGCATCACTTCCGCGACAATTCGATCGGCAGACCGCACGGATAGCTCCATCGTAAGGGGGAAGGGAGGAGAACTCTGGTGCGAGCGTTACTCGGACAGTGTCGCATCATAGCCGCGCCCGAGACCGAATTCAAGGTCGAGAGAACGTCAGTTGTAGCTTGGGTCTTGCCCGCAGACGAGTCAACCGCGTAAAGTCGTCCGGCGATTCCTTCGTTCGACGGTGTTTTTCATGAAAGAACTTCGCTGTTTGGCCTTCAGCGAACAGGAGGTTGCCGCAGCTATCATCGAGCGACGGCGAAAATTACGAGAGCCGCTGCCCGAAGGATCAATCCAAAAGGTCTCTTATCACATCGAAAATGGTGTGACCGTCACGATTCGGGCGGTTAATGGGATTGGTCGGGAAAATATCCTGGTGATTCCAGAAAGTGAAGCTTCGGCAGCCCTGGTTAATTACTGCATGAGCCGAGGCATTCCCATGCCAGCGGTCTCGGAAAAATACCTTCATATGGTCAATGACGCCTTGACCTTGATTATCACGGTCCGCTTCAATAAGGCCCATCGGGGCGCTTATGCTGGCACCGAAGACCCTGCCGGTGCTTTGGCCGGTAAAGCCCGGATGTTTTAGCCTGTTATACCATCGGGCCTTGATGGTGACTCATCAAGGCTGCCCTCAGACGCCGGGCGGGCGCATCCGCGCCCCCTAGAAGGGCTTCGCGTCCACGAGGACGCGGGGCCGCCGTCAACGCTGAGGGGCTTGCAGTCGCTCCAACCGCAGCCGGTGACGGTGGTCGGTCAGGCGGGAGGCACCGGCGAGGACGGCGATCATCGCCCCAAGTCCGGTTCCGCCCGAAATCAGAAACAGGACCAGGATTTGATATTTAACAGCTTCAACTGGCTCAACCCCAGATAGAATCTGGCCGGTCATCATGCCGGGCAACGCAACGACTCCGGTAGCCGCCATCGTATTAATGATTGGCATAAAGGCACTGCGTAAAGCCAACCGAACCACGGGCAGCAGGGCTTCAACGCGCGTTGCGCCGAGGGTCAAACGAGCTTCGATCGAGACTCGCTCCCGAACAGCGTTAGTGGTTAGCGTTTGCAACCCTAAACTGATCCCCGTCATGGCATTGCCCAACACCATGCCCAATAAAGGAATGGCATAGCGCGGATCATACCACGGAGTCGGCGCCAATTGAGTTGTCAAAGCGAACAGCATAACCAGCATCGAAGCGATCAGCATAGCCCCAGTGCCAAGGCTATAGGCCCAAAATCCGATAAAACGACGATCTTGTCGGGCTCGAATCTCATATCCAGCAAATAGAATCATAATTAAAGCTGTAATAGCGGTCCAAAATGGCGAAACCAAAGCAAATAAAGTTGTAAGGACAAGCCCAACCAAGGTCAGTTGAACCACCATCCGCATAGCAGAAATAAATAAACGGCGCTCTAATCGAAGATCAAGCGCCAGTGATAATCCACCATTCAACAGCACCAACAGCGCACCTAATAGCAGATCGCTATTATTTAAATGAATGTAGGACATGGCGATTCCACCTCTGCACCACGATTATCATTGCTACGGTTATCTGAAACGTTATGGTTGTCTGAAATTGTTGCCTTACCGCCGTCAAGCACGAGAATACGGGAAGCGACTCGTTTCAGTTGGGCGGCATCGTGAGTGACCCACACCACACCACCCCCCGCTTTCCGGTGACGCTCAACCAAAGCCTCGACCCGGCTGGTGCTCTCGGCATCCAACCCCGAGGTCGGCTCGTCCAACAACAGGATCTTAGGTTTTTGAACCATCGCCCGAATCAGCGCCAACCGCTGACGCTCGCCCGTGGATAGGCGCTGAATCGGCCACTCGCCGCAAGCCTCCGGCAAATTAAGCTCTACAACCAAAGGCAAAGCCAGCGACCAGTCGACAAAATGATCGCGCACCCTTTCAGCCCACCACCCGGATTCTGCTGGCAGATAGCAGACCAATCGGCGCCATTGGGGTGCGGGCATCGATTCGCGAGCCTGGAACTCGAGGAAAATTGAACCCTGATTCGGGTCAAGGTCAGCGATGGCGCGGAGTAACAGGGTTTTTCCCGAACCCGAAGCCCCACGGACCACGAGGCTTTCCCCGGCGGCCAACCTAAAAGATACCAACTGAAGACCGGGGTGGCTGAGAGAATAGACAGACAGCATGATGAAGCGGCCCCACGAACGCTCAGAGTTTCAAGATAATACCGGCGGGCCATGACAATAATACGAGCGAATCATGATGACGACACAGTGCACGCCTCGGGCCGCAGTCGCAGTCCGAAAATTACCATCAGAAATACTCGTACTGAGTCTCATCCATACCCAAGCGGGACGACACGGTTCGGGTCAAGACATGCGCCACCCGATCTCGCAAGGTTAAAGCCGTAAACGGATGCAGGATGCAATCATCCATCCCTGCGGCCAACGCCCCTTCACGACTGCCCGCGATATCGGCGGCGATAATGGCGATGATCGGCATCTGCGAGGACGGAGGCGGCAACCGACGGACAGCGGCTACGGTATCAAATCCGCTTTGCTCTCCCTGACGCATATCAACCAGCACAGCATCAAAGCGCCGGGCCCTCACCCTTGCCAACGCATCTTCCCTGTCTGTGGTGGGCTCGACCGCAAAGCCGGCCTCCTGCGCCAGAGTCGAAAGCGTTCCGTGCGTTGCCGGATCACGGCCATCGGCATTCATCACCAAGAGGCGATATTCGCGAGTCGACGCCCCCAAAAATGGCAACGTCTCCGGCGCCGCTGGCTTTTCATCCCGCACCGCCACTTGGCCAACCGCTCGGCACGGCACGACGAACCAAAAGTCGCTCCCCACGCCCGGCGTACTTTTCACCCCAATTTCGCCCCCCATCAAGTCACACAGCTCTTTGCAGATGGCCAAACCAAGACCAACGCCGCCATATTTACGCGAAAGGCGATCATCAACCTGCATAAAGCGAGAGAATAAATAAGGAATGGCTTCAGGCTGAATGCCGATCCCGGAATCGGCCACAACCACCCGCAGCATTTCACCAAGCCCCGCGCCCGTCTGGGAGAAAGAAACCGTAACCAAAACATCGCCAATATCGGTAAATTTAACCGCATTAGCAATCAAATTGAATAACATTTGACGAATTCGCCCGCCATCCATCGAAACATAGGCCGGAACCGACGATTCAACCGCAACCTTGAGTGTAATATTTTTTTTACTGACCTCCGGTCGCATAGCGCGCACCACATCATTCAGGATTCGCACCGGCTCGCACACCACGGGTTCGATGCGCAACCGGCCCGCCTCCATGCGGGTCACGTCCAAAATGTCATTCAGAATATTCAGCAGTCCGAGCCCTGATTCGTGAGCAATTTGTGTATACTCTTGCTGATCATCGTCCAGAGGGGTGGTCAATAAGAGATCAAGCATGCCGATAACGCCAGTCAATGGCGTTCGAATTTCATGGCTGATCATGGCCAGGAAAGCCGATTTAGCTCGTGAGGCGGATTCAGCTTGCTCTTTAGCCTCGCGCAAACTATTTTCTGCTGCTTTTCGATCGGTGATATCCGACAGCGCGCCACGATAACCGCGCCACACACCTGCCTGGTCGAACACTGGGACGCCGCTGATTAAAATGACCCGCACGTCTCCAAGCACGCCCTTGACGCGAAATTCCAAGTCTCGAAACGACCAACGATGGGAGACCGCATGATGGAGTTTGTCGTAATTGGCCTTTCCTGCCGGGTCTTCGGTTACCAACGCACCGGGCGCTGCCCCAAAGACCGCGAACACGTCTGGGCTGGACATGGGTCGAGAATCGTAACGAAAGCAGAAATCCTCGTCGAACTCCCAAAACCCATCGGTGGCCAACTCGACGATATCCTGGAGCCGTCCCTCTCGCTCTCGCGCCCGTTCTTCGGCCATTTCCGCTAAAACGCGAGCGTGCCGCGCCTCTTCAAGCGCGGCTTCCAACTCTTGATTGCGTTTCCGCAACCACTCCGGCGTAACGGTAGCGTCGTATAAAGTCATTGCCTGCAAAGAACGAGAACAACACGGACAGGAACGGGATCAACCAATTATCACGCCCCTCTGTGCCGACGTAGTATCACGATCTACGCTTGTTCACAATCGAGGCCATAACACATATCTGCTAGCGATATTTTAATAGGACGTTCTTTTATTTGATACGAACGACTCTGGGAAACAGCCCATTTCAAGGCTCCCATGCCGGGGCCTTGATGGATCGACACCAAAGTTCGATGGTATGATACCGGCGAGCCCTGATACTGACACATCGCCGGTATCGGGCCGCGACGGCGGCCCCGCGTCCTCGTGGACGCGAAGCCCCAGTGTGTGGACTCTAGGGGGCGCGGAGGCGCCCGCCCGGCGTCTGAGGGCAGCCTTGATGAGTCACCATCAAGGCTCGATGGTATGAGCGGCTTTCACCGCATCCAAACCTCCACCCGCCGGCTCCGCTCCCGTGTGTCGGGAGTTTCGGTACAAGGGGCCGTGATCGGGCCGAAACCGGCGGCAACGGCAACTTTCAGGCCGCTTTTCGTCAGACGCACCGCCACTTCGCGGGCACGGTTCTCCGACAATACAGTGCCTTGTTGCAGCACGTCGGTCGGTCCCGAAAAGCCCAGAACCAGCACTTGATGCCCTGATCCCACCGGGCCTTTCATGAAGGCGATCAGGCGCCGAATATCATCATCGGCAGAGCCCGCCGGAGCCACGCCGCCTTCATCGAACTGAAAGGTCAGTGACAACCGGCTGGCGCCTTCGGTGACTTTCAAGAAATTACGCGCCAACCCAAAGTCGATGCTGGCGTCATCAATCATCATCTGGCGTCGAGTCCGGCGGGTCACACCGCCGTCGCTCTCGATCTCCTGATTGACGAAACCAGCGGCGGCGATGGCGCTTTGACCCGCAGGACTGACCGCAAACGCCAACACATCGTCGATCACCTTCGGTCGCGGTTGGGGCCGGGCATACAGGAACAGACGCCGGGTCAGGGGATAATCCCCGCTTTTGACCGAGAACGCGGTCGGCCCCACTTCGCCGGAACAGCCCCGAATATCCAAGGCCCGCGTTTGATCGACATAGGCAAGACTGACCAGCCCGATGGCTCCGGGCTCTGCGGCCACCCGTGCCGACAACGCCTGACTCGATTCGACCCGTTCGGCAGCAGGAGTCAGGCGGCGGCCAGCCAGCACCAAGGTTTGAAGGGTTTCGGGCAAAGACGAGCGATCATCGGGCAGCCGCACATGGATGGGCCCCGGAGCCCCTCCGACGAGGCTCCAATCGGCAATCTCACCGGACAGAATCTTCGCCAGTTGGGCCAGCGTCACCGACCGAAGCGGATTGCTCGGGTTGACGATCACGGCGATTCCGTCCAGTGCCACCCCCTGTTCCGTCAGCCCTCGCAAAACAGCACTTTCGCTGTCCCGAATAGGCCGGGCCGAAAGACCGATATCGGCAGCCCCAGTTTGGAGCGCCGCAAAGGCGGTGTTAGAGCCAAAGGCCCGCACCTCGATTTCGTGCGGCAGGCCAGCCTCCCCGCCATTGACGATCAGTGTCTTTTCACCGGCCAACTCGCCGACCAACCACGGCGAGGCCGCCGCCCCATGACCGGCCACAAAATGATCCACCAAGGCCGGCACCAAACGCTCGCCCATGGTATTAGAGCCATGGAATCGCAATGGGGCCGCCGTCACCAACGGCGAGGTCGCAGGATCCCCCCGATGCACGATATGCGCCCGAGGTACCGCGATCATCTGGCCGATATCCAGATGAATGGTCACGGTCTCGCCTTTGGTGTTGACCTCATTGCCCATCAGCACACTGCCGTCGTCCAGCTCGATCCGCTCTGCCCGCGCGCCGGCCAATGGCAACGCCCACACCACCGCCCACAGCGCCACCGCCCACCACCAGCGCAACCTGGACACCGGACGGGCACCGTTACAACCCGAGACCGGCGATCTGTCACTGTCATGGCTTGCCGGCATCATCACTCTCAAGTCTCCATCAAAAAGGAGCCGACTCGAGGAGCCAGCATCACGAGCAATCGGCAGCCCGCCGCTCTGCCGCCAAACGTTGCGCCGCCCAGGGTGGCAAAGGCAGACTCCGGGAGCGGGTGAAGGCATCGCACGCCGCATCCCGCCGCCCCAGACGGCTTTCGGCGATTCCCAACATCACCCAGCCGGGACCGAACTGCGGCGACGTTGCATAATGCTCGGTCAGCCGTTCAAAGCTGTCCCGAGCCTGGCCCGGATCGCCCAACGCCAACCGCGCCTCGCCCAAATGAAACAGCGCCTCGGGGGCCGCCGGGTCTTCCGGCCACGCCGCTACGAACGCCTGGAATGCCTGGGCTGCCGCGCTCAAATTCGACTGCCGAAACAACGCTAGCGCCGCCGCAAACTCTTGATCATGACGCATCCCGACCGGGTTCGTCTTTGGCAGGGGCAGGGGCGGAAGGCGCCGGCTTAGGCCCTTCCGGTTTGGATCCGTCTGGTTTGGCCCCTTCCGGTTTAATGGCGGATGCCTCGACAACAACGGGACTCGGGGATGAGAGGGCTTTCAGGACCGGCTTGGCAGGCGGTTGAAACACGCTGTCGGGAGCAATCCCAGACGGCGCCACCAGCGCAACAGCAACGGTGACCACCACCACACTGACTCCCACCGCAAACACCCGCCCCAGACGCCGACCGAAACCTCGCCGGAAACTGGGGGCGGCAACCGGCGCCGGGGGCGGGGCCGGCTCGGACTCAGAGGGGGCCGGTTCAGAGGACGGCTGGGGGGGGAGGGATTGAGGAGGCTCGACTGCGGGTTCGGGCTCAGGTTCAGGCTCGGCAGAGGGAGGAGAGAGCGGCGTGGGCGTCAACCCGGCCTGTTCCAGGATTCGCCGTAACGGTGCGGTGGTGAGTTCTTCCGGCTCCTCGTTCCAGTCCCGAGTCCCGCCTTCGGGTTGGCTGATATTCCATAGCGGCGCGACACTCCCGGACCCTTCGTCGGCAGCCGCCACCGCTTCAGCCCAACGAGACTCGCCAACCACCGCGCGAATAGCGTCGGCAAAGGCTCGGGCCGAAGCGAAGCGCGCTTCGGGGGCTTTGGCCAAGGCCTGGGCCACCACCGCATCAAGGGCCTTGGGCACCTCGCGATGACCGACCGAGGGCGGAACCGGATGATCATTCAAAATCCGGCGAGCCACCGCCGCCGCCAAGCCCGGAAAAGCGCGTTGCCCGGTCAGGGCCTCATAAAACACCGCTCCCGCCGAGAATAAATCGCTGCGCGCATCCCCTGGCTCACCACGCAGCCGCTCGGGAGCAAGATAGCATAAGGTTCCAAAGGGGCTGCCGTCGTCGACATCAGGCCGCCCTTCGACATGAGCCAGACCAAAATCCGCAAGTTTCACCTTGCCCGCGACACTCAGCAGGATATTCCCCGGTTTCACGTCGCGATGGATGACGCCGCGACCATGAGCATGCTCCAACGCCGCCAACAAACCGGCCATAACTTGAAGCGCAAAGGCCAGCCCGACTCGGTCCTTGACCTGGAAGTGCCGGGCCAGCGAACGCCCTGCCACCAGCTCCATGACAATATAACCCAAGACGTCATCGCCGGTCGTCGCCGCTGGCGCATGAATGCGGTAGTCATAAACGGCAACGATGTTAGGGTGGTTCAATGCGCTGGCAGCTTGAGCCTCGATCACCATCCGTTGGATGGCGACTTCGCGGTTCCCCTTGCCAAAAGCTTCGGCCCGCAGCACCTTGAACGCCACCGACCGACGTGCCTCGGTGTCTCTGGCGCGATAGACCGTCCCAGCAGCC
>Ga0302268_1001468_pt1 | contig 12767 bp, 2 predicted proteins | sample III_Bog_E2_1_FD_194554 | JGI IMG/M metagenome (GOLD analysis project Ga0302268, IMG submission 194554) | Peat permafrost microbial communities from Stordalen Mire near Abisko, Sweden - III_Bog_E2_1 | ecosystem: Environmental > Terrestrial > Soil > Wetlands > Peat | place: Sweden: Abisko...
CCCTCTACTGTTGATATTTAGAAAAATTAATGATTGTGCAAAGAATAATTATTATGTTTAATGCGAAATAAGATTATGATCAATAATTGAGGTCAATGAGCCTCAAAAATATAAATTGCTAAAATGTTTTATTAAAAAGCATTCTCAAACTTGAAGTTCTAATCAGATCCAGCATTACACTTCCATACCAGAAACAGATGGATATAAAATATCTCCGTACCGTATTTGACATCAAATATCATAATCTCGTCAATTATTGAGGTAGTTTATAATCTAAATTTAATGCCAATAATAAAGAAAATCCTGTCTTTTAATATTTTTGTCAAGGATAAACTTTAGGACCTTAGACTAAATTATTAGTTTACACATATTTCATGAATGATTTTTATAAATAAATAATCATTATGATAGATGATAAGATTCAAATATCTTATATGCCCTAAAACTTCAAATACATTTGATCGATTATTCATAATAGATAATTATTGATTATAAGAAATCACTAAAATCAAATTGATGCCTTGCTCTTTAGGGCACTCTTCAGGGTGGGCACCACTTATTTAAGGTCAATCTTTTTCGGGGCAGAAAAAAATTAATTCTAAAGATGTTCAAAGAGAACTCCTTCATTGAAATCAAGGCCTTGCTCCTTTAGCATATACAAAGCTGTAGCATTTCGATGAATAGCTGCTTCTTCTAAAAGCTGTTGAGCACTTTATTCACTGACTGGAACGCCCCATCCATTTTTATACATATAACTCAAATGTATCATCGCATCACTATTATCTAAAGATTAAGCTTTGCTAAAATATTCAAATGCCTTTTTGTAGCTTTTTTAGACGAGACCTGGTAGTCCATTAAGATAAACAGAGCCAAGGTTCACCATTGCATCAGAATTGCCCATCTCAGCAGCCGTCAAATAGCAGCCAACAGCACACTGCCGATCTTGCTTTAAACCAAATCCACTAAAGTAGCAATCTCCAATTTTATTTTTTGCTGCTGGATAGTCGAGATCAGAAGATTAAATAAAGTATGTTATAGCTTTCTTTGGACTTTTTTAGACTCCAAAGCCGTGCTAATGGAAAATTCCAAGATAAAATAATGCTTAACCCTTTTAGCTTTTTAAAATTTAAGGAGGCTCGCTTAGTCGAGCCTGATTAATGCTTAATTTTCTAACGACACTTTCGAGCCAATGTATGGCTAAATGATAATGTTCCTCATATTCTTATTTCATGATTGATGTTTGATTCATGAGTTCGTAAGCAAATTTGATTTTGCACTTATAATCTCCTTTCAGGCTTCCTTCATAGAACATTTGCAAAGCCATTTCTGAATTTTTTTGACCTGTAATGCCTTTTGAATAAACCATCCCCAAATTGTAGTATGCCTGAGTAAATCCTTGCTCTTAGGCTTCAGTCAAGTACGTGATGATCTTACTATCCAGTTCGCTATTTAGTTATGATCTTTGCTCTTTTTCATGCAGATTTTAGAGTTTAATATTTGTATACAGCACTCCAAGGTTATTGGAGGCCCTTGCTAATTTCATATTTCTCGCTTTGTTGTAATAAGAAACAGCTTTGTTGACATCTTTCTTGATAGTGAATAACCTGTTTACGTCAGACTTGAAACTCCCACACTCATAAATTTATCCCAGTTCGGCCATCGCTTCAGGTGATGGATCTCTATCATCATTCGCAATTAAATTTAAAATATTGAATCCTTTCTCAATTTCTTCCCTAGTTTGCCTTCCATTATTAAGCTTTCCTTTAATCAGGCAAATAGCAAATCTGTAATTTGCATACGCATCTTTTTCAAGAATGGCTTTTTGATAATAAGCCAGTGCCTTTTTCATCTCCATTGGTACGAGGACTCCTTCTTCATAGACCTTCCCCAAGAAGCAGCAAGCTTGAGCATTACTCTTTTCAGCTTATTTGTGATAAATCTACAGCCCTTAGATTATATTTTCCTCTCGATTGATTCCGAATATGAATTCATTTGCCAAATATAATGGATTGGGTTTTCCATTGGTGCCCACTTTAATTATTTTGTCTACATACACTTATTTCTCAATAACTTTGGGCTCAGGCCAATTCTTTCTCAAAATTTAACTCATAAAGTGAAAATCCGCTTCATTAAATTTGGGACTTATGAAAGTCTATACTCCTTCTTTAGATTAGAAAAGTGTCAGCATTCTCCATTTTCCAGCAACTACTTTTAAAAAATTCATTGGAGCTTTAAACTTTTTCTGTCCACTAAGTAAAGTAATAATTACTCTGTTCCGCAGCATAAGAATTTCGTCTCCCGAACAGTGATTAAATCTCTCCTGATTCCTACGATACTGGTTTCCGTATCCTCGATAATAGCTTTAATTTCTTGATTGATTTTAAAGTTCAATGGTCGTTACTGTATCTTTCGAATATCCTTCAGGCAACTAGCGACTATTGTAACGTTTTATCTGTATTAATTTCCAGAATCTTTTTACAGTTTTCGCATTTCATCTACAAGGTCATTCATATTTTTTTAAAGACCTTTCAATGAGTGCAGGAATTCATTTTCAAATTTATCGATTTGGTTCCCTGTCTTTAAGGACTTATTCTTGCTCTCAGTCATTGAGTTTGCCTTTTTATCAAACTCTTTGTAAATGAGCTTCACCTTGGCTATTATTTAATCGAAGACACTCTGATGGGACATTTTGTTTTAGTAGTTAATAAATAGAAAATCAGGAATAGTTTAAATAGTTTATATTTACTTTATTATCACATCAAAGATTGAATAAAAATAGTGAAATGAATGGAGATTCATCATGCATGTGAATTAAGTTTATATTTTTGTATCTTTACCATTTATGAAAATTATTTTGTATTATGGACTGTAAAGTTCAATATTCATGATTGATATGTTCATTAATTTTAATCAATTGAGGTCCCGAAAAGTAAAATGAGAGTCCTTATGAGCCAACAGCATCTTTTTCAGGCATTTCTTAGAATAAATGCACAAAACCTATTCCACATCGTTGTCAGGCATAAAATCTTTGTTCTCCTTATTAAAAAATACTTTCTCAAATACCTCTTCAGGATCTTACCCCTCGAAACACTTGATAGACTTTGAAGAGTTATTGTTGACTTATCTGGGTTCTATGCTAATATCAATTCCGCTTTATTTTTTAGGCCCCATTATACTTGACATTCTCCTCTTCTCAAATCCAATTACACTATCTCTAAAAGCAAAATTTTTCAGAAAATTCTCCATTGTTCCATTTTATATTCGACTATTTCTATTCTAGCTATTTGTAAACATTTTAGCTTATTTTTAGAGATGTCCTGTTCCAAATTAGCGTTTCCAGTTATATTTAATTTAGGGTCTTTATGTTTTCTTCTTTTTGCTTTGATCAATTATAAAATGATCCAGCTGATGATGTTGCAACGCTAATTTCTTTATATCCTTTCTCACAAAATGGATACGAGGACAGTTGATGACATTATGAGTGTATCTATCACAGGAAATACATTTAGCAAGAAATTTTTTCCCTTTTTATATTATTTTTTGCTTCAATTATAAGAATTTGTGATAGTCTCTTTGATTTTATTTGAGTACATTCATGAAACTTTCTTCGTCTATCTCGTGCCCTACAGTGAAAACTTTGACCTTTGCGATGCTTCGATAGGGAGACTGCATTAAAAAATTGATCCATCCAACGACACGTTCTTTTTCATTGTATATCGCTATCTTTTTATGAAGCTTAGAATTTTAAAAATTATTGGTGAACTCTTCAATAATGCCGCTATCGATAAGCCAGAATTTTCTATCTTTGGTATTTCTCGAATAAAGAATGTGTTCTGGTGCAAAAATGACCCTCTTGATGATGTGAGTGATGTTCTGTAGGGTTTCATTGGTGAATTTAGTCATGGCATTACACTTCATTAAAATATTAATGTTGCTTTCTTCTAAAAGAGCTGTTTTCAGAGAGGGAGTTAAGTTTTAAGTTATTTCCTTCTCTTCATTAGCGTTATGCATCTTCTCAATGATGTATTTGTTGAAGTAATGAGTTCTAATTTTGTGCTTCAATTCATGGGTTATTGTGAATATGTTCATGCACCTGTTAAGTGATCTCTTCTACTTCTAGTATTTTTATTATGATTCGGCTTGAACTTTTATAAATGATCCCACAAAGTTAACAAAATAACCAAAAGTCATGCAGCAGATTATCTGGACGATTGAAATCAAAAATCTTTCAAAATTATCTAAATATCATATATTTTACTGACAGGAGTTATCTCTCCGAAGCCAACTGTCGACAAAATAGTGGCTCCCCAGTACCACCCCACAATATATTTATTAAAGCTTGTACCATTCTCTTGGTTAATAGCTTTAATCCAAGTTTACTGATTTCCATGATAATTTTATAGTATAACCATTAAATTTAAGGCACAGGAAAGAAAATGCAAGAAAAGAATGACATTAAAGACCATCTTCAATATGGTTATTACGCTTTCAGCTTGATTCGAAAAAGAAAGTAAATTTTATATTTTTTAACCAGTTTCACTGAGTTCAATGTAAGAAATAAGAGAAATGATCCTGCATAAGATGAACAACCAGAGGCCAACCTCCTAAAGGTCTGTCAATTGAATAGCCATCATAGTAATCACAACTATATCTTTAATCAATTTATTTTTTACATAAATTTCAGTTATTAACTATCTATCAGTTATAAGTTCCAGTTTCTCATTGGCGTATTCAGTAACGTTGAATAAAATAATATGGATGAAATAGATGATTATCGAAAGGATGATAATTTCAAAGTCATAAAAGTTTTCTCCAAAAATTATCTCAAAGGTGCATTCCCATAGATAAACGAGCATAGTTGCCATAAACACGATCTAAAAAGCCATGACTACCTTGTTATTATGGGCAAAAAATGTTTGTTTTTATTATCTTCGAGAATCATTCTCGAGGAATTACAATTAGTTTGATTTTAGTGTATGCATATTCAGGCTTTGCTTTTAAGCCACCCGCTGTTTTAAAATTTAGGTGAACATGGCAACGTTTTTGGCCTTTTGCACCACCTGATAAAATGTTTATTTCGGTGGATCATCTAGTTATTAATTACCCCACTTACCTCGATTGGGTTTCCCGATTCCTCTATGTTGTTTTGGTTCCCGTCCGGCCTGCGGAAAGTCGTACATTTATCTAAATGACGATTGCTCCGAACTCATTTTTCTATTGATAGAAACAAAAATTATAAAGTTTATGATACGGTCTATTTTTTAAAATAACATAAATCTGCTAAACTTAGATATCTACTTAATTATATGGTTTTTTCTTCTTTAATATTGAATATAAACCGGCGGCTTAAATGACCAATTCATCTCTAAAATATTTTTAATTAATAATATCGCTAAAAATTAAAGGAAAAATGCTATATAAAATGTAAAAATAGTTAAGCTAAGTTATGATGATCTTTTTTTATCAAATTATATTTTTTATTGAGGTATGCGATTATTTTTATTGGATTCACTCAACACATGATATTTTAAGAGAAAATAAATCGTCAATTAGTCTCCTTTAGATCTGCAATTCCTTTGCTAAATTATCCACAACATAATTTTATAACTTAAATATTGCTTCTAATAATATAGCGATAATAATGCTTCAATTTAAAGATAGAAGAAAATTAAATTATTAATTTTAGTCTGTGAGATCACTATCTTGATTAAAAAGATGTTTATCACTGTTTGTAATTATTGGGATTGTTTTTTTCATAAATGTATATTCTTCCATCTTATTCTTTCAACAATATAAAGGAAACAACTTCATTCAAGAGTTAATAGCTTGTTTTTTATCACAATTATCGCAGTTCAAAGGAAGGAGAAGAATCATAATAATTTTGCGATTTTAAATAAAACTCTATTTTTTGTAATTGTTAAATATTTGTTGTTTCCAATCAAAGGATCATTATTCAGTTTAAATTACTGGGGAAATTGGATTTTATTGTTTCTAATTGTCCTTTATCAACGCATTTTACAACAAACATAAACTATTTTTATATTTGTTGATGCAACTCCATCTTATGAATTAATAAAATACAAATCACTTTTCCAAAGAATAAACTTATCAATTCTGGAAATCTGTTCTCCCTTGATAATATCCAGTGGTACTTTCTAATTATTAAATTCTTCATGTAATAAAAAGAGGAAGAATAGGTCCTGAAATTGATAATCATAGGGGACTGTGGAGTCGGTAAAACCAATATCCTAATACGGTTTTGTGAGGATACTTTCAAGCCGAACTATATTGCGACCATTGGTGTAGATTTTAAAATCAAAACCATCACTGTCAAAGACAAGAGACTGAAATTACAGATATGGGACACAGCAGGGCAAGAAAGATTTAAGAATGTGACTCAGGCTTATTACAAGGGGGCGGCTGGTATCATAATGATTTATTCCATCACAGAGGGGAAGACTTTCTAAAACATATGTAATTGCAAAATTAGGCAGAACGCTGGATGCTACAACTAAATGACCATGCTCCCAAAGACGTTGTCAAAATGATAGTCGGCAATAAAATTGACATGCAGGAGGAACGAATTGTTCAATAAAGGGAGGGAAAAGCCTTAGCTAATAAATATGATATACCCTTTCTGGAGGTCAGTGCAAAGACAGGAGAAAATATATGTGAGATGTTCATGAAAATGGGTGAGGAGCTTGTGGAAAATTACCTTCCAAGTAGAGTGATCTCTCGAAACAATCGATATTAATTGTCTTCAAGTGCTTTTTTAGAGCGAAATTAAAAGAAGAAAAAGTGCTAATGTTGATATAGTTTAAGTTTTTAAATGTTTTTTCTTTTCCTACAAAAATTAGATGGTTTCCTTGAATTTATCATCATATAATTGTTTTTCCCAGTTCCAATAGCTTGTATTGAGTTTATTTTAATTACATACTTACTAGCTTTTCGAACATGAATAAAATCTTGTAATAATTAAGATGATCAACAAAAGGCTTATATTAAGTGTAAAGAAAGCTGGAATAGAGGAATAAAGGAATCAGGGTTAAAAAAGAAGAAATCAATTGACAATTCTATTTTTCTGTTATTTGAATCTGAATTAATAAATTTCTAATGTTAGAATAATTAAATAGAAATATAACTTTCTTCTATTCTTCGATTAACAAAGCACAATGGGTAATCAGTACTGCCAACCATCACGGAAATTAGAATTCGATACTAGCTGCTAGGTCATTGATTCTTAATAAATTATGAACTTATAAAATATGAATTACGAATAATTCCCGAGCAGCTGTTTAAGCAAGAAATTAAGTTCCAAATTTACTCAAGCAATTATCGCCTCTAAAAATATTATGCGTTAACAACATCAGAATATGAACTCAAATATTTTATCACATATAGAAGAAACAAATAATAATAACTAAAAAGAAATAAAAGAGTAAGATCTTCTCGATGAAATGTTCATTACTCCTCCTGCAGCCAATCTCAGAAAAACAAGAATCAAAAAACCCACTTTTCTTATGGTTCAAATTGACCCCAGAAAATTCATATCCATGAAAAGTACACCAATATAAAGGGATTATGAGATTTTAGAGGAAATCGGTAAAGGAGGATACGGGGTTGTGTACAAAGCATAGGCAAGAGAAGATGGAGAGGCTCGGGCTATAAAGACCATCAAAAAAAGTCTTCTAAGCTATGAATCAAAAATGAATCTTATTAATGAGTTTTAAATTTTAAAACAATTGGACCATCCCAATATCATTAAACTATATGATATTTATGAGGATGAAGAAAATTACTATGCAGTAACTGAACTTTGTGAAGGGGGGACTATGCTACAATACCTCAATAATCATTTCCTTTCCATCAAATTCATTCGAGCAGTGATGATTCAACTCTTCAGAGCTGTTAAGTATATGCATGGCCTTAATATTTTGCACCGCGATTTAAAATTAGAAAACATGGTGCTTGTCAGTGATCCTGGTGAAAATGGATAAAATGAATTATAAATCAAACTTATAGATTTTGGAATATCAATTGATCTCAACAAAACCTTATAAAGAAAAACTCACTAAATTGTCGGTACCCTTCTGTATATGGCTCCTGAAGCTTTGAGGGGAGAGGTTAATCTTTCTTTGGACATGTGGAGTTGTGGAATCATCTGTTATATTCTTTGCGCAAAACAAATGCCATATAGTTACAAAACAGAAGATGAATTAACAAATCAAATCAAGCGAGGAAATGTTAACCGGAAAAGTATTTATTCCATCATTTAGATTTAAAAAAAGTGGCAGCAGAGGTTCAGGTATTCATCACTCAACTTCTCCACAGAGATCCAAAAAGTAGGATAGATGTAGAAAAAGCATTGAAGTGCCGATGGTTACATCAAAAAAAGAAACACACCTTAGCTCCTCATGAATTAGCTGAAGTCGCAAAATAAATTCTTGCTTACGATGTACAATTCCAATAATGTAGGCTAAAAATAATCTTGTTTGTATGATTGAAAGCTATCTCGTATCAAGAAAGATTAATCAAGAAGAGCGACATCGTCTCGCCATTATCTTCTAAGAAATTGATGCTGAAAACAACGGATATATTGGTAGTAATTAGTTCAAAAAATTTTATAAATAAAATTCTGAGAGTTACGATGAATAATAGGTGGAAGAGCTAATATCTATAATCGATAAGAACGGATCTGGCAAAATCGACTTCAATGAATTTATTGGCGCCATGTACAACCGCAAAAAACTCTTCTAATAAAAAAATCTTGAGGAAGCATTTGACTTCTTTGACAAGTCCCATACGGGAGATCTTTCCAAAGAGTAGTTACGTGACATATTAGTAGGTGTTGACGATGACTAGCTCTAATTTTTATTCAAATAAATCAAAACCCATGAGGGAGAGACAGTAACAAAATAATAATTTATAAAATACCTGATGAATTATAATAATTCCTCATGATTTTTATTGATTATTCTATAATGAAGAATATGATGAGTGGAATGCAAAATATTTATATGGAATCAATCAAGTTAATCATCTGTCATCCTCACTTTAATATTCACCCTCTATTTTAAATTTTTAATAGAGTTTTCTCACTTTAGCGTTGATAACACTGATGTTGTGTAGAAGCAACTCTATTTTGTAGACGAGGGAATCTACTTCACCTACGTATTCGTTGCGCACTTCGATTAGATTTTCAACCATCCATGTATTCTGCTCGACAAGCAAAGCAAAAGATTATACAGCTGTCTTTCCATTCAAGAAGTCATAAATGAAGACTGTTCTTGTCCCCATCTACTGCTTGTTCTTTGCTTTTTTGAGAATGAAGTTCAAAGTCTTAATTATAGCTAAATTAGAGTCATGCGACAGTAGGTAATTCAATATCTTACGCTTATAATTTGTAGTATGGCATAGTTATATCAAGCTTAGACACTTATAAACTAAATTTTATTTATCATGCCTCTCAGTAATCAGTGCAAAAACTCTTTAAATTAGTCCACACTCCAATATTGTAACAGATGTTTCTTAACTCTTACAAAAATAATAAAGAACGCTGATGGCTGTGCCAATGTATTCTTATTAATTTCTGGAAGTTAGTATTTTGCTCAAAATCTTTGAGAAAAGAGTCTTATTCATAAATTTTTATGCATATTTTTATTTGGAAATAGCTGATAAGTTTTTAAGTGCTGGAAGGGCGACATTATAATCTGGGAGAAGTGCATCATTTATATGCTTGCTGATGAGATTCTACCTTCCAGATCTTAATATTTATGTGGATCTGCGCTGTTCATGCTGAAACAATAGTATCTTTAACAAAAATACAAGCTATTCGTTGACTGAGCTCATCTTATAAGCCTCTACCAGGTTGACAATCCAAGTCTCATTGGAAAACTTGTTAATAACTTCCTTGTTTCTGTCATAAACAATACTAATAATATTGTTAAGTTTTATCCTCGTCTTTGCCTCCAGTGAATCGTAGAATTAATAAAGAAAGCTCACTCCCTTTATTATTTTTTCATCAATGTCTTTGGATTCCGTTAGCAATTCTACTATTTGAAGAAGGATTCTGATCGCTCTGTTAAACCTAGTTTATGTAAATTTTTTAGTATTCACGATGTCAATCAATTTGTCTACTTCACGAGGCATTTTTGACATGTTTTAATTTTACAGTTATTATACTAAAATTTCATAGACTTACCCAATCTTTTTTAAGATTGAATAGTCTGATTGATTTCTGATAGCTTGGGATAGGATGGAGATTATTTAAATTTTATTAAGACTTTTGACGAAGAGAGAATTCTCCATAAGCAGTAAAGCGCAGTCAAGAGTCAGATCAATTATCTCTGGATCATCTGTGGTCTTAATGATAGTATATATCTTCTTAAACTACAGCAAAGATTTTTGCGATTTGATATAATCTTGACTCTGAAGTAAACTTCTCAACAAATGCAGTGAATGAATAATAAACGGATACTCATGGTTAGCATTACTGAGAAGAATGGTTGTTACATTATAACTATTCATCTAAATACCCATTTTTGTACGAAAGAAATCATCTCATTTTGTTTTGATATCATGATCAAGCAGTTGTAAGATGACTCCACCAACTCATCGACTTGACTGGTTGTTATAATTGAAAAGAGATACTTTAAACCATTTACACTCAACATTTCGTTTGTCATCTATTGATTCCATTTGAAGTCGCTTCTCTACATACTGCTTAGTATCTTTAGAGATGATTCGTTCAGCAGTCGAATCTTTTATTCATCTTACCCTTCAATCAGCGGACGAAATCCTCTCAACACAATAGGGGCTATTTTACTGACGAAGAGGCTTCCATTTTTTAGCTAGTTCAATAAATAATTACAATATCGTGCTTGAGGTAATAAGATAGAAGAATAATCGCTCTTTCCTGCACATCTATGTTTTTCGAGTTGAGAAAGGTTTAGTGGATAATATTGATTATATAAGACATTGATTTTAAAGAATCCTCTCTTATCTCCTGTTTGTCCAATATCTAGATAAGTAAAACAATACTAAATTAAGCAATACCTTTTTATTATTCCAATTTCGCACTTTGTTCCACTCCATCAGCCAATTAGAAAACGTGTTAATCAGCAGCAGCTTTGTTCCCATCTGAGGAGCCTCTTCACCCACATTCTATATCTTTCGCTTTTGCGGCTCAGAAATGTCGAGATTATTTATTTCTATGTCATATCAAAATTACTCTACTTATAATCCTAAAAAGTCCGGATAGCCTACCCTTTTTTATGAATTTCCTTCTCCTTCTCTCCAACTAAAAAGAGCAATGATCTGTTTTGCTCTGACAACTTCAAATTTTATATTTTCATCCGATCAAATTCATTTTTAGTTACTGAAGAAATAGTGTTTAACTATTCCTTCATTTTCTTAATTTCTTCCACAAACTGCTTCTTATTGATTTCTATCTGATTACGTTGGATTTCCGTCTACCTCCTTTCATCATCCAAAGTCTTTTATAAGTTTTTAATGTTATTTTGAAGAGTTGTGGCGAGAACAGTCAACCTCTTGTTGTCATTGATCACCTCAGTAACTTTACTCCCATTCAATGAATCCTTCTCAGCAATTTGCTGTTCAAAACGATAAATCTTTTGGTTGCATTAATTTAATTGATTCAGTAACTCCTTTTCGATGACTACTTTCTCTCTCATCATCACTCTTAATTTATTCACACATACATGTTCCAAAACACTCAAATCGACGTTCTTGACTTCCTTTTTATCGAGGTACAACTCCATCACCCCTAAAATCTATTGGTAATTATCTCTCTTTTTAGATAGATTCAAAATCTACATATTCTTACGAAGAATCAATTTGTTTGATAGCTATAATTGCTGAGAGTAAAACTATATTTTATTGCTTTTCATTTTTTTCTTCAACTATTAGGAATCCGATGACTATGAACTCTCATCTTACGCGATATGAAATTTGATCTTTTATATTGTTATGCTTTTCTTGGTTAATGCTGTCCGTAATTCCTCAATTTGACCCATCAATTATAACATTTTTCGACTGGTGCCACTCTACTTCTATTCCTCCTTCATTTTTTTATCCAAAGTTCTCAGTTCGAACTCAAAGCTCGCGAGTCCTTCATTTTTGGAATCAATAATAAATTAATAATTTGTCTTCTGCTCAACAATCTTTTCTTACAAACTGGCTATTTTATCTTGATATTATTTTATCATTGTCTTTTCATACTTTGTCAAGAAATAGTTACTTGCTTTTGGTCATTAGATCCCACTAAAAGGTTACGAAGGTTTGATAGTTATGCTTGGAGGGATACATTATTATTTTAAAGCAATTCTGCTTTTTTACGTTCACTTTAGAGAGAATACTCCAATCCTAAAATAAGCTTTTGATAATCATTCAGTCCTATTGAGGAGGGACCTCCATTAAAAGACATCATTTATTTACGATCTGAACTTAGTCTCGATCTCTGTATACTTTTGCGCTCAGTCACCTGATGTGCCCCTCTTCTATAGGGTGGCTAATTTCCCATCTACCTACAATGATAATAACCTGCTAAAGTCTATCTTGTATTTAGCTTTGATATTTATCGATGAGTTGACTCTTCCGCTCGAGATTCTATTCCACTCTGAATGTAGAATATGATACATGTGATTAGATTTGGAAAGATTCGATGGTGTGCGATGGCTTGACAGTCGATTCTATCTCTTCATCTGACAATGCCTGCCAAATTTATTAATTTATGCTGTCAATTAATC
>Ga0302268_1001478_pt1 | contig 12685 bp, 8 predicted proteins | sample III_Bog_E2_1_FD_194554 | JGI IMG/M metagenome (GOLD analysis project Ga0302268, IMG submission 194554) | Peat permafrost microbial communities from Stordalen Mire near Abisko, Sweden - III_Bog_E2_1 | ecosystem: Environmental > Terrestrial > Soil > Wetlands > Peat | place: Sweden: Abisko...
TCCCCTGGAATCAGGGCTCCGCCTGTTATTGTTGGGATTCCTTTCGAACTGGTAGTACCATCATAGGTTTTACTATCCGTAACTGCTGTTACTGTTAAAGAAGCCTGAGTTATCACTCCCGTTGAAACAGTATTATTCGTGATCTTATAGTTTGCTGTAACATCCTTACCTAAGCTGTTATTTATTGTAACCGAAGCGGTCATTATATGGCCAATTCCAACAGTTGCATTATCGTATACTTGTGTTAAAACTGCAACATCACCGGTACCAAGCACACCAACTATTGTTGGGATACCTTTCGAACCGGTAGTTCCATCATAGGTTTTACTATCCGTAACTGCTGTTACGGTTATTGGCCTTAAAGAAACTGTCCCTGTTACAGCTACGTTTTGTGTTATTGCACCTGTTGAGGTACAAACCACATTTCCGGAAACTATTCCGACTAATGCTGTTGCAGCAATTCTGATTTCTATGGTTTTAGTTGGAACAATACCTGATACAGGAGTAAATGAAACTGAAGTTGCATAAACAGGTGTTCCACTTTCTCTCAATTCATAACCTGCAGGTGCGGTAATTATCAGGGCATTTGCCAGTGAACCTCCCACAGTAAATGTTTGTGAAGCAGAAGCTGTACCTGCAAAAGCAGTGAAGCCTGTTAATGATGTTGGTGCAGGGGTGGTAATGACAGGAGCCGCACTGGTAAAAATTTGATCTGCTCCATATGCTGTACCGGCAGTATTAGTGGCATAAGCTCTTACATAATATGTTGTGCCTTGTGCTAAACCTGATATAGAACTTGAAAATGTCCCGGTAGAAGAAATGGCACCCTGAGAAGTCAACGTTGAAAGTGCAACAGTTGGATTTGGGGTTGTGCTCCATACCACTCCATATTGTGTTGGATTTGGAATACCTAAATCTGTTATATTCCCGTTTCCGGTTGCAGTTGTACCATTTATGTTACTTATCGGATTAGTAACAACGGTCGGGATTCTGATGGTTACTTTCAAATTCACAGAACGAAGTGTATTTGCACCAGTGAAATCGGGGAAAGCTGTATTCATCATTGAACAATACAAGCTGTCTGACTGAGTTGTTAAAAATGTAAAAACACCGTTTGATTCGGTATAATCAGTACCTTGGGTTAAAGCAGTTCCGTTGGTCTTCGTGTACCATTTGTAGGTAGTAATCTGATTTACTCCGTTAATATCGGTAGCATTTAACTGGTTGCTTAAATCTACTTTATTATTTGTGATACTTGTCGGGATCTTAGCTTGCGGAGCATAATAATAGTAAACTGTATACGACGATTTACGTTGTGGTAAACTGGTAAATGTCATATTATTCTGATAACAATAAAGCTTTGTTAAAGGTGATTTACTTACATCCAATGACGTAAGTTTATTTGAAATACAACTTAAAGTTTGCAACGATGTATTTTTACTTATATCCAGCACACTAAGATTATTAAACCCTACTGACAAATTATTTAACAGGGTATTTTGACTTACAGACAGCGAATTAATACTGTTGTATGAACAATCCAAAGAAGTAAGATTGGGACTATTATGAACATCTAATGCTGTAATACTTTTATTTGACAATGAGATGTAAGTTATACCTGAACCATATACTTTAACCTGATCACCCTGATGAAAAGTTGCTGTTGAAAATGCTGTTGTACTGGTTGATGCTGTTTGAACTGTTTGTATACCATTACCCCAGTCGATAAAAAATGTACCGGCTAAACTGAACTGGAGATTAATTGACAATGATCCGTTCGATGTCTGGGAAGTAAAAGTGAATGCCGGAATCTCCTGCGATTGGGTTACGGTGATAGTCTGATCGGGAATACCGGTTGCATGAATGACAACGTAAGCAGTTCGTGGATTTGAAATATCGTTATTTGCTTCTATCGATGTAAAGGTAATTGTTTGGTTACCTGTTGTTGAAACAGGACTTACTTTCAACCATGAAACTGACGGGGAAACAGTTGCAGTCCACGGAATATTTACAATATTAGAAGTTGCATTCACTTCTGCTGTGCTGTTTGCAGCAGAAGCTAAGAATACTGAATTGGATGAAAGTGTTATATTTGGATCTAATCCCGGATTAATAATATCATTTCCTATCGGATCGGGTATAATTTCAGATACCTGAACAGGTGTTGCAGCCTGAATAAAAGCACTATTGCTCAATGGTGCCAACATCAATACCAATAGCAAACTAATAATTCTTAAAACACTGGTGACCTTTACTGAATTGTATTTATTTATCATTTCTTTAGATTTATCGGATTATTATTCTTTCGGTTACCTTTTCGAGATTTGTAATTGCATTTGCTACATATACACCGGGAATTAAATTTGAAGTGGAAAATGTAGTGATTATATTTGCTTTAAATTCTATTTTTTTAACTGCAACTCCATTCATATTGTAAAGAATTAAAATCCCGTTTTGGTTACTTAGATTTTGTATAAACAGGGTTGCGTTTGAATTGAAAACCTTCATACGAGAGGTAATCTGAGGATTTTGAGTATCAACTTCCGGGCTCGTTACTATTTTAAAGCGTTTTACTGCAGCTTGTACAGGTTCAGATGTAAATGCATATTCCGATCCGCTGGATGTAATATCGGTTGTTACATTCGTTACTAAATCAACAAGATAAATACCTGTATAACGTTTCTCCGCGTTTAAATGAGTAAAGGTAAGTTTGTAATTGGTTTCCTGTCCTGATACAAAACCCAGGGTTGTTCCGTTTATATCGGAGAGGGCATCTATTTGAAAATCGCCACTGGTTTCCATTGCATAAAGTTGTGGAGTTCCATTTGAGCTTTTCATTTTATAACCATCCCATCCGTTATCAAACTTTGTTGAACAAGTGGAGTCTGTAAATAACCACATGCAATCTGCTTTATGACTGCCAGACAAATCAATTCGGGTAGCAACTTTTTCAGAAACAACATTTTTGATTTTTCCCGGAGCTCTTTGCTGATAGGTATTTGGAATTACCCCGCCTATATAAGGAATAGTGATAGAACCGTCGGTTTGATTGATCGTTTTAACTAAAAATCCCTGCATGGAAGGAATTTGTGAAGGGACTCCCAATACTCCGGCTGTAACGTGTGTCGAAACTGCATATTCTCCAGGTATGGAATCTGTTCCGTTGACTGTATCATTTCTATTATCAAACCATTGATTATAGGTGCCGGTATTATATAGGTAAACCGATTGCTCCGTGTTGGCATCAAATCCGATGGCAGTGATATCAATTGCTGCTGTGTAAGGATTACCAAAAATATGTTGTCCCGGGTAGCTTGTCCCGGCTAAATAAGTTAACGGTGTTGTAAAATCAGCATTTGTCAGTTCTCCTGAAAACTCATAGGTGGTTGGTCCCTGTTGAACCAATTCATAACCAACTCCCGAAAGTAAGGGTGAACCTTGATTTTTCCAAAGATCGGCATCATCTGTTGCCGTATCATTGTAATACATTATAAAACTATTTGCAAAGGCAGGTGTCAGGTTAAATGTCTTGACAGGAATGCCAAAAAATTGCCAACTGTATACACTTCCAACTGTCTGGTTTAAATCCCAGCTTGCTTTTGAATACATTTCTACAGTAGCTGAAGGTGTACCGTTCTGATATGTTAATGTTCCATTTGCATTTACTGAATCCGATTTAATGATTAACCCCGAAGCTCCGGCATTATTGGTAAGGATACCGGTTACATTTAAAACTCTGGAAGTTTTAATGGTCAGTTTTGCTCCTGAATTAATTGTCAAATCGCCTACTGTGCAAATTCCATCTATAATTGTACTGTCACCGGCAGTATTGTTCGGAATTTCCTGAACATTCCATCTGGCTGGATCATTCCAGATCCCGGTACCCGAAAATACGGGCACATTTGAGAAACTTGATTCTTCTGATAATTCAGTTCCATTTTCATCCGTAAAATAAGCTTTAAAATAAATTACTTTACTTCTGTCTAATCCTGTTAAATTTACAGTGAAAGTTCCATCTGTCTTCCCTCCTTCAGAAAATTTATGATCCGTCATTGCTACACCTGATGTAGTACTCCATATTACACCACGATCAGTTATTGTACCTAAAGGATCTGTAATAGTTGCTTCAATGGTTGCTGATGTGAGTTTTAAATTTGTTACACCGGTTGGACCAAGTGTTATCCCATTAAGAGTCTTTTCGTTAACTGCTTTATTTTTAGAACCTGAAAGAGCAAATAATTCATTTTTATTGCCGATTGTTGTGGATGAGGCTTTTTCAATTGTTCCAGACAATGACAAAATGCTGAATAAAATAGCTACTGAAAAATTTATAAAATTAATTGAGAGCGTTCGTGTAACGTATCTTTTCATATTATTTATATTTTTATAGTTTATTGTACTATCATTACGTGCCAAAATTAACAATACTAATTTCATTTAACTGTCCAAAATGTAAAAATAAATCCTTAAAAGGTAAAATAAAAGCCTCATAAGGTAAATATTATAGCCAAATAGTAAATAAAATACAGATAAAGTCAATTATAGTATCATTTTTTACTTTATCTTTGTAAAAAATTTTGTTTTCCTATGTTCCGTACCATACTTCTGCTATCGCCCATTTACATTACTCTCTTTTGGTCTATTGCGTTAAAAGGAAATAATAAAAAACACAATTTCCCTCAGGCTTTATTAAGCAAATTTATGCTGTTCCCTGCTGTTTGCTTTATTGCCCTCTTTTTATATTTTGTTCCTTTTCCTGAACTATATTCTTATTTTGATTGCTTCCTTCAATATGCCATCTGCTTCTTATTTCCGGTTTATTATCTCTTTTTCAGACTCTTGACTATCGATGATGAGTTCTCTTTAAAAAAACATATCCGTTATTTAATCATCCCTTTTATAGTGGCTACATGCTATTGCGTTGGCATCTTTTTTACACCATGGATTGAATATAAAACATGGCTTTTTAATGAAAATGCTTTTTCGGACTCTCCTTATATTCTGTATCTTAGTGTTATAAGGAATATAATCCGCATACTTTTTCTGGTTCAATTTATTGTTTTTGTAATTGGAAATCAATTGTTAATTCAAAAATACGGTGTGAAAGCCGAACAGTTCTATTCGGATATGGAAGAAGAAAATTACAAAAACGCAAATATGTTAAATTTCCTTATCGTAATTATGTTCATCACCTCTTTTATCGCTTATACATTTAGTTACAGGGATATTATTCCAAAAGAATTAGCATTAAAAATAATTCTTTCGATTTCATCGATAATATTATTTCTAATCGGGTTTTTAGGAATAAAACAGGAACCAATTAATCCTACTTTCGAATTTGTAAGCAATGATGATGCTTTAACTCAATTAGAAGTCATACCCCTCGATTCACGAAAAAAAATACTCCATAAAATCCAGCTGCAATTTGAAGAGGAAAAAATTTATCTGAACAGCCAGTTAAACATCATGGATATTGTTCAGGCAGTGGGAACTAACCGGACGTATATTTCATCCATAATTAACCAGCATTATAATCAGAATTTTTGCTCTTTTGTAAACAGTTACAGGATTAAAGAACTCGAAAGCGTCATTTATCAAAATCCATATTTTACCAATGAAGTATTAGCAGAAAGTTGTGGATTTGGATCGTTGAATTCTCTAAAACGTGCTATATTTACGAAATCAGGAATGACATTATCTGAATGGAAAAAACAAATTGCTGTAGCAAAATAAAAGTCCTTAATTTCGCGGGCAGAACCAAAATTGGAATGAAACAAATTGGTTGATTAGTTAATAGGTTGATTAAATGATAAAATAGCAGACTTCAGGCAAATTGGAAATTGAAAATGAATAAATTGTATATGTATTCCTGTTTGTTTAATAAGAGTCCTAAGAAATTCATACTGTTTTAACCGTTTCTATACAGGATAAATGCACACTCCCTGTAATCAGATAAAAAACCATATTATTCGATTTCAACACACTTTTAAATAGGAGATTGTTTCTAAAACATTTTATCACCCTATTTCCACCCGATCAAAATTTACAATATAATTTAATATAAAACTTCTTTCAATATTTTAAGGGAATAGAATAACACCATTTCAGGAAATAATTGGGTTTAAAAATTAATTCCACATAAGGGTTAAACTTATGTGGAATTTGAGAAACAAACAATAATCAAGAGAAGGTTAATGAAAGGATAATGAAAAGACAGATTTAAACAATTGTACTGTTTAAATGCAATAAATAAAAGTGTCAAAAAATTATTCTACTTAATACAAAAGCAACTTAAAAATAATTAATCTGGTTTTATTGCATCGTTTATCAATCTATAGAAGTTAGAAATATTCGATTTCAACTATATTATTAAACTCTTTCCATTGTAAATCACGCATAAATTGGATTTTTGTATCAATGGGTACATAAAGGATACAATTAGCTTTATCTACTTTATAAAACACTTCAGTTTCATGACCAAGTTTTATTGGAGACTTTCCCTGAATATAAATTGATTTTAAATTTTTACAATTTGAAAAACAACGAAAACCGATTTCTTCTACAGAGGCTGGTATAGTTAGAGATGTTAAACTACAACAATTTTCAAAGGCCAGACATCCAATAGTTTTTAAGGTTATTGGAATCTTAATTGAAGTGAGTTCCTTACAATGGGAGAAAGCTTCAATGCCAATCGACAATACCGTATCAGGTAAAGTATAATTCCCTTTTGCTGTTATTGGGCAATGAATGATATTAGTTAGTTGTTTATTGAATAATACTGTTTCAAATCCGGAAAATCCTCCTTTTTCTGATTCAGATAAAATGTTTACATCTCCAATGGTGACATTTCTTTTTTTAAAATAAACTTCATTGTTAGTCCAGCTATTTGTAATCATAAAAAAATGATTTTCAGGTTTGGATTTAATAAATAATAATGATTAAACTAAGAGATTAAGAAAAATAAAACTGATAATCAATCCATTTATTCTGTAGATTCTCCGTATGACAGCTATTATTTTAAAAGTTAAACTTATAAATCATAGTAGATCTTCAGTTTTAATGGAAGTGACTTAAATCGGATTAGAATTGAAATCAAAAAAACCACTTAAAATAAGGCATCAACATTTGTTACAAAAATAGTCTTTAGAAAATATTTTATCAATTCAAAATGTATATCATTTAAATCAAATGGTAAAATAATTATGTCATAAAGTAAATTATATTGACAAAACGTAAGATAATTATCAATATTACGAATTTATTAAATGTTTTTTATTTTATCTTTGTAAAAAAATATCTTCTCTATGATAAGGTTAATATTACTCCTTTCTCCTGTATTCGTTACATTTTTTTGGACGATTGCACTTCTCGGGAACAATAAGAAAGAAAATACACCCCGTATTTTTTTAAGCAGGTTCATGATACTTCCACTTGTTTGTTATATTACCCAATTTTTATATTTTGCACCTCTCCATCAGATCTATCCTTATTTCGATTTCGCCTATCAATATGCAGGGAGTCTCATTTTACCGGTTTATTATATCTATTTCAGGTTATTGACTGTCGACGAAAAATTCTCGCTCAGATTACACGCCCGTTATCTCGCCATTCCTGCATTTTTAGCTACTATCTATTGTATCGGAGCAATCTTAACACCCCGAAACGAGTTCTTAACCTGGCTTTTTGATGAACATGCCTTTCCGGAATCCCCATATATCCGGTTTCTTAGTGTCATGCGTATGATCCTTCGGATTCAGTTTCTTCTTCTTGTAATCATCACCTTTGCAGGCAACCAGATTCTCCTTCACAAATACGGTGAAAGAGCCGAACAGTTTTATTCTGACAGTAAGGATGGTAAATACAACAATTCAAGAATGTTGAACTATTCCGTAATTATCATTTGTGGAGCTTCTTTTGTAGCTGTTGCAATCGGAAGACGTTTATTAATGTCAAAAGACACGATCATTTATGCAGTTTGGTCGATTTCAACGGTAATGATGTATATTATAGGGTATATGGGGTATAAACAGAAAGCAATCAATCCTACATTCGATTTAAGGAACATTCATGATGAATTGAATCAATCCGGCGGCACATTAAACGGGGCTCAAAAAGAATTACTCAACAAAGTGCTTACCAGATTCGATGATGAGAAAATCTATCTCAATAGTCAGTTGAATATCATGGATATTGTGCAGGCGGTTGGCACAAACCGGACTTATATTTCGTCGATCATCAACCAACAATACAAACAAAACTTCTGTTCTTTTGTCAACGGATACAGAGTAGAGGAATTAAAAAATAAAATTATTGAAAACCAGGATTATACGAATGAGACATTAGCTGAATGTTGCGGCTTTGGATCTGTTATATCCCTTCGGAGAGCAGTTTCTTCAAAAACAGGAATGTCTTTAAATGAATGGAAAAAACATATTCTTTTGTCTGAATAGATATTGAATAATCATTCTGTTTTGAATCAAACTATTCAACCATCAGTAATCTCATTTAATCGATTTGAACAGATAAAAAACGAATTGTATTTACGGTTTAGCTGCCTCGGTCAATTTGATAGATATTTATAAGTGAAATCTTGAAATTCAGACTTACTGACATACTACCTAATGTATTGTCCTGAAATTTATTTACATATTTGATTAATACTTATATACTGTTCTTTATATTTGTTTCATCATTATAAATCGTATTCTATAAACTATAAACTATAAACTTACCTCTCATTCCTCTTCCCTCCCTAAATTTAAAAAATCCTTATTTATACCCCGCATATCTTTCTAATTGAAAACAGATAAGCACTATATCTGTCATTTTTACGTTATTTAGTCGTATTTATGAAATAATCTGTATCTTTGCTGTTCAAATGAATTAAAATCCGATTCAGACTATTGCTTGTTTAAATGTGTGCTTACTTACCCTGACACACAATTTTTTTTGTCAGATACAATAAAAATTAATCAATACATTCACAAAAAACACGCTTACCAATTATGCAAGAAATTAAATTTTACAGCGGTGAAAACATTCCGTTGGAACTTCACAAAGTACGCATTGTTCAAAAATTAAACTTAGTGCCTATCGAACGCCGTCTTGAAGCACTTAATGAAGGAGGTTACAACACATTTCGCCTCAGTACAAAGGACGTTTTCCTCGATATGCTTACTGACAGCGGGACAAACGCCATGAGCGACAATCAGCTCGCTGCCATGATGCAGGCCGATGATGCCTACGCCGGTTCACAAAGTTTCGTTCGTTTGCAAAAAGCGGTGGAAGATGTGTTGGGGAAAAAATTATTATTACCTGTTCACCAGGGTCGTGCTGCCGAAAACATTATCGCTACAGCTTATGTAAAAAAAGGCAGCCTGATACCCATGAACTACCATTTTACCACCGCCATGGCCCATATCACCCAGAATGGTGGCAAGATAGCCGAATTACTCTACGACGAAGCCTATAAAATCAATTCCGACCATCCTTTCAAAGGGAATATGAATATTGAAAAGCTGGAAGAAGTGATTAAACATCATGGTGCCAGCACTATTCCGTTTATTCGTATGGAAGCTTCTACCAATTTGATTGGCGGTCAACCCTTCTCGGTACAAAACCTGCGCGATGTGCGTGCAATGGCTGATAAATATGGAATCCGGCTGGTGCTTGATGCCAGTTTACTCGGTGAAAACGCGTATATGGTGTTGAAACGTGAAGAAGAATTCAAGGATTCCAACATGGGTGAAATCCTTAAGATAATGACCGGCATGGCCGATCTTGTTTATTTCTCTGCCCGAAAACTAAGTTCATCACGTGGTGGCGGAATGTGTACCGACAGCATGGTCATATACAAGGAACTGGAAGCGTTAGTCCCTTTGTACGAAGGATTCCTGACCTATGGTGGTATTTCAATCCGTGAAATTGAAGCAATGGCAGTAGGCCTGTATGAAACACTCGACGAGAGTATGATTTGCCAGAGTCCTTCTTTTATTAAATACCTGGTTGATGCGTTGGATGCGAAAGGTGTTCCTGTCATTAAACCTGCCGGAGTACTGGGAGCCCATGTGGATGCCATGCAGTTTTGTGCTCACATTCCTCAAACAGAGTATCCTGCCGGTGCACTGGCATCGGCTTTGTTCCTGATCTCCGGTGTTCGTGGAATGGAACGTGGCTCTATCTCCAACCAACGTGACGAGTACGGAAATGAAACCTATGCCGACATGGAATTGCTTCGCCTGGCTGTTCCACGCCGCGTATTTACCCTTTCGCAGATAAAATACGTGGAAGACCGTCTGAACTGGTTATACATTAACCGTCTTTTGATTGGAGGATTACGCTTTGTGTACGAACCACCGGTTCTTCGTTTCTTTATGGGTGGATTGGAACCTACTACCGACTGGCCTCAAAAATTGATGGCTAAATTCAAAGAAGACTTCGGAGATAGCCTGTAGGACATTTACAAGTTAATTCATTTCCATTTTACAATTTAGAAAGACAGGAATGATTCAAATCATTTCTGTCTTTGTTTTGTGTTTTATGTAGGGAAGGGGTAAATGCTCATAATACTTTTTATTTTTATAACAAATTACCTCTTTCAACCCTTCGGGTTAACTGTCATTTTGTTGGATCCCTGATCGTGGGGACTAAGAATGAATATTAAGTAAAAAACATCTTCCCCTTACTACCTTACTTGTTTTTCGGTTTCATCTTGTAAGTTTATTCAATTTCCAATTCCGGGACGTTTTGCCAAACAAAGTTGCAACTGAAATAATATAAACAACAACAAAATAATAATACAAATATGTTTACGTTAAAACAAATAGAACGAGCTCATGATAAAGTGAAATCAGTGGCTGATTTTCCTGAATATATTCAGAAAATAAAACAATTGGGAGTAATTGCATTTGAAACCCGGGTATTCAATAGCCATACCGAATATTCTGGAAAAGGTAACTATCATGCAAAATCACTACCAAAATATACCGGGTTGAAATTGCAGAAAATAGTAATAAAGAAAAATTCAGTCAATCTCTGAAAATTCATCAACAGGGAGAAACTGACTATTTTACATTTTGCCAACATTGTGCTGAAACGGGCATTGAAAAATGGTTTGTAAGTCTGGACAAAATGACCTGCACTTATTATGACAAAGCAGAGAATGAAATATTAGTGAAAATTGTTCCTACACCTCGCTAAACACCCACTCTCGCAGATTTGCGAACTGGATTAAAAGTGATGGTAGAATGGATGGTCAATTGGGTGTTCAAAGCGGATGTTATGGCAAAGTACCAATTTGAAAATTTGCAAATAAGTTTTTAGGCCGGCCATATTCAAATATCCTTTGTGTAAATTAATTCTACTTTGACAGATTAAAAATAATAAAAAAATGAGACAGGATTAACAGGATTAACAGGTTTCATATTATTCAATAAAATTTTAAACAATACAAATTAAGTAGCTGTATGGGAATCTATCATTCTCTCAGACCACAATTACATGTTAATCCTGTAAATCCTGTCTAAAAAATAGAATCTGTCAAAGTAGAATTAAACTTCTAAGTATATTAAAAAAATAAAAACAGACTAAGTTGTGCTAAATGGAAAGTTCCGGCTTTTCCAGTTTAAAAAGAAAAAAGAGATCTGATTACAAATTTCAAGGCATCGGGTTGTTACCAACCAAACGTAATCCGGAGACTAAGCCTAACCAGGGGGAGAAAAGATTGACTTATAAACAAATTAATAGACACATATGGGAAAAGCTGATAAACATTTCATAGGAATAGGATTTTGGATAGGAGGAGGTGTATTTAGTATCATCAATATATTTAAGATTCTTACACACTCCAGCATCCTGAATTATGATTATATAATGACTGGCATCGCTGTCATATTCATTATTTTGTGCTTGATATTGATGGGAAAGAAGAAGAAGATAGGGGATACCGGGAACATAAAAGATAAATATAAATATGAAACAGGTTATAAATATGGCATAGGTTTTTGGATAGGTGGAGGAGTTTATAGTTTGATAAACATGATTATGAACATTAAAAACGCACTCCAAAGCGATATTTTATTTTATAACTATTTAATAACAGGTGTTGCTGTTATTGGTTTGATTCTAAATGTATTTTTATTGATTAAAGGGCAAAATAAGGAAGAATAGAGTTAACTAAATAAACCTGTCTCCTCCCCCCCCCGATTGCAATTCAGTAGTAAAGAAGGGGTAAATGCAGTAGTGTGGAAAACAGAAAGAAGGTTTTATAGTAATATCGCTTCCGGGGAGCTATATAATGACATATGTTATTTTGAAGAACCACATAGTGGTAAAATTATGGCAGAACCTTCGGTTCCAGGCAGACAGAGAACGCAATCGAAAAATGGGAAAAAGATAAGAGATAATTAATAATTCATATTTAGTACGCTGATTCAGGGAAAATTATAAAATAATGTGTAATTTTATCCCGTTAATCATTTAACTACAAAGTGTACTATAGCAATGTTAAAATAAATCTATGCATTGAGTTCATCATAAATCATTGATTTATTCCATTTTCAAATTGATTCATTTTCAAATTAATTTAATACTATTTATTTTTGTTCGTAACTTTAATAGATAAAACAATGAAAATAAACAAAAAGATCATCATCAGTCTCTTCGTTGCCGCCATTTTAGTATTCTT
>Ga0302268_1001482_pt1 | contig 12658 bp, 9 predicted proteins | sample III_Bog_E2_1_FD_194554 | JGI IMG/M metagenome (GOLD analysis project Ga0302268, IMG submission 194554) | Peat permafrost microbial communities from Stordalen Mire near Abisko, Sweden - III_Bog_E2_1 | ecosystem: Environmental > Terrestrial > Soil > Wetlands > Peat | place: Sweden: Abisko...
CTGGGCTTTGCCGCCCAAGGGTTGCTGCGTGACCAAGCTGTAAGGGCCAATCGACCGAGCGTGAATCTTATCATCAACCAAGTGATGAAGCTTCAGCATGTAAATATAGCCAACAGTTACCTTACGGTCAAAGGCTTCGCCGGTTCGACCATCGATCAGGGTGACCTGTCCCGAACGATCAAGTCCGGCCTTTTCGAGCATGATGCAGATGTCTTCCTCTCGCGCACCGTCGAAGACGGGGGTTGCGAAAGGAACACCGATTCGTAGGTTGTTCGCCAATTCCATCAACTCGGGGTCGCTGAGATCGGCGACATCAGCCTGGAACTGCCGTTCACCATAGACAGTTCGTAGATGCTCTCGTAGGGCCAAGGCTCCTGGCGCTGCTGCCGAGGCGTCCTTGCGCGAGCGATGGCGCAGCTTGTCCAGCATCTCACCGATCTGCCGCCCAAGACCAGCCGAAGCCCACCCCAGATGTGTTTCAAGAATCTGCCCGACATTCATCCGGGAAGGCACGCCCAGGGGATTTAGGACCAAATCCACCGGACGACCATCTTCCAGATATGGCATGTCTTCAATCGGGATAATCTTGGACACCACGCCCTTATTACCATGGCGACCGGCCATTTTATCGCCGGGCTGAAGCTTACGCTTCACGGCAACGAAGACCTTAACCATCTTCATAACGCCAGGCGGCAACTCATCGCCACGCTGGAGCTTTTCAACCTTATTCTCAAAGCGAGCCTTGAGAGCGTCGATGGACTCGTCAAAAGCCCGGCCCATCGCCTCAATGTCTTCCATCACCTGATCGCCGGTAACGCTGATTTGGCGCCATTGACCATGGGTGTAGGGCTTGAGGTCTGCTTCGGTCAGGGGGCGGTTCTGCAGGGGGAAACCCCGAGGTCCACTGACTGCGACTTGGCCGAGAAGGATTTCTTTCAGTCGAGTATAGAAGCTGCGTTCCAGAATCGCCTTTTCGTCGTCACGATCCTTTGCCAGCTTCTCGATTTGCGCACGCTCAATCTGCATCGCGCGCTCGTCTTTATCGACACCTCGACGCGAGAACACTCGAACATCGACCACCGTTCCGGCGACACCGGGAGGCAGGCGTAGCGAGGTGTCCCGAACATCCGAAGCTTTTTCGCCGAAGATCGCCCGGAGCAGTTTTTCTTCGGGGGTCATCGGGCTTTCGCCCTTTGGAGTGACCTTGCCGACCAGAATATCGCCCGGCTTAACTTCAGCGCCGATGTACACAATACCGGCTTCGTCCAGATTCTTCAGCGCCTCTTCACCAACATTGGGAATATCGCGAGTGATTTCTTCCTGACCAAGCTTGGTATCCCGAGCCATGACTTCAAATTCCTCGATATGGATCGAGGTGAAGACGTCGTCTCGGACAATCCGTTCAGAGATGAGGATACTATCTTCGAAGTTGTAACCGTTCCAGGGCATGAAGGCCACAAGGACATTCCGGCCCAGAGCCAGTTCACCAAACTGCGTGCTGGGACCATCGGCGATGATGTCTCCAGCCCTGACCACGTCACCGACCTTAACCAATGGCCGTTGAGTGATACAGGTGTTTTGGTTGGAGCGTTGGAACTTAAGCAGGTTGTAAATATCAACGCCAGGTGCCGCTGCATTGGTGTCTTCAGTCGCCCGAATAACGATGCGGGTTGCGTCGATTTGGTCAATCATGCCAGAACGGCTAGCAACGATCGCAACGCCCGAATCCCGAGCAACCGTCGCTTCCATTCCAGTGCCGACCAACGGCGCGTCAGCTTGCAGCAATGGCACCGCCTGCCGCTGCATGTTCGATCCCATCAAGGCCCGGTTAGCGTCGTCATTTTCCAAGAAGGGAATCAACGCTGCCGCCACCGACACCAACTGTTTGGGCGAGACGTCAATCAGATCGATGCTCTCGGCCTTGACCATCAAATACTCGCCACCGCGTCGGCAGCTAATCAGGTCAGCTTTGAAACGGTTGTCATCATCTAACTCGGCATTTGCCTGAGCAACGGTGAATTTACCTTCCTCCATAGCCGAAAGGTAAACAACCTCGTCCGTAACAATATTGTCGCGGACCTTCCGATACGGACTTTCGATGAAACCGTACTGATTAACCCGCGCATAAGTGGCCAAGCTGTTGATCAGACCGATATTCGGACCTTCAGGGGTCTCAATCGGGCAGATGCGGCCATAATGGGTCGGGTGAACGTCGCGAACTTCGAAGCCCGCCCGCTCACGGGTCAGACCCCCCGGCCCCAAAGCCGAAAGACGGCGCTTGTGGGTGATTTCCGAAAGCGGGTTGGTTTGGTCCATAAATTGGGACAACTGCGAAGACCCAAAAAATTCCCGCACCGCTGCCGCTGCCGGCTTGGCGTTAATCAGGTCATGGGGCATAACGGTGTCAATTTCGACCGAACTCATGCGTTCACGGATGGCCCGTTCCATCCGCAAAAGCCCGACCCGGTATTGATTTTCCATCAATTCACCGACTGAGCGCACCCGACGATTACCCAGATGATCGATATCGTCGATTTCCCCTCGGCCATCCTTCAGATTGACCAGAACCTTGAGAATTTCCAGAATATCGGTCTTGCGCAGAACTCGAACCTGATCGTCGGTCTGGAAGCCTAAGCGGGCATTCATCTTGACCCGGCCAACCGCCGACAGATCGTAACGCTCGGAATCAAAGAAGAGCCCTTGAAAAAGGGCCTCGGCGGATTCGAGAGTTGGCGGTTCGCCTGGCCGCATCACGCGATAGATATCGATCAGTGCATCTTCACGGCTGGCATTCCGATCCGCATTCATCGTGTTGCGCATATAAGCGCCCACATTGATGTGATCGATGGCCAAAACCGGAATTTCTGAAATCCCCGCCTTCTCGAGTTTCTCGATGGCTGCGATCGTCAGTTCCTCGCCGGCTTCATAGTAAACTTCGCCGGTTTTGACATTGATCAAATCGGCAGCAAGATACTGGCTGGTCAGGTCTTCGGTTGAAACCAACTGGTCAACCAAGCCTTGCTCTTTAAGCTTGCGGGCCAATCGGGGCGTGACTTTGGTTCCGGCTGTTGCCGCAACCGCACCTGTGGCGGCATCAATCAGGTCTGAAGAAAGCTTGACGTTTTTTAAGCGTTCCGCATCAAACGGCGTTTTCCAACCGCTGGCCACCCGGACATAGGTGATGCTGCCGTAGAAAGTCGAAAGAATTTCTTCCTTCGACATGCCTTGCGCTTCGTAAGGTTGCAAGGGCTCCCGGCGCGTTTCACGCAGGCGCGCGGTTTCGGCGCCGTCTAGGGCAAACAAAAGGGTCGTTGCAGGCAGCTTGCGTCGACGATCGATGCGGACATAGACCATGTCCTTGGCATCGAATTCAAAGTCCAGCCACGAGCCACGATACGGAATGACCCGCGCAGCGAACAAATATTTACCCGAAGAATGGGTTTTGCCTTTATCGTGGTCGAAAAATACACCGGGCGAACGGTGCATCTGCGACACGATCACGCGCTCGGTGCCGTTAATAACGAAGGTACCATTGGCCGTCATCAAGGGCATGTCGCCCATATAGACGTCTTGCTCTTTGATATCTCGAATCGACTTCAGGCCAGTATCTTCTTCGATATCGAAAACGCTCAACCGCAGCGTCACCTTCAGCGGCGCGGCAAAGGTCATCCCTCGCTGCTGGCACTCTTCGACATCGTATTTCGGTTGCTCTAGCTCGTACTTTACAAAGTCGAGCACAGCGCGATCCGAGAAATCCCGGATTGGGAATACCGACCGAAACACCTCCTGCAAACCGACGTTGCTTCGCCGTTCCGGCAGCACATCCATCTGGAGGAAATGATCATAGGAACTCCGCTGCACCTCGATGAGGTTTGGCATCTGGGTGACTTCCGGGATGCGCCCGAAATTTTTCCGAACACGCTTCCGTCCCGTAAAGGATTTAGCCATGGATGTCCCCGAACCTTTCTCAGATCGGACTCCGGCGACGCCGCTACCCCGCGTCTGACGCCGCCGCCCGTGCAGAAGGCGCAAACACCGACCGACGACGGACCACCTGGGATCCGCCGTTGGCCGGCGTTGCGGTATGTGTCTTAGCGATCGTCAAGTTTAGCTTACTTGACTTCGACGGTCGCGCCAGCGTCTTCAAGTTGCTTCTTGATCTTGGCGGCGTCTTCTTTCGAGACGGCGTCCTTGACCGGCTTCGGTGCGGCTTCAACCAGATCCTTGGCTTCTTTCAAGCCCAGGCCCGTGATCGCCCGCACTTCCTTAATGACGTTGATCTTCTTGTCGCCAACGGTGGCGAGAATGACCGTGAACTCGGTCTGCTCCTCAACCGGAGCCGCCGCCGCCGCAACCGGAGCCGCAGCAACCGCAACCGGAGCCGCTGCCGAAACGCCCCACTTCTCTTCAAGCAACTTCGACAGCTCGGCGGCCTCGATCACGGTCAACGCCGACAACTCTTCAACCAGCTTTTCTAACTTAGACATGTGTCAACTCCAGAACGTAAACTTTTGGGATGGATTGAGTCTTTGCACTAGGCCGCTTCGCCTGTGGTCTCGTCTTTCTTGGCATAAGCCGAAAGCACCCGAGCCAATTGGCCTCCTGGCGCTTGCAGCACACCCGCGATTCTGGTCGCCGGGGTCTTGATCATGCCGATCAGACCGCCCCGCAGTTCATCCAGAGACGGCAGCTTGGCGAGCGCCTGCACACCGTCAGCATCGAGTCGCTGGGTACCAAGGCTTGCCCCCACAATGGTGAGCTTGTCATTGGCCTTGGCATACTCGGTCGCTACCTTAGCAGCCGAGACCGGATCGCGCGAATACGCGATCGCGTCCGTCCAGAGTTTCGAAACTGGTGCCTTTGAGGGCGATACGGGCAAGCCGGTTCTTCGTAACATTGAAGCCGGCACCCGCCGCGCGCATCTTCCGGCGCAGATCAGTCACTTCCGCGACCGTCAGTCCGTTATGGCGCGTGACCACAACCAAGGCCGCGTCCTGCACGCGTTGATTTAACGCGGCAATCGCCTTCTCCTTTTGTGTCCGATCCAAAGGATCGCCTCCGTACCTTCAGTTGCACCATGAGGCGATTCCGATTCCGGTTTCGCCCCGGCTCAACCTGTCCCAGAAGTTCTCACCGCCCTTGACCGAGCCGCAGGATATCCTGAGGATCGGCAGTCTTCGGTCGCAACTCCCGTCTCGGCGGGCATCTCGATTTTAAGCCCAACCAGCCCAAAGGCCGACTTGGCACCCACGGTCTCGGACAGGGCGGGCAGGGGAGACTTCGTGAAACGAGGCGCCCCTGTCCTTAGCGCCGCCAATTCCGGAGACTGCTTTAAACAGCCCCGGAACAGCGGCGATTGGCTTTGACCAGACCCGTTACGCCGCTGTGGCGATGGTCCCAAGATCGAGCTTGATGCCCGGTCCCATGGTCGAACTCAAAGAAATCTTCTCAATGTAGGTGCCTTTGGCGCCGCTCGGCTTGGCCCGATTGATGGCGGCGATGAAAGCCCGCACATTCTCGACCAGAGCCGTTTCGGTGAAGCTCACCTTGCCGATGCCAGCATGGACGATACCGGCCTTTTCGGCGCGGAACTCCACGTTGCCACCCTTGGCCGCTTTAACGGCTTCGCCGACATTGGGGGTCACAGTGCCAAGCTTGGGATTCGGCATCAGGCCGCGCGGCCCGAGGATTTTGCCCAGCTTGCCCACCACCGCCATCATGTCTGGCGAGGCAATGCAGCGATCAAAGTCGATTTGGCCGGCCTGAATTTTTTCAGCCAAGTCTTCGGCACCGACCACGTCAGCGCCAGCCGCCCGAGCTTCATCGGCCTTCGCCGCCCGAGCAAACACGGCAACCCGAACGGTCTTGCCGGTTCCGTTGGGCAGCAACACCATGCCGCGAACCATTTGGTCAGCGTGGCGTGGGTCGATGCCCAGATTCATGGCAATTTCGAGGGTCTCGTCAAATTTGGTGCTGGCCTTGGCCTTGATCTGACGCACCGCTTCCTCAAGCGCGAGGAATTGGTTGCGATCGATCCCCTGATAGGCGTTACGCAGCCGCTTTCCGGTCTTGGCCATGGTCTTACTCCACCACCTGCAAACCCATCGAGCGCGCCGAACCGGCGAGCATCCGCGACGCCGCCTCGACATCGTGCGCGTTGAGGTCGTTCATCTTTTTCTGGGCGATTTCGCGGATCTGGTCCATCGTCACTTGACCGACGAACCCTTTTCCGGGGGTCTGCGAGCCCTTGTCAATTCCGGCAGCCTGGCGCAGGAAATAGCTGGCCGGCGGCGTTTTGGTAACAAAGGTAAACGAGCGGTCGGAAAAGGCGGTGATAACCACCGGGATCGGCATCCCCTTTTCCAAATCCTGGGTCCGGGCGTTGAACGCCTTGCAGAATTCCATGATATTCAAACCGCGCTGACCGAGCGCCGGGCCGATCGGCGGCGACGGGGTCGCTTTACCTGCCGGCACCTGTAACTTGATGTAGCCGGTTATCTTCTTTGCCATCTTGACACCTCGAACAAGCACCGCCCCAATGGCGGCACGGGTGCGCGCGGTCCGGCCTCCCTAGGACTTTTGGGAAAGGCCTCCCGCGCCTGCCTTAACGCGAAGAGCAGGTGCCGACTCGAAAGTCGCCCCCGCCAACGGCGTTAAATCTTCTCAACCTGACTATATTCCAGCTCCACCGGGGTCGAACGACCAAAGATCGACACTGCGACCTTGAGCCTGGATTTCTCCTCATCCACCTCTTCGACCGAACCGTTGAATGAAGTAAAGGGACCGTCGCAGACGCGCACCTGCTCCCCAACTTCGAATACAACGGAAGGCTTGGGCCGCTCTATGCCTTCTTGAACCTGATGGATGATTCGCTCGGCCTCATGTTGGCTGATCGGCTGTGGCCGACCGCCACCCCCCAAAAAGTCGGTGACTTTGGGCGTATTCTTGACCAAATGCCAAGTATCATCCGACAGTTCCATCCGAACCAGAACATAGCCGGGGAAAAACTTACGTTCGGTGTTGATCTTGGCGCCCCGGCGAAGCTCAACCACCTCTTCCGTCGGCACCAAAATATCTTCGAATTTGTCGGCTAGCCCTTTTTGCGCCGCTTTTTCGCGGATCGCCTGGGCAACCTTCTTTTCGAATCCCGAATAGACGTGAACGACATACCAGCGCGCAGCCACGGCGTTAGCTCCCCAAGCCGAGAAACTCACGCACACCGAACGACATCACCTGATCCACCACTAGAAAGAAAATAGCGGACAGGATCACCATGACGAACACCATGGCCGTGGTGACCAAGGTCTCTTGGCGTGATGGCCACGTTACCTTCGCAACCTCGCGGCGGACTTCATGGGCGAATTCAACGGGGGATTGCTTCATGGCCTTGTTTTACATTCAGCGTTGCAGGGGCGGCGTTGCAGGGAACGGTGATTCACCGAACAGCCTTTCAGGACGCGCCAACCCACCGGATTGAACGCGACCAGCGGGACTCGAAACCGAAAATGGCAGGAGTGGAGGGGCTCGAACCCACAGCCCCCGGTTTTGGAGACCGGTGCTCTACCAATTGAGCTACACTCCTAAGACCCGTTTCGGACCCTCATCCTTCCGACCTAGTGTCACCCACCGCCCTTTCGTGACGGCCTCTCTGCGCAAACGCCCCGTGATCAGAGCCGTCATGCGAAAAGACACTGCCACGGTGCGCCGTGCCGACCGTGCCGAAAAAGCGTTTGCCCTTGTAACGGATGTCACGGCGGTTAGCAAGCACAACTTTGCGAAATCACCCCGGTTCTTTTGGGTGCTTCCGGCGATCCCCGTCTGCGGTGCATCAAACACCACAGACGGGCAAAGAACAGAACGACTCGCCTTACTTCACGATCTGAGCGACGACGCCGGCGCCAACGGTGCGACCGCCTTCGCGAATGGCGAAGCGCAGGCCGTCATCCATGGCGATGGGCGCGATCAACTCGATCTGCATCGCGATCTTGTCTCCCGGCATCACCATCTCGGTGCCTTCGGGCAACACCACCTGGCCGGTGACGTCCGTGGTCCGGAAGTAGAATTGAGGCCGGTAGTTGCTGAAGAACGGGGTGTGACGCCCACCTTCTTCCTTGGTCAGAATGTAAGCCTCGGCTTTGAACACGGTGTGCGGCGTGATCGAACCCGGCTTTGCCAACACTTGACCGCGCTCGACATCTTCACGCTTGGTGCCGCGCAGCAGTGCGCCGATGTTGTCGCCCGCCTCGCCTTGATCCAACAGCTTGCGGAACATTTCGACGCCCGTCACCGTGGTCTTCACGGTGGCCTTCAGGCCGACGATTTCCACTTCTTCGCCAACCTTCACCACGCCCCGCTCCACGCGGCCGGTCACCACGGTGCCACGGCCCGAGATCGAGAACACGTCTTCAATCGGCATCAGGAACGGACGATCCTTCGGACGTTCCGGCTGCGGAATGTAGGCGTCCACCGCCTTCATCAGCTCCAGAACCGCTTCACGACCGATTTCCGGCGACTTGTCTTCCAGCGCGCACAACGCCGATCCCTTGATGATCGGAATGTCGTCACCGGGGAACTGATACGAGGTCAGCAGCTCCCGCACTTCCAGCTCGACCAATTCCAGCAATTCGGGGTCGTCAACCATGTCAACCTTGTTCAGGAAGACCACGATCGCCGGCACGCCCACCTGACGGGCCAAAAGAATGTGTTCGCGGGTCTGCGGCATCGGGCCGTCCGCTGCCGACACCACCAGAATCGCGCCGTCCATCTGCGCCGCGCCCGTGATCATGTTCTTCACATAGTCAGCGTGGCCGGGGCAATCGACGTGAGCATAGTGACGTTGGGCCGTCTGATACTCCACATGCGCCGTGGAAATCGTGATGCCGCGCGCCTTCTCTTCCGGCGCCTTGTCAATCTGGTCATAAGCCGTGTAGGTCGCGCCGCCGGTCTCCGCCAACACCTTGGTGATGGCCGCCGTCAACGACGTCTTACCATGGTCAACGTGACCGATGGTCCCTACGTTACAGTGCGGCTTATTCCGCTCAAATTTTGCCTTTGCCATTACTCTTCGTTCCGTTCCCGTGCCCGTTGCGGTGTCCTAGTCAGTCGACTCGATCACCAACACGATCGCCGACCGGACCGCGTCCACACGGCGAACCTCGAAAATCTGGAGCGGGCGAAGGGAATCGAACCCTCGTCACCAGTTTGGAAGACTGGAGCTCTACCATTGAGCTACGCCCGCATCGCTGCGCCGGCCCGACCACCGGACGCAGGAGCCACTCTATATCACCCGTTGCGGGCGCTGGCAAGGCCGTGACGACTTATGCAGCAGAATTTGGCGATTGGAATGCGGAAGCCCAGGAGGGGGAAGATCAAGTGCGGATGTTGTTTGCGGAAGAGCGGCAGTGGTCCGACAGGTTGTCGTGAAATGGCCAAAGCGCCCATCGATGCCATAAATCACCCAAGACGATTCCCCCCGTTGCGCCCATGGCGGCACTGACGCCCACTCCGTGCAAGGGGCCGATTTCCAGGGATGTGGTAAGGCCGTACAAACTCCCCAGGGTTCCCCCCACCACCTTTGCCAACCAATTGGCTGAAATAATATCTTCGCTATAGCGCATTTGATCATAGAGATCGTCGGTGTCGCGTCCAAGTCGGTCAGCGATATCAGGCAGATTGCTGCGTAAGGCCAAGTCCAGGGCCTCGATGGCGCCGAATCCCGAGAGAGCGGCAGCGCCGCCCCCGAGAACCGAAGCGACAATCCCCGCTGGGACTCCCAGATAGGCGCTGGTGAGTCCGACGAAACCACCGAGAGAGAGGGCTAGCCAGGGGTCGCTCATCAGGCTGCTCCCCGCCAGTGAATCGACGATTTGTCCTCGGGATGGGCAGTTGGATTGCGGGGCTGCTGCCACCGATTCGGTGAGAAGCCCCCAGAGGATCAGCGTGGCAATGACGAAACGCATGGGGCCTCCCATCGCGGTGCTGGCCGTAGAAAGCAAGTGCCACGAATGGCTAAGATCATAACCCGGTGCCTCCCAAATTGAAAGACCAGGGAATCGCGGCGGTATGGCGTGATCCTTGACGTGGGATGCGGATAATAACGGTGGTTCCTTGGTTAACTTTACTGATTAAAGTCACTGAGCCGCCGTGCAATTCGGCTAAAGCTTTGACCAATGCCAACCCAAGTCCCGTGCCACCAGCGCCTCGGGTGTAGCGATTGTCGAGTTGTTCAAATGGCTTCATCACCCGGTCAAGCTGGTCGTCGGGAATCCCAATGCCAGTATCCGAAATCGAGAGATCGACCCAATCCGAATCCACAATCGCCAAATGAATCGTGATGGTGCCGCCACTTGGTGTAAATTTAACAGCGTTGGACAGCACGTTGAGCATGATTTGGCGGATTGCTCGGGCGTCGGCCCAAATCACGAAGGGCGTTTGGGCGAAATCTTCAACTAGGTATAGGCCATGTTTTTCGGCGCGGGTTCGTACCACACTGACGCATTGCCGCAACAATGGTGCCAAATCTACGGGGGTTAACTCAATCTCGAGCTTGCCGGCCTCGATTTTGGAAAGATCGAGGATCGCCGTAATCAGGTCGAGGAGATGCCGACCGCTAGCGTGAATGTCGGCAGCATAATCGACGTAGCGTTGGGTTCCGACCGGGCCGAAGGTTTGATCTCGAATCAGCTCGGAAAAGCCAAGAATGGCGTTTAGGGGGGTTCGTAATTCGTGGCTCATGGTGGCCAAAAAGACTGATTTGGCAGCATTGGCTTCTTCGGCGCCGGCCCGCGCGGCCATCAGTGCGGCCTCATAGCGTTTTAATTCGCTGATATTGCGGCTCGTGATCGCGATTCCGTCGGCTAGGGGGACCACGGTATGATGAATCCAGATCGGCAGGATGCTTGCGCCTTCGACTTCGAATTGCTCATCGAGAACCTCTCGGTGGAGAAAGACCCTTTGATATTTTTCGAGAAATCCTTTAGCGCGGGCGAAGGGTAAAATCTCGCTTAACAATCGACCAACAATATCTTCCCGAGATTTGCCGACCATGCCGCAACCGATGACGTTGACCTCGGCAAATCGGAAATCCTCGACCAATCCGGTTGGATCGCGAATGGCGTCCAAAATAAATAAACCATCGCGGCTGGCTTCGCTGGCGCCCCGGTATCGTTCCTCGGTTCGCCCTAGTCGTTCCTGAAGTGCTTTTAATTCGGTGATGTCTTCTTCCACCGCAACATAATGGGTAATGACGCCATTTTGATCGCGGACGGGTGAAATTGAGGCGGCAACCCAATACAGCGAGCCATCGCGACGGCGGTTGTGAAACTCTCCACGCCAGATTCCCCCATGACCGATGACTTCCCATATGGCGCGGTATTCATCGGCAGGGGTTAGCCCAGATTTCAAAAGACGGGGGTTTTTCCCTCGAATCTCGTCAAACGAATAGCCCGTAGTTTTGATAAAACCAGGATTCACGTAATCAATTGTGCCATCAGATGTCGTAATTAGGATCGAAGAAGGGCTTTCTTCTAAGGCTTGCACCAACAGATGCGGACCATCAGTGACTGGCCAAGGAACTTTGGAATCGGCCTTCGTTTGATGCTTTGACTTCCAGTGATCATGATTCTGGTTAACATTGCGCAAATGATTGTTGCTGGTCTCTAATCTTTGTTGCAAGGCTCGGTTTTCCAGAGCCATGGCGGTGGACTGAGCAATGATCGCAACGGTGCCCATTTCTACGCCTGGTGTCCAGGCCAGAGAGCCGGTCATCAATAAAAAGCCGTGGAGGTGCCGATGGGTCCGCAGTGCAACGGATCGGCGCCCAATGGCCAGGCCGGCTCGGCATTCCAGGGTGTTTGTGACGGTTTGATCGGTTAGGCTTTGGGCGAAAGGGCAAGTGTCGCAGGTTTCGTGAAGGCTGTTGGCAGCCATCGGATCCGTTGTGGCTGGCGACTGGCCGGGCAAGCAGAATCGAACTTTGGTGTTTTGTGCGATCCGCTCGACCATTCGGCAGGCCAGCGCGGCAATTTCTTCGACCGACGAGGCCGTGTCCAACGCTTGCTGAAACCCTAGCAATTGATCAAGGAAGGCTACTGATCGCCGAGGATTATTCATCGCCAGATCCAACAGGTTCGCACCCACGGGGGCCGACGCTCGTCTCGTCCGCTGCCCGCGCCAAAGAGCGATATAGGTGCGACGCGCCTTCAATCATCGACCCCTGTTTTGGATGTGCTTTATGATGGAGGCTGTGAAGGGGAGCACCCATAGGGCGCCCCCTTTTTTCTTTGGATTCGCGGGCCTTAAAATGCCGTAACTGCCGCCGGCAGCAGGTCAATGCCCAGCATCAAGTCAATCCAGGCATTGCCATCGGCGCTCTGGACCGCTGAAACCAACAAATACTCCCAGGCCTGTCCGCCGGGGCCGGTGATGGCGCGAGCGTAGAGCATGGCATTGTGTTCGGCCTTGCCGCGACTGCCATCAGCCTGCTCGACGGTTTCGTCAAAACTGAGCGGGGCGACCCGTGTTTCCCCCGGACTCCATACCCGCTGATAGAGCGTGCCTTTGGCGTCAAAGCAGGGATAGCCAATATAGCCGTCGGCAGGGTCGAGCCAAAATCGCCATTCGTCGGCGCTGGCGGGATAGACCTCGTCGAACGGTCGGA
>Ga0302268_1001483_pt1 | contig 12636 bp, 9 predicted proteins | sample III_Bog_E2_1_FD_194554 | JGI IMG/M metagenome (GOLD analysis project Ga0302268, IMG submission 194554) | Peat permafrost microbial communities from Stordalen Mire near Abisko, Sweden - III_Bog_E2_1 | ecosystem: Environmental > Terrestrial > Soil > Wetlands > Peat | place: Sweden: Abisko...
GATAGTAGTGTCTATAGGGATTAAAGTATCTTATTAAAATCGACTATTCATCAAACACTACCAACTATGATTACTAATTTTCAATTGACTCCAGCTTTAGTTGGAGTCAATCAGGCATTAAATATTGGCTTAAGCCGAATGTATTATTTCTCAATCTATTTAATATCAGTTGATATGAATTTGGCTAAAGCCTTAATCACTTTTTAAATTTCAATTGTCTCCAGCTAAAGCTGGAGACAATTGATGAAGATAAATGTGCGGTTTAAGCGCCTATACATTTATAATTAATAACGCTGCACTTTGCTCCCCATTTAACCCCCAATTGGGTTTGCACCTTTGTTGCATAGCTTTTTTTATCAAATTTCAGACTTCCTGACCGCATGATAAAAATCAAGAAGTTACAATGTCCATATCGCAAATTTGATTGTCGCATATATCGTAAATTTGTCTTATTTTATCTCTGTTTTTTTGATATTTAAAAGGATTAAATAAAGTTTTCGTTGTATTCGAATAAAATAATGACAACTATCAATGCGGGAAGCCAGAAAGCATGTAAATAACTTATATTCAATACATTATTTTTGTTTATTTACCCTTAGTAGAAAACTAAACACCCCACACTCCTCCCTTATTCCCTTCTATTAACAGATAAACTCTCATATTAAAAACATATACTGACAAATAACAAGGCGATAATTCAGGATGCCTGATAGAAAAAAAATGAATTAAATTATTGGAATCAGAATAATCAGGGATGCGTCTACCCCCCCCCGATAGATAACGGAATCTTTTATAGTTTGACACATTGTTTACAATTCGAAATAACTTGATTAACAAAACAGGATCAACTCTTATTTCAATCTTTAGAAAATCAAAAAAAACAAAATTTTATAAATTAACACTGTCATGTACAGGCACGATGACAGGTTCTTCCTGTCCATCACAGACCTGGCATCGTTGAAGACATATAGTGTCAACAGATTAAAACCAAAATGATTCCTATAATGCTAACAAATTAACCATGTGGGAAATCAGGAAGTCTCAAATTGTAAAAGAATAAATTGTAAATATTTTCTAAAACCAAAAACCCAAAGCCCGATGGCTATGGACAGAGACAGGGATTAGAAAGGGGAAAGTTAGGGCTTTTGAAAGTAGAACAATTTAATCTTTCTACTACTTTTTAATATTCAACTAATCAACCAATTAACCAATCAACGAAAAGAAGAGACGTACGTTTACTTGATCAACCAAATCATCAACCAGAAACCTGGAACGCGGGACACAGAATACGGAACACAGAACGCGGAACGCTGAACACGGCCTTACCATTTAATATTCTTGTCAATAAAATCAATTAAATCATCTGCCATGACTTTTTGTTCCGCCACTTTTGGATGTCCCGGAGTATTTTTATAAGGAAAAAAATGAGTAAGGATTTTTGGATCGGACAATCCTTCGACTGCTTTTTCGATATAATCCGGCCAGGGTGAGCCTTTTTCAGTGGCATTCATACTTCCTAATACACAAATGATGGTGGCATCAGGATATTTTGCCCGAATACTTTTCACGAAGTTTTGATACGATAAAATAATGGTAGGTACATCGGGTGAAGTAGTACCAAAACGGGCCTTGAATTCAGGGTGATTTGGACTCGCTGTAAGCCACATATCATTTTGAAACAGGTTTATAACTACTAGATCCGGAGTATATTGTGAAAAATTCCACTTGCTGGATGGATCTTCAGGATTCAAACGGTCGTACATTTCAGGCATAATAATGGGGAACCAGCTCACCATGACTCCGATTCCACTTCTGGATATACATGAGTATTGGGCATTAAAATGACGTGAAGTGAGTGCTGCATACGTACGGTAATTATTAAAGTATTCGGGACTCCCTGAATCTTCATTTCCCGGGATTACATCTACACCGTGTCCTGCCGTGATCGAATTACCGTAGAATTCAATTTTCCGTTTTGGTAGTGGTGCTGGATTTAAAACAATAGATCCATCTGCCAGTTCAAAACCGTAAAAGTCAGTATAGGAAGTGTTATTCGAAAGCTTAAACAGTTGCACCGAATGGTTGGTGTTCCTCAACCCGGTGGCTAACAAGATGGATGATTTGATTGTATCGGCTTTGATTTTTTTTAATTCCTTGTCGTTCCCATCCACAATGGCATAGAAATAGGATTCTTCTTTACCGTTTTTTAAAACAGCTTTTAGCCCGGTACCCTTAAATCTGATGGTCACTGAAGTACCTGGCCAGTAAATTTCAGCATATTGGTTTTCAACCTTTTCAACCCTCCCCATATACGTTATTTCCTTTTGATTGAAAGGAACAAATATACTTCCATAACTGAATGTTGTGAAAATGAACAGGAACAACGGAATTAAATGATTTTTACGCATAACAGGATCTTTGAATTTTAAGTGTGTGTAAAGCTGCAAATTTACAGTTTTTTTTAGAGTTGATGAAAAATTCCAGGTTGAATAAATGATCGTATTTATCTAAAAAACAACTTTTACTTAGGGCTGGAGGAGAATAAAATCTGTGTAATAAATATTTATGCAATATCTCAACATTTTTAATCTTCTACTGTTTTAAATTCAAATACAGAATTGTATCTTTGTCAAAAATCCGATCTATGCATCTGAATGTAAAAAATGAAACTTCCACTCTCAAAGCAGTTGTATTGGGTCAACCCGGTTCAATAGGCCCTGTTCCATCCCTCGAAAAGACTTTTGATGCGAAATCGTATGAATCAATCGTAAATGGTGTTTATCCATCCGAGGAGGATATTTACAAAGAAATGAGTGAATTCGAAAAAGTATTACTGAATTATAACGTGCAGGTTTTTCGACCATGGACACTTGAAAATTGCAATCAGGTCTTTGCCCGTGATGTGGCTTTTGTCATTGACGATAAGATCATTAATTCCAATATTATTCCCGACCGGGAAGATGAAAAAGAAGCATACGAAGTTATTTACGATCAGATTCCATTCAATAAAATTTATAATCTGCCCGAAAAAGCACATGTTGAAGGGGGCGATGTTGTGTTGATGAACGATACAGTTTTTGTAGGACTCTATACGAAACCCGATTATCCTCAATTGAAAACAGCCCGCACGAACCTGTATGCCTTTAATTTCCTGAAAGAAATTATTCCAGGGAAAACTTTTATACCGCTGGAACTCAAAAAGCACAACACTGATCCGCGTCAGGGGGTATTGCATTTAGACTGTACTTTTATGCCGGTTTCCCATAATAAAGCCATCATCTATAAAGATGGTTTTTTGAACAAAAAAGAATATCACATGTTGGTGGAACTTTTCGGTGCACAAAATGTTTTCGAAATAACAGGTGAAGAAATGTATTACATGAATGCCAATGTTTTTTCCATTTCACCAACAGTTGTCGTTTCAGAACTACGATTCAAACGATTGAATGAACATATGGAAAATCAATGGGGGTTAACTGTCGAGCGGATTCCGTATTTTGAAATCTCTAAAATGGGAGGGCTGTTGCGTTGTTCAACCCTGCCATTGGTGAGAAGTGACGATTAAAAGATCTTTGACTTAGATAGGTAAAGTTGTTAACTTTAATATTTAGTACTAACGGGTTTGATGTAGAAATACTAAAATAAAAAATATATCACCACAAAAGGACACAAAAATAAAAACAAAAAAGGTACAGCAAAATACTAAAGATATTAACACAAAACAAAATAAACAATTACAAAAGCCTCAAAAGAAAACAAAAGGATAAATTCTTAACGAAATGTGCTTACTATTCTTAGACATTCTTATGTGTTCTTTTTGATTGTATTTATCAATAGAAATTTTTATAGATACTTTTGTGACTTTTGTGGTTAGATTTTCTTCTTCACAATAAAACAAGTTGTTCCTAATATTTAATACGCAATATGAAAAAGCAAACCACAAACACCATTCTGATGATCGAACCCGTAGCTTTCGGGTTTAATGATCAAACAGCTGTCAATAATTATTTTCAACAACAGTTCATTGATACTGACAGCGATATTCAACTTCAGGCTCTTAACGAATTTAATGAGATGGTTGAATTGTTGAGAAAGAAGAAATTGAACGTACTGATTGTGAAGGATACAACCGAACCGCATACTCCCGATTCCATTTTCCCTAATAACTGGATTTCATTTTTTGGAGATGGACAGGCGGTTTTGTATCCTATGTTTGCCGCAAACCGGAGGAAAGAACGTAGAAAAGACATTATTGAATATGTATCCTCCCGGGGAGCAAAAATCAATAATATCGATGATTTTTCTTTTTGGGAAGAAAAGAACCTCTTTTTGGAAGGTACCGGAAGTATGATCCTCGATCGCACCAATAATATCGCCTATGCTGCAATATCCGAACGCACCTCTAAAACGGTGTTTCTGGAGTTTTGTAATGTATTCGATTTTAAACCGGTTTATTTTTCTGCCAATCAAACTGTTTACGGTAAACGGCTACCGATCTATCATACAAATGTTATGATGTCCGTGGCTGATGAATATGCCGTAATTTGTCTCGAGACGATTGATAATTTAAAAGAACGCAAAGTTGTTGTGGATTCTTTGGAAAAATCAGGCAAGGATATAATTTCCATCACGGAACATCAGATGAATTGCTTTGCAGGAAATATGTTACAGGTAGAAAACGCAGATGGCAAACTCTTTTTAGTGCTTTCTCAATCAGCTTATGATTCATTGACTCAAAAACAAAAAGATCACTTATCTTCGTATAATGAATTAATTATTGTTTCCATCCCAACCATCGAACGGGTAGGAGGAGGCAGTGTCAGATGCATGATGGCGGAAGTGTTTTGAAGAGTTTGAAGAGTTTGAAGAGTTTGAAGAGTTCAGTGTTCCGTGTTCCGTGTTCCGTGTTCCGCGTTACTGGTTAATGATTTAGTTGATAATTTAAACGGGACATACTTCTTTCCGTTGGTTAATTAATTGTAGACTTTTTTAGGAATCAATCAACAAATTGTAAATTGAAAATGAATAAATTGTAAATCAATATTGTGTTTTTCTATTGTGTTCTATTGTGGTTATCTGGTATTAAATTGTAAATCAATATTGTGTTCTTCTATTGTGTCCTATTGTGTCTATTGTGGTTACCTTGTATTAAATTGTAAATGAAATAAAGTTCTTATGAAAAACGTAAAACTGACTGCTCCTGAATTGATGGGTCTTGAAAATAAATTCGGTGCGCATAATTATCATCCCCTGCCGGTTGTTCTCGATCGGGGGGAAGGTGTATTTGTCTGGGATGTGGATGGAAAAAAGTATTACGATTTTCTTTCAGCATATTCGGCCGTAAATCAGGGACATTGCCATCCAAAAATTGTCAGTTCGCTCATTGAGCAGGCAAAGAAACTGACCCTTACTTCACGGGCATTTTATAGCAGTCAGCTTGGATTATACGAAGAATTTGTGACAGGTTACTTTGGATACGATAAAGTGTTACCCATGAACACCGGGGCCGAAGCAGTAGAAACAGCCATCAAACTATGCCGTAAATGGGGGTATGAAAAGAAAGGCTTAAAGGATAATTCGGCACAAATAATTGTTTGTGAAAATAATTTCCATGGACGAACCACAACGATTATTTCATTCTCAGTCGATCACGACGCCTATAACCACTACGGTCCGTATACTCCGGGTTTTATCGTCATTCCTTTCAATAATGTCGATGCCCTCGAAAAAGTACTGAATGAAAATCAGAATATTGCCGGCTTTTTGGTAGAACCTATCCAGGGTGAAGCCGGCGCATTTGTTCCTGATGATGGGTATCTGAAAAAATGCTATGACCTTTGCCATCAACATAATGTGCTGTTTATTGCCGATGAGGTTCAGACTGGTATTGGCCGTACCGGTAAATTGCTCGCATGTGATTACGAAAATGTGCATCCTGATATCCTGATTTTAGGAAAGGCCCTTTCGGGTGGGGTATATCCTGTCTCGGCTGTTTTGGCATCCAATTCAATCATGGAAGTATTCCTTCCCGGTCAGCATGGATCTACTTTTGGGGGTAATCCAATGGCAGCTGCAGTGGCAATTTCTGCCCTGGAAGTTATCCGTGACGAAAAACTGTCAGAAAAAGCTTTTGTATTAGGCGAAATTTTCAGGAATGAAATGCGAAAACTGTGTGAAAAGTCTTCAATTGCAAAGTTTGTCCGGGGTAAAGGATTGTTGAATGCGTTGATTATTAACAATGAAGGCTATACCAATCTGGCCTGGGATATCTGCATGAAACTTCTGGACAATGGCTTACTTGCAAAACCGACTCATACCAATATCATCCGTTTTGCACCGCCTTTAGTGATAACCGAATCCCAGTTGCATGAATGTACAGGCATTATTAGTGAGACGATAAATGAGTTTGAAAAAACACATTCAACTTCAATACTAAGTTCTACTATACTAAAATAAGAAACAACAAAAACCTGTAACCATAATAGGACACAATATTGATTTACAATTTAAGATCAATTAACCACAATAGGAAAATACAAATACGTAACCACAATAGACACAATAGGGCACAATAGGAAAACATAATAATTATGTACAATTTATTCATTTACAATTTACAATTTAAGGCCATTTAAACACAATAGTTAGATAAAACAATAGGTCACATAGAATAATTATTTACAAATTATTCTATGTGACCTATTGTTTTTGTTATTATGTATTTTGTCTCTATTATGTTCTTCTAATGTGACCTCGTGGTTATGTATTTTATGCTTTTATGTTGTAATGTATTTTGTCTCTATTGTGTTCTTCTATTGTGTCCTACTAACTATTGTGGTTATATGTTGATTTTCAATCCGGGAAAGTAGAATTAGTGAAAAGATAAGAGTTGAATAACAGATGACGAAAAGTAGTTGATAAGCTCTGACAAATGTAATATATTCACTTTAAACTGAGTTTCAGCAATAATGATGGCAAAAAGTGCAATTGTGCCGTATGTATAGATATTCATCATAAGCTTCGGATGAATTTCCTTTAGAAATGTCAGGTAGAGATGTGATCCATCCAAAGGAGGCAAGGGAATCAGATTGAATATGAACAAACTTAAGTTTATAATTCCCCACATCATAATCGTGTTTACGATTTCAAGTCCGACAGTTGTAGCATTGAAGAACTCATCTAAATAAAGCAGCCTGGCTATTACAAAGAAAAGTATGGCAACAACGAAATTTGAAAAAGGCCCGGCAAGCGAAATCAATATCTCGTCACGGTGTTTGTGTTTTAGTTTCTCAGGGTTGAATATTACCGGTTTTGCCCAACCAAATCCTGCAATCACGATTAAAAAAAATCCCATCCAATCGATATGTTTCAACGGGTTCAAGGTTAACCTCCCATCCAGTTTCGCTGTGTTATCGCCCAGTTTATAAGCAGTATATGCATGCGAAAACTCATGAACTGTCAGCCCGATCACGGCTGCAGGTATTATTTTCAACGATTCAGTAACATCCATTCCCTACTAATTTTGTTAATTGTTCTATGTTCTTTCCGCAAATGTATTCATTTTATCTAAATAAATTAATACGTTCGTACTATCATTTTTAAATAAACGGGGTGAGGTAGTGATTTAAAAATTAATAATTAAAAATTAATAATTTCCAGGAAGCTGAAATTTAAGCTTTTGTAAATTAACAAATAAATTATTTAACTATCTATGATTGCATAATTAAAAGAAGATATGAACTACTTTTAAAATAAGGGCTTTGTTTAAAAAGCTTGATAGTTTTTGATTTATTAATAAAAAGTATTCTACTAATGTTTGGGAGGACAGAATTCCGATTCTGTCTTTCTTGTGAAATACCAAAAATACCTGACAGAGTCGGAACTCAGTCCTCCCGGTCCTTGCATTAAAGATTTGATTGTGAATAGCTGAAGAGTTTTTGATTTAATGAAAAAAATTATACTACTGATGTTCGGGAGGACAGAATTCCGATTCTGTCTTTCTTGAAAGATACCATTGATACATGAAAGAGTCGGAACTCTGTCCTCTCGGTCCTTGCGTTAAAGATTTGATTGCAAAGAGCTGTAGAGCACTTGATTTAATGAAAAAAATTATACTACTAATGTTCGGGGGGACAGAATTCCGATTCTGTCTATCTTGTAAGATCCCGTTAATACATGACAGAGACGGAACTCAGTCCTCCCGATTCATGCTTTCAGATTCTGTGCTAATTATATCCTGTTTAATATTTTCAATTTTAACAAAAAAAAAAGCTTGAAAATTTGGATATTTAAGTAGAAACAAATATTTTTGTACCCGAAATCAAGAAATAAAAAATTTCTTCTTTAAATTTTCTACTCATAAATACCTGTTATTTTCTTCTTACTACCTACTACCAATTACTTACTTCTTACCTCCTTTCTACCGACTTTCAGCCGGTACTGACTTTTTTGTGACCTGCTTGTGATACTCTTATGACACTCAAGGAAAAATATTGTACTAATCAAGAACAAATAAAACAATGACAAATACATAATAAAACTCTATATAGGGTTTAATCATTACTTTGTTATTACTTTATTATCTCTTTATTATAACTTTAATTTTCCCGGATTGTGTTGGGATGTAGAAATGATGCAGACGAGAATGTCTGAAACGGATTTGAAAGCTGATAAGGTTGCTTTTTTTGAAAAAAAATGGTGATAGAAGACTGTCTGAAGAACATTTGAAAGTGTACGTTTATTCTGGACGAAAGTGTACAACTTTGCGGTGGAAATTTTGTGCTGTAAAAATAGAAAAATATATTTTATTTTTCTAATAAATTCACTTTTTTAACTATAAATATTGAGAATTTAATAATTATCTGCAAAAGTAGTCTTAAAAATCAATCTAATTCATTGGGCTCATGCATGTCATTAAAATTTGTATGGTATTTTTGTTTTTTAATTTAGTACAATACCCGGCATTTTTGTTTTGAAATTTCAACAATAAGAAAAAGAAAATTATTTGTTTTGGAATTCAGATTCATTTAAAAACTGTATTTGCCAAATCATTGTATTTTTAGTACTTTTGTTCTTCTTTTCCATAGATATTCATTTTTGGAAACAGAGAATAAACGGAAACCAGAAACAGCATCGTGATTGAAATTATACCTGCCATCGATTTGATTGATGGAAAATGTGTTCGCCTTTCGCAGGGCGATTATGACCAGAAAATTGTTTACAATGAAAATCCCCTCGAAGTAGCAAAGATGTTTGCGGATGCAGGCATTCGCAGGTTACATTTGGTGGATCTGGATGGAGCAAAGGCACATCATATTGTTAATCACAGGGTGCTGGAAAAAATTACCGGTTCTACCGGTTTGATTGTAGATTTTGGAGGTGGATTGAAATCGGATGATGACTTGCGCATTGCTTTCGAATGTGGTGCCGGAATGATTACCGGTGGGAGTATTGCTGTAAAAAATCCGGATGTTTTTTCGTCGTGGATTAAAAAATTCGGAAGTGCAAAAATCATACTCGGCGCGGATGTAAAAGATGAAAAAATTGCTGTAGGAGGTTGGATCGAGACAACCGAACTTGATTTAATTCCATTTATTAAAAATTATGTGGATCAAGGCATTCATAAAGTGATTTGTACCGATATCAGCAAAGATGGTATGTTACAGGGAACAGCTACAGAACTTTATAAAAAAATACTTGCGGCTCAGCCCGGTTTATATCTGATAGCCAGTGGAGGTGTAAGTTCCATCAGAGATGTTGAACAATTACAGGAAGCTAGTATACCGGCTGTTATCATAGGGAAAGCAATTTATGAAGGAAGAATAAAACTAAAGGAATTAACCCGTTTAATTATCAATTAATAATTAAAAATTGAAAATCGATAATTTGATATTACATTTGTCGGTTCGAACTTAAAATACGAAAGAAATTATGCTAAAAGAAATTTTATCAGTTACCGGTAAACCCGGTCTTTTCAAACTTATTTCTCAAGGTAAAAATATGTTGATTATCGAGTCGCTTATTGATGGTAAACGAATCCCTGCTTATACAAAAGATAAAGTGGTATCATTGGGTGATATAGCAATTTTTACTGAAAATGCTGAAGTTCCGTTAGGTCAGGTACTCGAAAGTGTAAAAGCGAAAGAAAATGGTGGAATGTGTTCCATTGATACGAAAGCTGATAACGACAAGCTTCGCAAATACATGTTGGAAGTTTTGCCTGAGTATGATCGTGAACGTGTTTATCCAAGCGACATACGCAAAATGATTACCTGGTATAACATCCTGATAAATGCACAAATTACCGATTTTGTAGAAGAAGTGAAACCTGAAGAAGCAATAGAAGCTACTGAAGCTACTGAAACTACAGAGGTTACTGAAGCTAAAGAAGCTACTAAAGCTGCTGTAAAGAATAATTTGTAAATCTATTTTAAAACGAGGGTTTAAGAGTGTAAGATTTCTTTCCTGCTTTTATCCTGATCAGGTTATCCTTTTAGATTGATAATAAGATAACTTTTGGGACTTATTTAAGTTTTTTAAAATGAATGTAAAGTCGATTTGTGAACTTATAGAAGAAGTGGCTCCTTTGTCATTGCAGGAAAGCTATGATAATGCCGGACTTCTGATTGGTGACAGACAAATGGAAATTTATTCGGTTCTGGTGAGCATTGATATAACTGAAGATGTTATTGACGAAGCTATCCGTAAAAACTGCCAGATGATAATTTCACATCATCCTCTTATTTTCAATGGTTTAAAACGTCTAACAGGTCAGACTGAGGTCCAACGGTGCGTAGCAAAAGCCATTAAAAACGATATTGCTATCTATGCAGCCCATACCAATCTGGACAATGTGTTGAATGGAGTCAGTGGAAAAATGGCTGAAAAAATAGGATTAAAAAATATTCGAATTCTACAACCTAAACAAAACAGACTTTTAAAACTAATTACATATGTTCCTTATCTGTATTCGGATAAGGTAAGAAAGGTTTTGTTCGAAGCAGGAGCAGGGCAGATAGGGAATTATGATTCCTGCTGTTTCAATGCCGATGGTGTGGGGACTTTCAGAGCCAATGAAAATGCCCGGCCTTTTGTTGGGAATATCGATGAATTGCATTCGGAACCCGAAACCCGGATTGAAGTTATTTTACCGGATTATTTAAAAAATCGGGTTCAGGAAGTCTTGCTAAAGATACATCCCTACGAAGAACCTGCTTATGATTTTATTCCGTTGCAAAACGCCTGGAAAGAAGTAGGAGCAGGGGTTGTAGGAGAACTGGATCCTCCGGAAGATGAATTGATCTTTCTAAACCGTATTAAGAGAATCTTTAATATTCCTTCTATACGGCATACAAACCTGTCAGGAACAAAAATTAAACGAGTTGCCTTGTGTGGAGGCTCCGGGAGTGAATTTTTGACAGATGCCATTGCTTCCGGTGCAGATATTTTTATCACCGGCGATTTTAAGTATCACCAATTCTTTGATGCCCAAAAGCAGATCGTGATAGCCGACATTGGACATTTTGAAAGTGAACAGTTCACAAAAGACATTTTTTTCGAGATAATTACAAAAAAAATGCCTACATTTGCAGTCCAAATTTCAGACAGTAAAACCAACCCCATAAACTATTTGTAATCATTATGCCAACAGAATTAAAAGCAGAAAAAGAAATCACCGTAGAGGACAAACTAAAAGCACTTTACGAACTTCAAAAAGCGGTTTCCAAGATAGATGAAATAAAGATTTTACGTGGTGAGCTCCCATTAGAAGTACAGGATTTAGAAGACGAAATTATCGGCTTAAATACCCGTATGGAAAATTTCGAAACAGAGATTGCTGAAATTATTTCTACAATTTCAACGAAAAAAATTGAAATTAGTGAATCGAAAATAAAAATCGCAAAATACAAAGAGCAACAGGATAATGTTCGTAATAACAGGGAATACGATAATCTTTCGAAAGAAATAGAATTCCAAACCCTCGAAATTGAACTGAGCGAAAAACGTATACGCGAATATACTGCAGGTCTGGAAACAAAACAACTGGATCAAAAGACTACAGCAAGTCAATTAACCGAGCGTAAACTTGACCTGGATCTTAAGAAAGGTGAGTTAAACGAGATTGTTTCTGAAACTAAACAGGAAGAAGAAAAACTTCGTGAACATGCGAAGGAAATCGAATCACTGATCGAACCACGGTTAGTAACTGCATTTAAACGTATCCGCAAGAATGCACGTAATGGCTTAGCAGTTGTTTATGTACAACGTGATGCATGCGGTGGTTGCTTTAATAAAATTCCTGCACAACGTCAGTTGGATATTCGCCTTCGTAAGAAAATTATTGTTTGCGAATATTGCGGTCGAATATTAGTCGATCAGGAATTGGCAGGTGTTGCACCGGTGACAGAAGATTAAGATATTTAATCAGTATACTCAAAAAGAGGTCGAATTTATTTTCGGGCTCTTTTTTTTTGCATCAGAATGTAATTTTCACGAACAGATTCCCACACATGATTGAATATCTGATTCTCAGGCTTAATAATGAAGTCTAAATGTGTGTAAAATATCAACTTAACGACTGTATTTCCATTCTTTATAAACTCTGTTCTATAAAATAAGGCTTAGATCAGGATAGTT
>Ga0302268_1001486_pt1 | contig 12591 bp, 23 predicted proteins | sample III_Bog_E2_1_FD_194554 | JGI IMG/M metagenome (GOLD analysis project Ga0302268, IMG submission 194554) | Peat permafrost microbial communities from Stordalen Mire near Abisko, Sweden - III_Bog_E2_1 | ecosystem: Environmental > Terrestrial > Soil > Wetlands > Peat | place: Sweden: Abisko...
TCTGGTTTCCAGAAGAACCCTTTAGATCGATTTAAATTCAACTGTCGTAAACGATACGGTATTTCAGGAAGTTCAGCAACATGGTTGCATGAAGCATTTAAGTCAGCATCCATTGTGTTGCCACAATTTGGCTATTAATTTCGTCTATTTTATTCATCGTTATCTTCAATATTTTTTCTACGTCTAGCTTCCCAAATAAGGTATTCCAACTCCTGTTCGAAGCATGGAAAGGTAAAACTCCCTCCGCATCCTTCGCAATACAGTGTTGTCCCTACACTAGAATAACTGCTTATCAATTCCTCATGAAAGCAAAATGGACAATCAGGCCAATTATATACAGTTTTCATAATGATTCAATTCTAATTTGGTTACGCACACTCATTAAAAGATTCCCTAACATATTCTTACCCTTACCAGTTTTATAATAAACCCCCCACTCAACATCATTCCACCAGTTAGTTTCTTCAAGATATTTTTGACCAGTTTCTAAAAGCTTCTTCCTCAATTCAGGATTTTGTGTAAATTTTGCATATACACAGGTATGCATTATATCCACCTTAATCTTTTCCCAATCATCCCTAACCTTAATTCTTCTACCCCATTTCTTAACTTCATCAGCAGTTAAAATGATTACATCATCTGGATGAAATTTACCCACTGGTGCTTTCTTGAATTGGTATGCATGTTCCGTCGAAGGAAATACTGCATCAAATACCCTCACATAACATGGGTAGAAATTGGATAACCACCTATATTGCGAAAAGAAACCTTTTACGTTATTATCATCGTGTATTTGGAAACTTGTATCTGTATCATATTCACTCATACATACATTCCATCAACACCAAACTGTTTCAATTGCCTAACTGCCGATGAAGAAATATACTCATATTCCCTATCGCATACGATATATACAATATCTAGTGGTGAACCTTTAACGTCTCTAAGAACGTTAGCCAGATTCTGTTCGTAAGGTAAGTCTGCACCATTCCTCAGTCCACGAATCAACGTAACTGGATATGGTTTATAGTCCAAGTAGGTAGTAAGTAATGTATCGTATGATTCAACCTGACGATACACTACAGACTTCTTAATATCAGCAATCAATCCATCTCTGTTAAGGTTCTTCTCACCGTTGATACCAGCCGCCACTATAACCTTATCAAAGATTCTTTCAGCCTTTTCAAGGACGTTTTTATGCCCTGTTGTGAAGGGGGAAAATGAACCAGCGAACGCACCGATTTTGGGGATGTAGGTATTCAAAAAATTAATACGTTCCTGAATGTTATTATTTTCAGGAATTTTGGTTGAAAAGTTTTGTAAAACCTTAATACGTTTCTCTTTATAAACATTCCAATCAACGAATTGATATTCCTTGAACACTTTCAATTCATCCACCATGATATTATCTGTTTTATTCAACCCCTTAATATCGTGTCTAACAATCTGCCAAGACCATTCAGGTAGGTCTTTATAAGACTTCCAGACATATTTAGTATCATGGATTAGAGCCTCAAGTTTTGGCTTATATGACTCGCATTCCGAAGGCATGTTTTCTTTCATGAATTCAATGGAACGTTCTTCATTATCCGTATTCCAAGGTTCATACACTACATCATGATAAATTGCGAAAAGGGTTCCTAGAATTTTACCTTCCGATGTGAGAGAACTATCATTATTTACTGACTCAATAATGTCTTTAATGTGATCCATTCCATGATAAACTCGATAGGGTTTATTCACATATGGCTCGACTGATTTCAGCAATTCTTCTACGTTCATAAAAGCATATTACACTATAAAACCTAGTCTGTCAACTTATTTAATTCTCCCCTTCTTAATCCTGTATTCTGCGCCTCTCTCGACATTAATTTTCATCTTATTAGCAATCTCAGTCTCCATATCAATATTCAGACTTCCCGCTAATCCTAAAACACGGAGGATAATATCAGCTAATTCAGAACCAAGTAATTCAGTAGGTTTCTCACCACGGCATTCGTTAACCGCTTCTCCAACCTCTGAAGTGATCAATGCAAGCTTTTCAAGAGGAGTTGAAGTATGCACCGCTTCCATGACCACCTTCAGCATGGTAAAACTTACTAATAATATTTTTACTCTTATAGTAATCTTCCAATGCTATCTCACTCACTCTTTTTACAATTAACTCTTTTTTAGTGGCATATAGTCCAGCAGATGAAAAGCTGGTCAGTTCCATCAACCAGAAATCTCCATCGTTATCTTCACATATATCAATACAGAACACCGAATCTGGATAATACCCCACGGATAAGATTTCCTCACATAACTTAGTAGCCTTTGTAGGTGCTGATGGAACCTTCGTAGTCAACCCTTGATACCGATAGGATGATACTGCTAGAATTTCTTTATGTCTAGTGCAAACAAATCTCCACTCCCCGCGAATGTTCTTAGGAGTTGAAACAATCGTCAATTCATTCCTAAATTCTTCATATTGGTTGTAAAAATCTTCAAAATCCTTCAAGTCGAACAGTCCCGCCTTAAATAATTTATCACCAGAATCAGGACGAATGAACAACATTGCTTCCTTACCGTAAACTCCATAGAAATGATAGAAGTTACGATGTAGTTCTGATAAAGGCAACATAACGTATCGATCATTGAAAAGATACTTTCCAAATATACCGTAATACTTTGAGCATAGATAATTCTCGAAGGTTGAATAAGTGATAGGAGAGTTACCGTTGGCTATTAGATTACTCTTCACCAACTTACACATTTCAATACTACCATTAAAAATTACACACTGGTCTTTATAATGACTTATATCAGCATGTGCAAAATCACCTTTAATATCTTGAACGGGGAATCCTTGTTTCTTAGCTTCTTCTGATAACTCTAAAAAACTTGGTTCCTTAACTAGGTTCTCAATGATCCACGAAACTTGGGTCATATACTTTTTTTCTCCCAAACGTATTCAAAATCAAACTTACCATCTTCATCAGGTATCGTTTTTGTAATTTTTACTATATAATAGGGAATATAGTGTTCTTCTACATCATCAAAGTGATCTGATATCGCAAGGTATTCAACACTATCACTATCATTTTCATGTATTAAGTTTTTTATAACTTTAATAGACTTCAATACTTTCGGACAAAGCTTATTAACATCTAGTATAAACTCTTTACTCATTTTGATTTTTCCAATTTTCATATATTTCCTTTTTCTCTTATAGAATATTCCCAATGAGGAAATTCTTTACCCCATCGCTTATTACACCAAGTCCACAATTTACAGTAGTGTGGATTGTTTTATCAAGATTTGCTTCTGATAATGCATGTCTGACTAAAAATATATTCATATTGAGGAATTCTATATTAGCAATTAATAAAAGTCAACATTATTTTAGTAGTGCTGCAATTTTCTCTATATCAGTGAAATTACCCTCCGCTATTTTAGTAAGAATAGGGACACGATTCTTACGAGTTTTAAGAATGGTTTCATGATGAACATTTCTTGCCTTCATGAAATCTTCGTATATCTCTGGATAAGTATCTTTTAAAGCCTCAAAACGTGGGGCTTGGGTGTCTCTAATAAGTCGTAACTCTAAATGAGCAATTTCTTCCTTGTAAGAATCATCAAGAAGGTTGATCGTCACTTTTCTCAGGGCAGTTAATTGTTCTGGTGTCATAATAGTCTTTAATTATACCATCTTTCGGATACTTGTCAAATTTCACATTAGTAAAGTCAATTTCAGGTATGAATGGGCAGTATATATACCCTGCATCCATTTTCTCCTCATACTTTACACCTTTAGTATTAGCGTAAATAATTGTTTGTGGTTCGTCAACTACCCATTTACCATCAACTACTTTACCACGAAGCTTCGTTGAAAACTTGGTGAATACGTAACCCCCACTCTTATACCGTGTTCTATGCCCACTTAAATCCTCTCGCCAAAGTTCTAATCTTTGAGGATATGGTAAGTATCCTTCTGGACAACATACTTCACAAAAACGATCCTTGTAAAATTGATCAGGAATTCTTTCATCGTGGATCACTCCTACTCCTTCACATAGTAAGTGAACCTTAATAGGAAACTCTATCACCGTAGAGTTTAAAAGGATTTGAAGGTTTTCGTAATAAAAATTTACTATTCTAACTTCGCCATCTTTAGTTTTTACAGAAAAGCAATTGCCGCCTCTATCATAGATTCCAGTTTTTTCGTTTGGATAAGCCCCTACTAAAGTTGACCCACATGTTTCAGTGGCATCTACGGTTTCGGGGGATGTAGTAGGTATTAATTCTTTCATATATCTGCTCCACAAACTAAACATACGATCCATCGTCATTATTTCCCGATGGATCGTATGTTCGTTCAGCTTTATCGTGAGGATATATTTCCTGAAGATGCTTAATGCGTATTCTTAAAATATCTATAGCGCAATTAAGGTTATCAATCTTTTTATTGGCATCCATAATTTCAAACATAATAGGATTAACCTCTTCTCCTTTATCGTCCGTTATATGATATGTGCATCCAGCAGGAAGATTTTCAATAATTTTTAAAGCCTCGTTAATACTCGTAGCGTGACGTTTCAAAAACCCTTCGTGAATTGTATATTTTATTTCGCTCATATTATTAGGCTGTATTGTCCTTATCTCTATCAAGTCCATTTTCAAGTGTATCTTTAATAAGTCTCAACTCTTCTCGCAACCCTTCTCGCAACCCTTCTTCGACTTGGCACAATCCCTTATAACGAAATCGCTCCTCTTCCAATTCAGCAACATGTTTATCATACATTTTACCTACACATATAAGACACCATCCATCTCCACTATGTTCACAATTCATTAATATTGGCATTGTCATATATTGATTAAAAATTTGAAATAAACCCTGGGCTATCAAAACACGCAGCTTCCACTGAATAATCTCTACAAGTAAGTTGAAACCATCTAGCTGCAATCATCTTCGCAGCATGAACGGGAGCTAACCCATAATTCCCTAAAGAAAGTGGTTCATTAACTTCTACAAGAATGGTATCGCCTTCCCTAGTAACTCCTACGTCTAAAGAGTAAGCTATTGGTGCTGTGGTATACGACATTATCATACCCCTAATAGTATCACAGTTGGGAAAATTGTCAACTCGACCAGCATATCTAGAAATATTCAAAATCTTATTATCTAAAATATAGCATCGATACTCTGTGAATATATCTATAGGTTCTGAAGCATATATGACTAGATCAGAAGATAATCCGCCCAAATGCCAATCAAACTTATCCTTACATACAAACCCCGTAAACTTTTTATCGTCCTCTTTAGGTTTGATGAACAAAGGCAGTTCTTCATTTTGTAGACTCCCCAATTGACGTATTTCCACCTTACGTTTCAAATAAGGTTTTAATTCCTCTGGATATGTATCGTGGCTCCATTCTATGCCTAATGCAGTCAAAGCGTGTTTAACAGTGCCTACGCCTCCAATAACAGGTATATCTCTTCTCCAAGGAACGGCATCAAGTTTATCAGCTTCAAAGGGAATTATCTCATACCCCAATTGACGAAAACCTTCTGCTGCAACTAAAGCAACGAAGCTATAAGGATTATCCTTTTTAACCTGTAAGTAAACTTGAGGCACTTATCTCCATTCTTTCATGAATTTTCTAGCAGCTTCTTCACTCCAACCTCTATAAAGAAGAACTCCATATTCTCCTTCAGTTTCCCACACCCTTTTCAAATCTTCTGCCTTTTCCTTCGTAGTTTTCTGAGGATCGCAGTTGTAAATCGAACACTTACGTTCCAATCCGTCAATAATAGATTTACCTACAATTTCATCATTATCTTCATCAACTTCTGTGCAGATAAGAGGATAATACCCACAATCGATATAGTAATCGTTTACTTTAATTCCATATTCGACTCTTGTTATTGCTGCATTAATGGTATCTTCCAACGTGCTGTAAATTGCCAAATTACTAGAACCCACTTCTTCGCCATGCTGCTTCCACATAATGTCACCGTAACTGATTCTATATGCATTATCAGGGCGACCATAAACTAGCTTTTCACGATCCGTAGCAATCCAATACCCAAACTCAAAATTGGTAGTAAGTGCAATTAACTCTCGTGTTCTTGCAATCCAGAAAATAATAACATCTGCTCTTTTAAGACCTTCGTTTTCCCACAAAGGAATGTCGAACTTGCCTTTATCCGATTCAGTATTAGAAGTAAATTCTGGAATAATGATTGTTCCGTTAAAATTCAAATCCTGAAAAATCTTTTCAGCCTTACATCTCCAAGAAGGCTGTAGATGTAACTGGTTTCCTCGAACAGTTGGGCCAGCAAGAAATATCACTTTACCAGTAACATTCTTAACGGTTTCAACAGGTGTTTCATATCTAAATGTAGTAGTCATAATATTAATAAGGGAATACGTTTTTATCGTAGTATTTTTCAATTGCGTTGCGACAGAACAAAATGGTATCTTCATTAACAGGTTTAAAATGCCATGCGTCCACCCCAACATTTATCATATTCTTCTGAACCTTCCACAGTCCATGAATGTGTCCGGTAAGTGAGAATAGATCGTTTACGTCACCGCTATCAACCAGTTTCTTACCAAGACAACTATTAGGATAATGATTTAAGTAAAAAGGCTGTTGGTTGATCTCAATTATCCTATCGTGTTCAACAACATCGAAATAATTACATAACATCATTCGCCGTGCATTACTCACATCATAATTTCCAAGAATGAGCGTAAATACTGAACTCGGAAACGCATCTCGCACTTTAATCAATTCGCGTATGGAATCATCATTATCAATATCGTAAACTACATCTCCTAAATGAAAAAGTTCATCACCGTCCTTAAATCCAGACTGTAAAAAGTTTTCAGTAATTGTAGTATCTTGAATTTTAGTTGATGTAAATGGACGATAGAATAGATTAGGTTTTCCATTTACTCCAATTCTATCTTCCCCTAAATGCCAGTCTGATGTGAAGTATTTCATAATTAACTAATATTAAATTTCATTCTCTCTTCATTTATGTTTTTAATACCTTCTGTTAGAAGGATGTCCATTTCGGTAAAAGTATAATCTTTATAGGGGGCTTTATGTATAGAAAAACTGTTATAACTGTAAACTTTCATCTTTAATTTTCTATGGATAGCAATGCCATGTTTTTCATTCCAGTTAAGATGTTCACACTCTTTTCCATCTATATCTTCAAAGTCATCAATCCATTTTATTGTCCCATTTTCTTCTACATGAAAATCCATACACATACATGATTTATGTAAACTGTAACTTATTTCAGCCATCAAATCATAAACCGCTTGCTTCGTTTTAATATATCTCAGCCTTTTATTATCTTTCATATATTCCAAAATGTTCTGCTCACTGAATCTCCGCACTGCTCACAAGGTCTACTATCAGTTTCGTAATCGTCATACTGAAACAGTTTAATTATATCATCAATACTGACTTCTCCCCTATTAACAGATTCTTTCAACTTAACTAAAAGATAATCCAATAATTGGTTTTTATCAACCTCTTCAATAGGCTTTCCATCTATCGTAGTGTAAAATGCTGTGCAACCTTCAGATATTTCTACTTTCATGTTACTATTAATCAGCAAAAGGATCAATTATTTCTCTACCTGCCATCACGACTCCAACAGGACGCAAGGTATGCAGAACCTTAATAGTTCCCTCATGATGCTTCAATACTTCATCAAGGCGACGGTATGCCTGTGGAGATTCGTCAGTGTCTCCACCACGAACCGTCACACCAAAATCCTTCAACCATGAATTCATAGCTTCACGAGAAATCTTACCTTCACTGATCTTTGCACCAGTCTTACGGTTGATCTTACCACGAGCCTCAGTTCTGGACATGATTCTTCCAGCACCGTGAACCGTAGAATACAATGACTGCCGTGAAAGGTCTGACTCAACACCTTCCACAATCACTGCGTTATCGCCCATACTTCCACCTATGAAACCACGTTGACCAACAAACGCAGGTGTTGCTCCCTTACGGACTACCCAAAGCTTTTCTCCATGATGTTCTTCTTGCCAAACTGCATTATGATGATTATGAACTTCGTCTACAATATTAGCACATAAAATGTTTTTTGCGGTATATCGAGCAACCCACTCACGACCAGCATAAGCATATTTACTTGTTAAATCCAACGCCTTCAAAAAGAATTGTCCCAACTCTGAATCTACATCAACAACGGTAGGAGGCACATCCATACCATCCTTTCCACCAGCTTTGTTTAAAAACCATGTTGCTGTTTTATGTCCTAATCCACGAGAACCAAAATGGACACCGATCCATATAAAATCATTCTCATCTTTTAGTAAGTCCCAAAAATGATTACCTGATCCGACAGTTCCAAGTTGATCATATGCCATTTTTTTCCATTCTTTAAATGGTTCTACCTTCCAAATATCATCGTTGAATAATTCATGATCAATTGCATGATCGTTTACTCTTCCGATGCCAAATGAAACGTTCTTAACAACTTCATCAAGAATTGAATCTATATCATTTTTGATATCCTCAAATTTGATATCGGTTTTAACGCCCATAACTCCACAATGTTGATCAAATCCAATTCCTGAAATAGAAATCTTATCACGATATGCAACAATTCCACCTATGGGTTGACTATATCCTTTATGGGCATCTGCTGCTAGAACTGCATCAACTACGCCATCACGGTAACAATTCATCATCTGATCAAGAGTATTTTGATCAGCATCTCCGAAAACTTTAATTTTATCTTTGTAAATATACATAAATTTTTATTTGAGAGAATGGTATCATAAATATAATAAATAGCAAGATTTTTATGATATTTCGTGTGGAAAGATGATAAATAAGAGTGTATGATAGATGTCACCGAAAACTACGAACAAATAAACGAGTCCTGTGTTTACCTATTAAAAAACAAACTAAACGGGAAAATATACGTAGGGTCTACTAAAAACCTGAAAAGAAGAATAACTGATCATTTCAGGTTAAAAGGAAAACCCACTCAAAAACTTTACAGGGCGATTAAAAAATACGGCAAAGAAAATTTCTCCATCTTTATTTTAGAATACTGTGAATATTTAAAAACATTAGATTCTGAACAGAAATGGTTGGATTATTATAAACCATTTAAAAATATTGGATATAATATTTGCAAACAAGCACATAAAACAATTGGATATAAACACACCAATAAAACAAGAAAGCTTTTAAAGGAATATGCCAAAAAAAGAGACTTCTCTGGATGTAATAATCCAACTTTCGGGACTAAACGACCAAAACATGTAAAAGATGCAGTATCAAAAGCTAATAAAGGTAAGAGAACTCATTCAAAACAGGTTGCACAAATTGATCCAAAAACTATGGAAGTTATTCGTATATGGGACTGCACGTATGATGCCGCTCGTGCATTACATATAGATTATAGCACTATTCGAGATTGTTGTAGAGGAACGCCAACAAAACTAAGATACGGAAAACCTGCTCTTAAGTTGGCAAAAGGATGGCATTTTAGACGCACTACGAATGAAGAAATTGTAAACAGAGTGAATTGTCCAATTTTCGATTAACAATGCCCATCATCGTCAAAATGCGCCTCAACAATATTACTATAAAATGTCATATCGCTTTCTAAAACATCGATTCGTTTTTGATGTTTCTCTAAAAGGTCAGCCATTTTATAAATTATTGAAGTCTGTTGTTTTATCTGATCAAGCAAGTATTCATTGACCTTAGTAGGATGAATAAACTCTCCATCGAATCTTACCAGTAACCCTCGTTCAACTAAAGTATTCAAATAATGAACATACGTGCAATACATTAATGCAGAATGCTTATCGTCTATAACATCCCAATTCCCGCGATACCGGAAAGTAAGCATATTTTGCGCACATTCTAATATGGAATCTCTATAAGTTGCATGTTCGATAAATGCGGCATCAATTTCATCGTCAGTAAATTCATAATCCCAACAACTAGAAGGATTTTTTAAAGCTTCTCGCATTTCTGGTGTAATATAGTCTAATACAGTTTTCATATAATTTGGAACTTTGGTGCATAACCCACTGGTATATACCCTAGAAGATAAGGGAATGCTTTATCTAAACTTTCATGCATAGGTATTCGAACCCCTCCTTCTAAAACAACGTCTTGAATATCTTTTCCGAAGTATCCTTGTGATGATCCACTATAAAGAGTATTAGTTTGTCGTTCAGTTAGATGTAATTCTCCTACTATAGGCCAAGAGTTTATTCTATCTTCCGCATCTTGAATAATACGATATAACCACCTTAAATATCCATTATATTTAATACCGTTCTCCTCCCAATCCATAGTCTCGATATTCTCAGTGAATATTGGTAACTCTAATTGATCATTCATATATTAACTCCTGTAGCTATTCTCCACAATTCATTTGAAGCATCGTTAAGATTAGTAAAATGATTAACTTGATAAATACCAAACATATCTAAATCCATCCATCTAACATATTTCCACCACAGTAGACCTCCCTTTTCACATATTTGTATTTTATATTGACCCCCATTACAAACAACTCTCATATTTTCAAATATATCGGACATTATATACTGTCTCATATTATAAAGAGTTTCTCCTTTGGTCTTGAACATGCAGTATACAAAATCCTCTTACAGTCTTTAGCGTTTCGATTCGCTAGTATATCTGACGCAACAACGAAAGCGTTCGTATACGTGCTACCTTGTGCTCGATGTGCAGTGATAGCGTAATTGTAACGGATCGAAGCAAACGTTTCTTTAACCTTGTAAAACTTCTTCCATATGTTTCTTCTTCTATCTGCACTCTTACATGCTTTTGCTTCATTCGCCAAACTCTGACAGATATCATTAAACGTTTTTTCGTTATTACCTTCCTCTGAAAGAATTTTGATATTATCTACTCCTTCATCGTATTCAACTCGTGCAAGATAAAACTTGATTTGTTTACCTTCAACCAGTTTACTTGCTTCACTTAATTGAGTTACAGTGATATCTTCATTGGTATTAATTAGGACTTCCTTACCATCGTCAGTTAATATTGGTGCGTCGGCAAGTAATTTTTCACCTACTAGAATCTTTCGAGTGTTTTTACCAAAGATGAAAGAACGTATGATAGAATTGAAAGAGTTGACAGTTGCATTTCTCCATGCAATCACTTTAGCGTAATCACTATTATCTTCAAACTCACTATTCACAAAGTAACGCATCAATTCTTTTTGAATATCGTTTCCAGCGGGAATAAAATACACTCCATGACCTTCTCGATCTTCATTGGTATATTGTGATTTATCAATAGCTTTAAACTTTCCCTCTCGTATATCACTAGTTACTTGAATAATGGGATTTTCACTTGCTTGTCTAATGATTGTTTTTAGACTAAGTGTTTCAATATCATATTCCTCTCGTCTTTTCTCATCGAATGGGATAGCAAATTCTTGACTAATAGGGGGAATCTGTTCTGAATCTCCCACAAAAACAATCTTCTTATCCCACGTTGACTGTTTTACAATTTCCTCGAACAAGCTATCTTCGATCATTGAAGCTTCATCGACAATTACCATATCAAAGTTCTTGAATGCTGGTTTGAGATAAGGGTCTTTTTTAAAGCTTTGTGATCCATCCTCATTGATCACTGGTCTTAAGCCTAGAATGCCGTGAAGAGTAGAGAACTTCACACTCCCAAAGCTAGATTTACCAGCAGACATCTTCTTAAGAACCTTAACTGCTTTATGAGTTGGGGCAGTGACCGCAATGGTTCGATACCTATATTCAGTATGAAACCACTCGATTATTTTAGTGGTTAGAGTAGTCTTACCAGTTCCAGCCCACCCCGTAATAAGAATTCTATTTTTCTTATTCTGTTTAAAGAATGCTTTTACTGATTGGAAAACTGAATCTTGTTCTTCTGTTAGGGTGATATCGGTATTATTCATCGTAGTTAGGATCAATTATACCAAATCCTACCAAAATAGCAAATCCTATTGACCCGTTATTATGATAGTGTATAGTAAATCTTCCCAACTTATCTACGTTTTCCACTCCTACAGTATCTTGCGCCATTAAATGAATTAGTTTTAACCGTGCTTCATCCCTAGGCATAGGCATAGGCATTCCTTCGTTGAAGTCTTGGTCGCACATCCTGCATTTGTATCTAAATTGGGACAACGGATTAGGGTTTTTCATATCATCTCACAGTTATTACTAGTTGTCAACTCTGTAATGAAATTTAGCACCACACGCAGGACACTCGACTAACTTAAAGGGGATACCTTTATAATGTTCAACGTATGGTGCTAAATCCAATTTATCTATTACTGTAACCGTATCTTCATTTTTACAGTAGATGCACATTTCCCTAGCATCTTTAGTAGGATTTGTATACCCATAAGGGCTATTCCATCTCTTTTTACTAGGATGCATAGTTACAAATTATAATGATTTTTATGACAAAATCAAGTTTTTTGTTTTTGTAGGGCATTCAGGGACTATAAGCTCCTGATCTAAAACCGTCCAATAGAAACCAGTTCTATTTTCTTGTTTTAAT
>Ga0302268_1001489_pt1 | contig 12581 bp, 11 predicted proteins | sample III_Bog_E2_1_FD_194554 | JGI IMG/M metagenome (GOLD analysis project Ga0302268, IMG submission 194554) | Peat permafrost microbial communities from Stordalen Mire near Abisko, Sweden - III_Bog_E2_1 | ecosystem: Environmental > Terrestrial > Soil > Wetlands > Peat | place: Sweden: Abisko...
GAGCATTGGTTTACGTTATTAATCAATATGATTATTTGGTTTGCCTTTGCTATCGTCTTAACAGCAATTAATTATTTCTTACCTTTGTATATTTCAGCTGCAGCATTAGCACCTTTTCAGAACTTCATTACGCTTTTTAAAGACATCTTCATAATGTTTATGTGTTTGGGAATATTTATGACTTGGTCTTTATATTTTTTGAATATAAAAATTATCACCGACCAAAGGATTGTGGAAATTTCTTATACTAGTATATTTTCACACACCATATCTGAATTAAGCATAACAAAAATAGAGGACGTTACCTCTGAAGTTGCTGGAGTATTTGGGAATATATTTTCCTTTGGGAACGTTTATGTACAGACCGCCGGGAAAGAAGAGCGATTTACTTTTGATAATGTCCCCTCACCTGATAAGTTAGAACGTTTGATATTGAATCTATACGATCAAAGAATAAAAGATGTTCCTAATGGAATAGTTAGAGAGATTGAACCTTAATTATTGTAGAATTAGCTTTCGCAGTTAATCCACCAAACTATTTTCCTTCCAATTTCTGAATTGATTTCTTCCATTATACGCGGCCGACGATATTCTATCGCTTCGGCCGCTTCTTTTGTAAGGACGGCAACACTCAAAACACCACCTTTGAATGATGTGGCCATGGTTTTTTCTTTATGTTCTGGACAGACTCTGCCAAACACACTTCCCCAAACTTTAATAGCTTCAAACTCTTTAGCCTTGTCTACTAATTTCTTGTTTTTCTTGCCAAACTCAAAATAAAGAATATCTCCAATTTTTTGTACCATTTTTGTATTTTACTTTAAATAATCACCGCAGGGAAACTTTTTATGCATCGGTAAGGTAAATGAGAACTAAGTTAAATTTTTTAAATCAATTAACTGTGAAGGAATATCACCGATTAATTCGGTTGTAGTTATAAAGGCTTGGAATCTTCCACCTAAATAATTTAGTAAGAAGACTTTTCTTTGATCATCTAATTCAGATAAGACATCATCCAAAAGAAGAATTGGCGCATCACCATCATTGGTTAGATACTCAAGTTCTAAAGTCTTTAACCCTAATATTTGCGATCTGAGCTCACCTCTTGAAGAAAAAGGCGTGATAGAAGTTCCTTCGCTCAAAAATTCAAAATCGTCACGATGTGGTCCGATTATGGAAACCCCAGAAGTTATTTCTTTTTCTTGATTCTCATATTGTAATTTCTTGTATTGCGCGCCTATAGAAGCCAAAGAATCACCAGGAACCCCTTTGTAAAAAACTTCTATCGGCCTATTAAAACCTGTTATTGCATAAAATACTTCTGGTAATCTTTCGTTCAGAAAATTTAAGTATTCTCTTCTGGCTAATGTGATTTCCGAACCAAAAACAGCTTGTTGCTCGTTCCATATCTGCAATTCAGAAACAGATGATTGTCCTGTTTGTATTTTATATAATAATTCATTCTTTTGGGAAAGAATTTTTTTGTATGTATACAAATTGTCCAAATATCTAGAATCTTTCTGGGACAAAACCATGTTAAGATAGCGCCTTCTTTGATCAGAAGGACCAACCATCAGATTAACATCTTGTGGTTCGAACATAACCACTGATAAAAAGTTTCTAACGAGTTTTTTTGATTTTCTCACACCATCAAGTCTAAAATTCGCCATGATCTTTCCAGCGCGATTTTCTAAGAACACTTCTAGAATATGATTCTCCCCACCTTTTTCTATTTTTGCTTCCATTTCAATCGCGAATGTTCCCTTTAAAAACAAATGTTCTGGTGCATCCCTGAAAGATTTGAAAATAGAAAGAAAATATATTGATTCTAGAATATTCGTCTTACCTGCGGCGTTTGGTCCATAAAAAACTATAAAATTATCAGTGAATTCTATATTTAGTTCCTTATGGCTTCTAAAATTTTTGAGTTTTATCGATTGAATTTTCACAGAAATACTAGATTCTAATAGGCATTACCAAATAAGTATACCCTGGCATATCCGGACTACAAATAACTCCAGGTGCGTTATTATTTATTATCTTTATTTTGACCTTAGGCGTACCTATAACAGAAAGGCAATCCAATACGTACCTATGGTTAAAAATTATTGAACCAGCCTCTCCTGTGACCTTAGAAGGTATGTTTACATCACTCTCCCCTATGTCACTAGAAGAAGATGTCACAGAAAAACTATCAGGCTCTTTAAAAGTTAAGTTTACGTTATTTCCAGCTTGGGTAAATATTCCAGCTGTTCTCATCGCCGCAACAACATCGGATGTGTTGCACTCTATTTCTGTTTTAAACTCTAATGGAATAATCTGCTCATAATCAGGATATTGAGCATCTATCAATCTTGATATTAATTCCGTATCTTGTGTTTTAAACATAATTTGCCCTTGAGCAAAGAAAATTTGAATATCCTCACCTTCAGCCAAAGACAAAATCTTATTCAACTCCTGTACAGACCTGTTTGGTATTATTACGTTTTTACTTTCAAAACTACTTTCAATAGCTAATTTCTTTTCTGCTAAACGATACCTATCTGTTGCAACAACTTTTAATTCTCCATTTCCAAAAGACAAGAATATTCCAGACATCTCTGGCTGTGTCTCGCTATACGCCGCCGCAAAAGATGTTTGAGAAAGAGCCAACCTTAGAGCGTTAACGGGTATATTCCCCGCGCTTTGTTGATCCAATTGAGGAATTAGAGGAAACTCTTCTGAATTCAAACCGCGAATTTTAGTCTTAAAACTTCCAGATTCAATAAATAACTCCAAGTTTTCCGTATAAAGACTTATGTTTCCAGATGGTAAATTATTTATTAATTCACTAAATGTTTTTGCTGGAATAGTTATTCCACCATCTTCTTCTATTTTACAACGTACCCATGTATTCACAGCTACTTCTAAATTCGTCGAAGAAAGTTTTAATAAACCATTATCTGTTTTAATTAAAATATTATTTAATATAGGTAGTGTTAAGTTTCCGCTTGATACTCTTGTAACCAAACCTAAACTTTTTTTAAGATTCTCGTGTGTGCAGATTACTCGCATAAGTATTTAATAAATAATTAATTTAAAACTAGTTGTAGTAATAAGGATTGTTGATAAGTGGAAAATGTTTTTTATGGTTGGTGTTGTTGGTTTTTTAAACGCAAAATATTTTTTAAATTGTGTTTAAGTTTGTGTCACTAATTTGTATAAGTATATTTTTTCTTAGACAAGTTTTTTAACACTTAAATCATCAACAGTTTTCACCACCAGTAAGCAACAACTTAATCTACTAGATTTGAACACTACATGTACAACTTATTAACAATCAAATCAATTTCTTGCTTCATTGATTCTTTTTCTTTTATTAAAGTTTTAATTTTATCAACAGCGTGCATTACTGTTGTGTGATCTCTCCCGCTAAAATGTTCACCTATGCTTGGAAAAGAATTCTCTAATTCTTCACGCATCAAGAACATGGCTATCTGTCTAGGTTTTACATATTCTTTTCTTCTTGATTGTTTTAATAAATCCTCAACGGAAATATTATAAAAATCAGAAACAATTTCCATTATTTTTCTTGCGGACAACACTTTCTTCTTAGCAGAGGCAACACCAGCTAATACACTTTTAGCCATTTCTACTGTCGGTTGGGTGTTATTAAGTTGGCAATAGACAATCAATCTATTAAGAGCACCCTCTAATTCTCTGATGTTGTTTTGAATCGCTTCGGCGATATAATTCAATACATCTTGTCCGACCTCATAATGCTTTTCTTTTGCTTTGGTTGTTAATATCGCAAGCCTGGTTTCAAAGTCTGGAGCTTGGATATCCGCAATCATTCCCCAACCAAATCTGGATATCAAACGGTCTTCAATCGCGGGTATATCTTTTGGCAAGCGATCCGAAGAAAGTACTAACTGTTTATTATTCTGATGAAGAGTGTTGAATGTGTGGAAAAACTCTTCTTGAGTTTGCTCTTTGCCTGCCAAGAACTGAATATCGTCAATCATTAAAACGTCTACATTGCGATAGACTTCTTTGAACTGGGAAATCTTCCCTAAACTGATGGCTTGTACAAATTCATTTGTGAACTTTTCACTAGTCACATATAAAATTTTAGCCAATGGATTATCTTGTAAGACTTCGTGCCCAATAGCTTGCATTAAATGGGTTTTACCCAAACCAACTCCCCCGTACAAGAATAGTGGGTTGTACGCCAATCCTGGTTTGCGCGCTACTCCAATTGCGGCGGCATGTGCCAACTCATTATTTTTTCCAATAATAAAAGAGTCGAACTTATATCTAGGGTTAAGCCCGGAGTTTAATATATTAGGACTGACATGAACTGTTGGTTGTGAGGTAGCACTACCAATCTTCACAGAGTCTTGGACCTTATTTATGGTATTTGACTGCTGTTGTGGCTGACTACTACCTGCCACTTGGTACTTTATCTCTCTGACTTCTGGGGATATGGCACGCAGGGTTTTCAATAACTCCGCATTATATTTATTTTGTAACCATTCTTTAGTAAAAGAATTTGGAACGCTAACAATGATGTAATCGTCACTCTTTTCTATAATTGACGTATTTCTGAACCAGGTTGTGAAGTTTGCCTTGCTTAAGGAAACTTCTATATTACCTAAAACAGCCTGCCATAATTGCTGGTTGGTCATTTCTATTTTGTCTCGTTATTATGAGATATGCTTTTTAATGTAAACACTTAATCCACACCCTGTATAGACTGTGCACTTAGGATCACAAAGGAGGCATATAACATTTTTTAAAAGTTCTGTTTTTATTAACTAACTCTATAAGGATAAGTTATCAACAATACAAAAAATATGCAAAACATTAATAATCACTAACATATTATAAACTAAAGTTTATAATATGTGGACATCATGAGGATATTTAAATAGGCTAGAAATACTTGCCTAAAATGTCAAAATACAGTATACTTCCGAAGTTAATAATAATATTATTTTAGGCAAGAAAGCAATGAAGCGAACCTATCAGCCAAAGCGAAAACACAGAGCACGCATCCATGGTTTTATGAAGAGGATGGAAACCAAGAATGGTCGCAACGTTTTAGCTTCCCGCAGGGCAAAAAAGCGCAAAAAGCTAACAGTTTAATCAAAACTTAATAAATGTTGAATCAAATTTCCAAAAATAATGGAAGAATCAGCAAAACCAGGGATTTACAGAAGGTTTACCGATTAGGTAAAGCCATCCATGCAAATACCCTGGTTATTAAATTTATACTAAATAAACCCAACACTCCTCCACGCCTAGCCTTCGTTATTTCTAAAAAGATATCAAAAAAGGCTGTGGTTCGCAATAAAATACGTAGAGTCTTACGAGAAGAGCTTAGGACTAAATTACTAGCTAACATGCCTAGCGCAGATTATGTCATAATGGTTAAGTCCTGTGCAGCAAAGACCGATAATGGTGGATTGCGTCAGGATATTGATATGGCAGCCTATAAGTTATTAAGGGCTATAAAGCAACCAAGATGAAAAAATTGCTAATATTAGTGATAAATTTATATCAAAAAACCCTATCTCCAGACCATGGAGTACTTTTTCGTGGGCGCTATCCTAATGGTTATTGCAAATATTACCCAACATGCTCAGAATATGCAAAACAAGCAATAGCTAAAAATGGTTCCATAAAAGGGACTTTAATGGCTATAAAGAGAATAATTAAATGTAATCCTTTGTCTCGTGGTGGATTGGATCCAGTATAAAAATATATGACCTATTTATTTAATTTGATTTTAGTTCGCCCCCTACTTAACCTGTTGGTTTTGGGTTATCAATATATTCCAGGTCATAACGTAGGTTGGGCTATAGTCTTACTGACTATTTTTGTAAGACTTCTTTTGGCTCCTAGCATGTTTAAGGCTTTGAAAAATCAAAGAGACTTGATGGTAATTCAGCCAAAAATGAATGCTATCAGAGAAAAACACAAAGAAGACAAAGAGGCCCAAGCTAAAGCCTTAATGGAATTGTATAAAGAGCATAATTACAACCCACTCTCCTCTTGTCTGCCGACCTTGATACAATTACCAATACTCTTGGCTTTATATAAAGTATTTGTTATAGGTCTAGGAACCGCTGATCTTCAACAATATTTATATCATTGGGTGTATAATCCGGGTGTGATGAGCCCATACTTTATATTTGGTTTGAACTTGGCACACGTAAGTCTTGTTTTGGGTATAATTGCTGGAATCTTACAGTATTTCCAATCATGGATGATAATCCAAGGAACTCAACGCAGCACCGACCCAATGCAAAGCGCTATGCAATCACAAATGATGTATGTTTTACCGGTTGTCACAATCTTGATTTCTTTAAGAATTCCTTCCGGACTGCCATTATATTGGATTGTTACTACCCTCTTTGCGATTGCTCAACAATTTTATATAATAAGAGGCCAACCTAAAAACGAAATAGTTGTTAATCCTATAAAATAACAATTTCCTTAAAGGCTTATTTATATATTAAAAGAAAGGTACAAATATGATTACAGAAGAACAAAAACAAGACATAACAGAACTTCTGCAATTATTATTGAAATCCATGGGTATCCAAGCGCGCGTAAGCCCAGAAGATAACCTCAGAGGCACAGAATTCAATATATATACAGAAGACTCTCGTTTATTGATTGGACAGCGTGGTGCTAACTTACAAGCCTTACATTTTTTAGTTAACGCGGCAACTTATAAAAAATTCCCTGGAATTGAACGCTTTTATATCGATATAGACGATTATAGAAAACAGCGAGAATGGCACCTGAGGGAAATTGCAAAGAAGGCTTTGGAACAAGTAAAAACAACCGGCAAGCCTGTAAAACTGGAAGCAATGAATCCTTACGAACGTCGTATAATTCATGCCTATCTTTCTACGGAGTATGGAATCGATACTGAAAGTATCGGTAGTGAACCTAACAGACGGATAGTCATTCGACCAAAACTTAAAGGTGAAATCTAATACTGGCTCTTCCAATTTTGGCCGATTTCATCTGTAAAAAATAAAAATTACCATTCGCCGTACCAGTAAGTACGTCTCATGGTAATTTTTATTTTTTCCAGCGAACTCGACTCAAAATTGAAAGAGCTAATGTATTCCTAATTATTACTACCTAATAAAATTATTTTCCCAATCAGTCTGGAAACTTAAAAGAAAAGACTTTATTAGTCCTGGACGCGAAAGGGAGAACTTCTTATGCAGCTTGCGACGCCCTCGGCGCTTGGTGTTGCTGCATAAGAAGTCCTACCTTGAGCAAGTCAGGACTAATAAAGACCTATGTTTGTAAAGCCAGACTGATTGGGAGTAATACCATGACAGTGTCTGAGAGTAGTAGCTTTTACTTACTGGGTTTGGATATCTTTAATATAACGATTGGGAAGATTAGATAACTGTTGAAGCGAATATCCAGAAGACTAGGGCTAAATCGTTTTTGAAGTATGGTGCATCTGCCATACCGTGCGCATATAGGGCAATTATAAATAGAATAATAGCCAGACCATATAAACTACCTTTTAGAAATTTTTGCCAACCTAACCAGATGATAGAAATTGATAAACCAAGAAAACTTATAAGACCTAGCAATCCGGTTTCTACCCAAAAATTCAAGAAAATATTATGAGGGTAATCTAATGGCGCCAAACCAGGATCTGTGTTGTAAAAATTAAAATCTGTTGCAAAACCATTTAGCCCTTTGCCTAATATTGGGGAACTCGAAATCATTTTATCTGCGGTTTCCCAGAGGGAAAATCTGCTGACTGTAGACTTCTCACCTTTGAACGGTAATAGCACTCTATATCGCAAATTTGGAACAACAGAGAACACAATTATAACCAGAACGGCTACGACTCCAAGCTTTTTCCATAAATCCTTTTTAGCACTAACTAGAGCGAATACAAATATTGCAGAAATAAATCCAATCCATCCGCCTCTGGATAGAGAAACTAAAAGTCCAAATAATCCAATCAACAATAACCACTTTAAGTGCTTATTTTTTTTGTCTCCAGAAAATACAATTGGTAAAGAATATGCTAATAGTGGTGTTATAAACAAAGCAAAAGCGTTTGGATATTCAAAGATACTTAGTGCTCTCTTTGGTTCAGCGGAATTTCCCCACCAAAGTTTAGGTAGTCCAGCTAAGGTTAGATATTGGATTAAAGCATAAACTGATAATAAGGCAATATAATATAAAACGAATTTTAAAAATCTGTTTTTATTGTGGTCTTCTCGTAGAATATATCCGGCAAAGAAGAAGGTAATTATTGGTTCTACAAAATAAGCTAATAATTGTCCAAACGCCCTATCCTTTGTTGGTGATATTAAAGTCGATAATAAACTAGCCAAAAAGAAGATTGCTGTAAAAATAAGAACCGATTTAGGTATCGATTTGCAAAAAGAGAAGAATTTATCCAATTCTCCTTTTTTACTCAATAAGATTAATGCCAATATCCAAAATATAGGTATTAATACCTCAAGCAAATTCAGTTTAAGTGCGCCAAAAGAAAACCTCACTACATAAGATGGTGATAAGGCGAATAATATTTCTAATAAATACAGCATTATTTTGTATTAATTGTGATGCTAGTATCCCCGGTATTACCTTGATCATCTACGACATGCAACGCAATAGTATGCTGTCCATCGCTCAAACCATTTAGGTTAAAAGAAGTTGTAGATGTATTGTTCACACTTTGCAGAATTGAGCCGTCTAAAAGCAAATCCATTCTTGTTATATTGTTCCCATTTGAATTGTCAGGAATTCCTTCTACGGTAATCGTAACTAAAGAGCCAGTTTCGGCGCCATCTCCAGGAGACAAAATTTTTGCTTCCGGAGGATTCCCGGGATTTTCCGGAGCTTGAGGTTGATCATTATTTGTATTGTTGTTTTGTGTGTTGCCGGTATTGTTGTTATCGTTTGTCGGAGTATTTACAATATTACCTATTGGATAAATATATCCATGTGCTGTCGCCCATGATTCTACTGGTTGCTCCCATGCTGGATCATTCGGCTTTTCTGATTTTAAGATTGTATAAACCCCAGAAGCCGGACAATTATTGTACTGGGAGCATAAGGTTTCTGATGAGGGGATATGTATATTATCAGAAGTTGTTGGAACAGAATAACTGGCAAATACATCCGTCTTTGTGCTCGGGGAATACTGTGTCGGCAATAAACCTGATAAAGAGTCTATAGTAACAGTTTGTATCCCTTGCGGCACAGGAAAATCTTCATTAGGTGTGTTAGCTAATGCTTTCTTCATAAAATCATTCCATATAGGTGCGGCAACAACAACACCATCTGAGCCGCCTTTTAAATTCGTTCCATCGTTATTACCTACCCAAACCCCCGCTGCTAGTGATGGTGTAAAGCCTAAAGTCCAACCATCGCGATAATTTTGTGTTGTTCCTGTTTTTGCCGCAACTGTCCTACCAGGAATTTGTAATGGAGAATTCGCTCCGAATACGTAAGCTCTCGCGCTATTATCAGTTAATATATTATCGATTTCGTAAGCGGCTTGTGGATCCATAACAGTAGAACTCTTATCTTTGTATTCTTCTAATGTGCTGCCGGAGCTGTCTGTAATTTTAAGTATGCCAGTAGCTTGATGATGGACTCCTTCTGTGGCAAAAGTAGCATAACCTGATACATGATCCAATAAAGTAACTTCGCAACCTCCAAGAACCAAAGACAGACTACAACTGCTTAATGGTGTTGTAATACCAAAATTCTTCATGGTTGTAGTTGCTGCACTAACTCCAATAATGTCCAACGTTTTTACAGCAGGTATGTTCAAAGAACCATCTAGAGCCGATCTTACAGAAACTGGTCCACGTTCCTTCAGATCATAATCTCTTGGAATATAATCTTTACCACCATAATTACCAAAATCAGTAACAACATCATACAAAAGACTCGCTGGGTTCATATTGTAAGGTTGCTCAAATGCTGTGCCGTAAACATAAGGTTTAACAGATGATCCCGGTTGGCGCAAAGAAGTGGCAACATTTACATTAGGCTCAAATGTGCAGTTCAATCCTGGTGTGCACCCTGCCGGTTCTGATGTTCCAAAATAATCTTTAGATCCAACCATCGCCAAGATCTGTCCAGTTTTAGGATCTATTGCCGTTAGGGCCTCGTTATTACCATTATATTTTTTAGTATTTATTGCAGAATAATCATCTATTGCTTGTTCAGCATCTGTTTGGAGTTTCGGATCTAGAGTGGTATAGACTTGTAATCCGCCATTTTCCACAGTGTCAGCTCCATATTTCTGTTCCAGATAATTTTGGATGTAGAAAACAAAATGTGGAGCTATGATCGAATTTTGACTGCGAACAAATTTAGCCTGTTCAATCTTTGCTTGGTCGTGTTGTTGTTGATTGATATAGCCTTGCTGCAACATTAAATCTAAAACCGTATTCTTGCGATCATCTAATTGTTGTCTGTAAGGTCCAAAAGGATCGTAATGATTCGGAGCTTGAATCATAGCCGCTAAATAGGCTGATTCTGCTAAATCCAGATTTTGGGCGTCTATATTAAAATATGATTGGGCTGCTGCTTGAATCCCATATACATTTCTGCCATAAGGAATTTCGTTTAAATAAAATTGTAAAACTTGATCTTTACTATATTTTTCATCAACTTCTATAGATAAAATTGCTTCTTCAATTTTTCTGGTAAAAGTCTTTTTTTGAGTAAGGACAGCATTGCGTACGTATTGTTGTGTAATAGTACTCCCACCTTGACTAGCTCCTAGGTGAAATATGTCCACAACTGCGGAACGAAGTATCCCACGAATGCTTATGCCACCTTCGTTGTAAAAGCTTTTATCCTCAACGGAAATGGTCGATTGTTTAACATTGCTATTCATTTGGGAAAAATCTATAACTGTTCGTCTTATATTTCCACCAGATTGATATAGTAATGTTCCATCTCTAGCGAATATCTTTGTAGATTGCAATACGTCACGATTAGAGAATTGATCAGCACTTGGCAGACTCCTGGAAATCCATAAAAACGCCACAGCAAAAAATACTAAAAGCAGGGCAACTATTCTTATTGCCCATTTTCCTAAAAAACCCTTGGTTTTCGCATTTTTAAATAAAGATATAAACTTTTTGAATAGATTTGTAGCACCCTTCCATATAAAGGAAGCGATTTTTTTGATGTTTTTTCCCATGGCTGGATTATACCGCAGGTACCATAAAGTTGCTATAATAAAGTTACTATGAACGACACAACAGACATAATTAAAGAAATATTGACTCGTGGTGTTTCTGAGGTTATTGATTATAAAGATCTAGAAGAAAAACTGCGAAGCGGGCGAAAATTACGTTTGAAGATTGGAATAGATCCGACTTCCGGTAATATCCATATTGGACGAGCAGTACCTTTGTGGAAACTGCGTTATTTACAAGAACTTGGCCATAAGGTGGTTTTTATCGTCGGAGATTTTACGGGTTTAATTGGTGATACGTCTGACAAGGAATCAGAAAGACCAATGTTAAGCAAAGAGCAGGTCGCAGAAAATATGAAAGGTTATATCGCGCAGGTCGGTAAGATAATCAATATGGATAAGGTTGAAGTACACTTCAATTCTGAGTGGCTTTCTAATCTTGGATTTTTGGAGATAGCGGAACAGGCAGATGAATTTTCTTTACATGAATTTATTTCCAGAGAGAATATAGCCAAAAGGCTAAAAGCAAACACTCGTGTATCTTTGCGCGAATTGATTTATCCGCTGATGCAAGGATACGACTCTGTTTCTATCAAGGCTGACTTTGAAATCGGCGGGACAGACCAACGATTTAATCTGTTGGCAGGCAGGACATTGCAAAAACATTACAAACAAGAGCCACAGAACATAATGATGGTCAATCTGTTATCTGGTACTGATGGCAGAAAGATGAGTTCATCTTGGGGAAATACCATCAATGTCACAGACGAGCCAAATGATATGTACGGCAAAGTCATGTCTATATTAGATTCGCTGATCATTGAATATTTTACGTTATGTACAAAAGTTTCTCTGGAAGTTGTCGAGGGATACAAAAAGCAATTAGCAGAAGAGTCAGTGAATCCTAGAGACATAAAAGCAATTTTAGCAAAAGAAATTGTCGCAATGTATTATGACGAATCTTCGGCTCTAGCTGCTGCTGAAAATTTTGATAAGATTCACAAAGACAAAGAAATTCCAGACGAAATGCCGGAATTGAATTTAGCTGGAGAAACAATCTTAAAAGTTTTGACCGAAAGTGGAATCGCTAAAAGCACTGGTGAGGCCAAACGTTTAATAGACCAAAAAGGTGTAAAGATAAACGGGAAAGTCATCGAAGCTTATGACTCAGTAGTCTCTGTTGGGAATGTCGTTCAGTCAGGCAAACGCAATTTTATTAAGATAATCTAACCTTTTATTTAGATGATCTTTTCCAATCGTTATCTTAAAGATAACTTAAACCCAGTAAGTAAAAGCTGATACTCTCAGACACGGTGTCAATTTGCCCAGCGGCAAATTGCACCTCGCTCTCGACCCGAAACTTTGCCTTCAGAAGGCA
>Ga0302268_1001491_pt1 | contig 12576 bp, 10 predicted proteins | sample III_Bog_E2_1_FD_194554 | JGI IMG/M metagenome (GOLD analysis project Ga0302268, IMG submission 194554) | Peat permafrost microbial communities from Stordalen Mire near Abisko, Sweden - III_Bog_E2_1 | ecosystem: Environmental > Terrestrial > Soil > Wetlands > Peat | place: Sweden: Abisko...
GATTTCAAAAAGAAATACGGATTCACTTTGGAAAAATGATTATGTAAAATAAATATCTTTACTTAGCTTTCACTAAGTTAATGGATGATAGATTTATGTTTTGATGAAAGCTCCTAATACAAGAAAGTTTATCGATTAGTTTGCAAATTTATAATAAATTAATTCCTGTATTTAATTTAATTCATCTATTTGAACTTGAGGGAATGGTAACAATTTGATATCGACATGTTTAATATTTTGATTGTAATATAATTAGGCAATATTAATCTTTAAATAATCTTTGAGGTCATTATAATCCATAAGAGATCAGCAAATATCATGTAGCATTAGTATATTTGTCCTGAGGAATAAAAAGTCGGAATAACTTAATACATAACCTCGGGGAAGCAAATTCCAGCCACCACCAAGTATCTGCTGTCAGATTTTGTGGTTAATTAAATGGACAAGAATCAACAAGTAGTCCAACTCAAAACAAAACCTAACCAAATAGCATAAAAGACTGAAGAATAAATAAGCTACTAGATTAGCACTGAGCTGAGAAAAGAAATGGAGTAGTTTATTGGAGAAGAAGCCACTATCAGTCTTGAAAAATTGTATAATCAGCTGGAGAGTGGAGAGAAAGTTGTCCCATGGGAATGTATCATTTAAAAGTAATTGACAAAAGCTCAAAGAATGGCCATTCATGATTTTGTCAGGGAAAAACTTAACTTTATAGAAAGTACCGCAGTATAGGGAGGAAAGATCAAATTAAAATTCAACAGAAATATGAGAAAGATGAATCCCAACGCAAGGCACAAATATACTTACTTCAAACTCTACAAGCATGGCATTGACACCTTCAATGCTCTCTTTAGATTGAGTAAAGTTATGGGTATCAGCAACAAATTATTTTCAACAGCAGGTCTAAAAGATAAAAGAGGCCATACTACTCAGCTAATTTCGGTTTATAACACAGATCTGCCAACCCTAAAAAAGTTTTATAAGCAGGCTGATCGCAATAGATAAATGTGGATAGGTGATTTTGAATAATGCAAAGACTAAAAACTTTAGGTTGGAGGACTGTTTGGTAATCAGTTCGGACTTATTCTAAGGCTGATTAATGCCAGCGATTAGAATTAAATCATCAATCGAGCGCATAGTTTGAGAGATTTAGGAATGATCAACTATTTTGGTATGCAAAGATTTGGCCAATTTTCAGTTAAGACATATGAGCTAGGAGCTATGGTGATTCGAAAGGAGTGGAAGAGACTAATATAAAGTATTTTGTTAAGCGATTGCGGCAACTTTCATATAAACTGTCTTAAAAAATAGATTTACGAATCTAAATAATATTTCAAAGCCGAAAAAGCTTTGAATAATAAGTATAAAATATAAAAACTGGTTTTCAAAGGACTTCAAAGACAGAAATAAAATTATCAAAATATATTCGAAGGTTTGCCCCGATCAATTAGATCGCTTTACACTCACTCACTTCAGAGCTATATCTGGAACAGAGTTGTATCTAGGAGAATACAAAATTATGGGCTTAAACTTGTGATCAATGATCTGGTTGGTGTGAAAGTGGGCGAACTGGCTCCCTAAAAGCAAGAAGAAGATGAACTGGATGAAGATATTAAAGAATAGTTCGTGGAAGAAGAGGAACAATTCGAAACATAGCTCATTAACGATAAAAATATCAGTGAATACACTCTTCATGATCTGGTGGCTCCTCTCTACGGGATTAACTCCATTATCCCTAAATAATCCATTATTTATTCATACCTTCAAGATGAACTCGCTGCCTTATATTTAGAGGACAAGGACTTTATTTAAAATTCAAGTCTCTACTGCTTTAAGGGACAGTTTAGAAAAATGATTGTTAAACCAGTTAAAACAGATACTAAAATACTCAACCATTCAAACCCAAAGGCTGATCTCCTCGATCCTTTCTATACCCTGGGAGATGAACCTAAATACGAAGAAGGAGATCTCAGGTCACTGAGGATTATTCTACAGTTGCCAAAAAGTTCATATGCTACAATGGCCATTCGCTAAATATTACACATTTCTTCTGAATTTGATACTCAGATAGATTTGAACCGCGAGTATTAAAAAAACAATTTCCCTCAAACTTTGAGCAAAGGTTTAAAAACCACAAATGAGCCATGTGAAAATACTCTAACGACTTGATAATAAAAGATTATTTATTAATTTATTGCAGTTATAAGTATCTTTGTTGGCTTGACGAGGAAGATCGCAAATCTTTAGAAAATGGTGCCATGCCAAACTTTGATTAGTTGGAAAGTTAGCATGAATAAAGAATATTCTTTAATATTTAAAACTTATCTCATCATTGTAATTCTATATTTAAATAATATCATTTAGATCACTGCTGCATTACAGATGGATCAAACTCAACAATACATGCGAGGGATAGGTCATAAAATTAAAGTCTCACACTGCAGAAGTTTACGGGGACTACATATATCTGTTTGGAGGGGAGAAAAACCCCATGCACAGTAATAATTGCGTCTTTTGCTACTCGATCAAAGATGATACATGGTCAAAGATTGTGCCCAACATTGCTGTTCCAAAGGTGGATTCTCACGCGTCCGTTGTTTGGGACGGCAAAATTTATGTTTACGGAGGATATATTCCTGAAATCGCAACTTTTATGACGGACATCTATGCCTTTAGTTTTAACACCAAGACTTGGGAGCTTTACTATTAGTGGTCAAATCTTTGGCTTGCGGCGTGGACAAGTGGTCAAGATCACCAGAAAGAGTGAGACGGCAGGCACCTATACTACCTATAGAATTGCGATTTGATAAATATATCCGAATTACTGCATCTCTCTGGAGATCGTGGAACATTAACCATTTTTATCCTTCAATTGTTTTTGTTAAGGTCAAAGATGTATTTTCTTTTTCCTTTTTAACTTTTCAGTCACATTTCAAAATGGTCAAGTTAAATTTATTATTCATATCAGCATGTATCATTCGTAAATTTGCTATCTATAATACAATAATTTATAAAAGTGATTAAATTAAGATAAATGGTATTTTTAATTAAAGCTCCAAAAGTATGATTCAGTGCTTTGGATTCGGCAAATATGATTTTTATATTTATATTTGAAGATTTAAAGTTGATGACCCATTGATTTTAATTATTGTCCAAAGAAATTTGTTTTAAACATAATTTTTATAGGTTTTATTTCTGGTTTCTTCTTCTTTTGATCGAGATTGTAAGACGAGGTTATTTGGGCTAATTTCTCGGAAGAATAGGAGTAATTGATAGGCATAGCAATAAATTCTTCCTTTAAATCAATATCAATAAAATCGATAGCTATCTTATATGCTATGAGGTCTTCGCCGTAAAATATGTGGCTGCCCTTCGTCCCTCTGCTGGTAGCTCTTTACTGAGGAAGCTGCTTTCCGCCGGCCCTAAAGGGCCAACCAGCTAAAATGTTGCGGGATAAGGTGCTGGACGTCGCCTTATACTGGCGTGTGGCATAAACACACAGCCGTCTCCTCGAGACATCCAGATATATATATATATATATAAAAATTAAAAGGGGAGTCTTGGCCATCTTGATTGAGCGGTTTTCAAAGTCAGAGAAAAACCAGGTGAAATCTACTGACTATATTCTACTGAGGTATTACAGCAGTATTAAATTGACTGAGGTATTTTTTTTCTACAGTATTTAATAACTGAGGTATTCTGATTTCCAGCAGTATTTCTTTCTTCTGCCCGACCTACCACAATCAGGACATCTCATTATTGAGGGATTTGCTGGCAAAAGATTTTTTGAAGTTTAACACTTTGGAGCTATTTCCAACCAGTTTGTGGTCCTTCAGCCGACTAATCAAGAGGATTATGCTTCAGCTTTTTCCCTAAAGAATGTTGATCACCAAAACAAATTAGCAGTCACTGAAAAGCGTCAAACTGAGATCTTCTAAGGCTGGAGGTCAAGCCTTCTAGCATCAGAGCTGTCTCATAATATTTTCTATGCTACTTTTGTTTGAGTGGTGGCACTCTGGGCAATCTCCATTTCCACCTTCTTTTTAATCAGATTAGCAAAATATTATTATTCAGAAGTATGAAGGATAATAGATAGTGAAAATAAAATAAATAAATTAATACTTCATCACTCTTCACACCATCTTCCGTCGCACCTATTCAAAGCAATAACGACAATTAAATTTTCTTTGAGTTAATACTTATCATATCGTTAATTACAGCCAACAAATATTAGTTTCTCCCAATTATTAGCACAAAAGATATGAGACACCCCTTCAAGAGTGAATTAATTTTTCTCCAGTTCGATGCTAAATAACTTAGGCCATTGAGCCCTCACCAATATTTTGGCTCCGTCATCTGTGAGTCCAACATTTGTTATATTCAGTTTTCTAAGTCCTTTCCAATGAAGTCTAATCAATTATTTGATACCTTTGTTTTTCAGGGGATTATCCATGAGTTCGACCCATGATATAAACTTCCATTCGCATTTTGTCAATTGTTTGACCCCCTTAGAAGTAAGATTGTTAGCATTAAATCCAAAATAAAAAATGTATCGCCACTCGGCTTTAACTATGAAGCTAACTGATTGATCTCCGAGACATGTGCTTGAAAGATTCAGACTGGTTAAAAATTTGCAATGGTCTGATAGGAAAGCTGTTACTCTATGGAATGAATTTAGTGATATCCTGTCCAAGCCAAGGGTAAATTAATTAAGACTGGGGTTAATAGGAGACTCACAGATCTAAGCCACAACTTCATTAAAATCTGTGTTTCCCCAAAATTTATTAATAATTTAAATTATTCGGAATTCATTTTATTTGACAAGGATCTATCGCATATAATCTTTCCATAATTTATTGTCAACTATTTAAGAGTGAAGTTCGAATGATAATGGGCTTAGCATGTTGTATGAGCTAAACTATCTAAATAAATTGTATTTCTGATATTTGCTTATAAATTAGTTTGTTATTAAAGTGATGAATTGGTCTTAAAATTATGATTTATGTGATATTCGTCATCTCTAAATTGGGCTTTTAGCTGAGTTTAATATCTTGATTAGCCACTGTATTTTGGAAAACTAAATATAGAAATTATTAAATTATTCCTGATCTCTTTGGCATTATAATTTTCCAATGTATGATCCTTGACTGATAGTATTGCAATTTGATATATATAATCAGTTATAACGAACATGGACTATTTGTAGTAAGACTCTGAGAGTTCAGATCAAAACGACGAGCAAGAACTTTAGCGCTATCATAAACTGTTTAAAAATTACAAGCAAATCAAAGAGTCCATTCAGAGGCAAAATGTTGATAAATAATCCAGCAAAAAGTCGTACAACTCTGTGCAAAAAGCCATTCAAATCGAAGAGCAAAAAAATTTATAAACGCGAATTTCCTTTACAGAAAAACAGTACGCTAAAGCTAGGGAGAATAACATTCTTCTCCTTAAAAAGCTTAGCGAAGCAGAGGAGCAGAGTGAATTTCTTAAATTTGAAATTGATAAAATCCGCCGTGAAAAGGAAGAAGAAATTGACGGGCTGAAGCGAGAGCTCAGTCAAGTAAAAAGCGAAATGGCTCTCACGAGGGAGCAAAAGCAATATTAATAAAAGGAGCAGCAATATGGAGAGATTACCTAGTTGAAAGGTAAGCTAGAGTACAAAGAGAAGGAGATAAGCCGTCTGTTTCTCAAAATCAAATCGCTAGAGTTGGATAAGAAGAATAACGACAGCGAAATTAAAAACTTGAATGGAGTTAACGAAATGCTAAAACAAAAAATTGGATAATTGGAGAGCACCATGAATGAGGTCTATATGGGAGAAGAATCCAAAGGTGCACAGCTATTATAGCTGGAAGAGGCCAAAGAGGCAATTGATCGATTGGCTACTCTGCTCAGAAGCACATAGGAGTATAAAAAAATAAATCATCTCGTTGATGATTTTAAATAGGCGCACTACCTCAAGAACATTATGAAAAGGTTGAAAGGTAGTGGTCTAAATCAACAAATAGAGAGGAAGCGGGCATGCAGCTGTTGTGAGGTCAAAATAGATGAAAAACTGCTTTGGACGCCTACAGCGTGTTATAAGATAATGTTAGAGATGAAACTAAAGTATGAATAGATGAGTGAGGACTGCATCGAAGAAACTCTCTTTGAATTGAATAAGCTTTGGCTCATTAGAGAAGAGAATCACATTAGTCGAATAAAGGAGAGTTATGAAGCTGAAATTGCAAGACTGAGGAAAAAATCTGAAGAGCGTTACGATGAAATGGTAGCAAGGAAACAAATTCAAAGGTTAAAGAAAGAACTTCAAGACAGTAAATTTAGCAAAAAGAGCGGCGCATCTGACAATTTGGATCTTCTCAAAAATATAGGACAGTATGAGGATGAGTTGCGGTTGAAGCAGCGATAGATTAAACTGCTGCAAGATCGCATTAAGTTGATGGAAACATAAAATAACAACTACGATAAAATCTTATATTTGGAAGGAGCTCTGTGGATCATTGATAAGATACTCTAGGAGATTGACAGCAATAATTAGGACTATCATGAATTCGAAAACAAGTTTAGAGAATCCTCTCAGACATTCACCACCAATGAAGCATGGATCAGCTCATTTAAATAGTTCTTTGAAACAATATCCGAGATAAATAGTTCACTAGTGGAAAAATTAATGCTGATGAAGGACAGCACCCTTAAGAAGATGGGTAATCAGCGGGGACAAATAAGAGAGTCTGTGGTTTAGCATTCTCGGAGGACTTGATTTTATAATTAAAATATTGTTGCAGATAAATCATCTAAATTCGTTTATAATCATGCTCCATCCATAACTGCCGTTTTAGCACCACATATCAGTCAAATGGAAAGTCCCCTCCGAAATCTTGAAAACATTGTCTTAAAATTTTTCCTTTGCTTTTTGATAGTTGTCATGCATCATTTATTTGATTTTTTCAGGCAGATCGTTGAAAGTTACTCTACACTTCCCATTTAGCTCACTCAAATTGCAAGTTATCATATTATTTTCAAGAGAAAATTATTAATTCTAAAAGTCAAGGTTCAAAACTGAAACTGGACGCTACCAGATGACTGTTGCGTATTCATTACCTACATCAGTATATTCTTACTTATGGTAAGAGTATGGGCACAATCATTTTTAAGTTGAGTATAGTATACGTTATAAGAACAGTCAATGTTGAAAATTCTTTGGGAAAGGCACCCCTCAAGGAAGAATTTTGGAATATTTAAATCAATTTTACTACAGTTCATGATCTATAACTGACTATCAATGCGAATGTAAGGGTATTTTTATTTTAAAGCTAAAATCAATTATTTCTGACATACTTTTTCAGAAAGTTTTAGCCCAGACAATTCCACCGTATCATTGATTGTGCACTTAGTCATGCCATTCATATTGTCGTCTTTCCATTAAATATCAAGACTGACACTACATTCGCACTTTCCTTCAAAGGTTTGCTAGAGCTTATTAAAAAATTTATCATTCACCTGATTCGGCTGCTTTCCGTTTTAGGGATTGAATAAACTAATGCTATTCGATTTGCTCATCCCCCGAACTGTACTTTCCTCAAAATAATTATCCTTTATATGACTTTCATTATTAATGAATTGGCTCGCACTTACATTGGAGAGAATTTTTTTGCCACCAAATTTGCTGTCATTTTTAGAAAATCCCTTTGGACTGTAAAATTAATTATTTGTATTTATTCTGCTAACGATATTGCTATGTGCCATGGTATTGGTTGTAAGATGACTTTTGGTCATTTACGATCGTATGTTTGATGAACTTGTCGATCCATTTTTACTTTTCTGTGATTCTTTAATAATAATAATGGCCTGTTCTGTTTATTTAGGTTTGACCCAACTATCAATTTCGAAAAAATCACTGCTGTCCTCCATTTTATCAAAGATATTGGGAGTAGTGTTATCGACTTTGGTTTCAGAAATATTGTTTTCTGTCAATTTGGTGGAAATTTGTTGCAAAAATTGTCTATTCTAAAATAAGTAGGTTTGGAGATGATCGATGATGGTTGAGTTTCCATTATTTGAGAGATTGTTATTATTGCCTTGATTATTGATATTATTGTTCCCATTGAATAAATTGTTACTCCTTCCATTGCTAAATATGTTATTGTTATTGTTACTGTTATTGTTGCTGTTGCGATTATTGTTATTATTGAAAATGTTATTGCCATTATTGTTATTATTGCTATTGGAATTAAAAATATTGTTGCTGCTGTTATTATTGCTGAAAATATTTCCATTCCTATTGCTGTTGTTATTATTACTACTATTAAATAGATTGCTTCCACTGCTAGAATTATTATTATTATTATTATTATTGCTATTGAACATGTTCCCATTATTGTTGCTGTTCCTAGAAAATATATTACCTGAATTACTATTACTGCCGCTATTATTGCTTGTGAAAATATTTCTACTTCCATTTCCGCCTGAACTACTATTGAAGATGTTATTGCCTCCACTATTGCTGTTGTTGTTGTTGCTATTACTATTACTCATAAATATATTGTTGGAACTGCTGCTACCGCGAGTAAAAATATTGTTGGATGAATCATTGCTCCGAGTATTGTAAGAATTGCCGTTGCCATATGAATTATTATTTCCATAACTATTATTACCAGATCCGCTATTATTTCCGTAGCTGCTATTACCATATCCGCTATTATACTTGCCACTTCGCAAGGCATCGATGTCGTAACCCTTTTCTTGACTAATTGGAGGAAGTTTATGACAGTCAAAACGTAAAAGCTATTAGTTGAAGCAGTCCTTCCGAAAAGCATCTTTTATTCTGTCCTCATGGGTAGATTTCAACTGTTTCTTTCTAATCATATAGTAGTCTTCAATCCTAAGCTCAGTAATAGTCATATGAAGGGTTTCCTCCTTGGACACTATTGTAGAAGGTGGTATTTCCTTCCAGATAGAGACGAGTGAAGTGATGTAGGAAGGAGGTTCTTCGTATCGATAGTCCAATCTGTATGAGCCCAATTTGTTGTTGTCGTAGCGATTGCTGCCATATTGATTATTAGAATAATTGTTTCCATAACTACTGAAATAATTATTGCTGCTGGAGCTATTATTATTGCCATGACTGCTACTTCCACCATTGCTGTCGCGAGAAAAGATATTATTCCTGCCGTACATGAAGGGAAAATTTTATAATTATTAGTATTTTTGTGATACAAATTCATTTAAACAAATCGGCCTTGTTCTAGAAAAAACGAGAAGAAGATACTAGCAAAAGTATCAATGCCAACCTCTATTCACTTATAAGCTCAAAGATTTATTGTTCTATAAGCATTAAAGCAAATCATTTCCAGACTGCACTATAGTTGTTAATAGGTCTTTCGTGAAATCTTTCTGATGAAAAATAAGCGCTCAGTTCTGGCAAATTCCATACTCTGATTTGGTAAGCAATTAGTGTCGGAAATTCAGCGAATAATTCAGGAAACAGCAGGTTTGCAGCCTGAAAGAAATCAGCGATGCCGAAATCAATCCAAGTGAGGTAACCAGCCATAAATTCCTTCTCTCCAAGCAGCCCTTTGAATTTCTGAAGGTATGGTCTAAATCTGTGGGGATATTCAACAAGTGCTGCCTCCCATGTCGGGAGTCCGTGCATTCCATAGCAAAGTCCTACAAATTGGATATGTAAATCCTTGAAAACTCCCCAAGCGGTAGCCATTGCTACTTTTTCATCAGGATCCCGACCGACTAGTTCTGGCTTATTTGCCTTGAAGCAGATATAGATAGAGATCGCATCACTTTATGAGATAAGCTTATCACCGTCCTCAAGATATGGTAGTGTCACAGCTGGATTCTTGAGGATAAATTTAGGCTTAACCTATTCATTCCATCTTGTGCGATCCTCTTGACCGATATATTTGGCCTCAGAGTAGGGAAGCCCACAGTATACCAACAGCTGTCTAATTCTTTCCGCCAGACCTCTAATATTCCAATATCCTAGTATGAGTTGTGGATGTTCCATGATATCTTGAAATTAATATTAAAATAGTTATGCTCTTTGATTAAAGTTATAGACATTTGTCAAATAGCTACTTTTTTGCAACTGCACAATTCACCATAATTTTATTGATTATTATTGGTAAGGAGCAATCATTTAAATGCAGTTTTTGTTCTTTTATTTAGGTTTCTGATTTCGTAGTTGACATAATTGTCTCCGACCTCATTAAAGTTGACCTCTCCTGTCAGTTAGAACCGGTCTAGGAATCCTTAAAGCACTCCTTTGCTCAACTAAAACAAGAGCTTTCGCAGATTTCTCACTTTTTCCTATTGGCCTGATAACCATTTGGTCAAGCCAAAATCTCTATCTTCGAATTTGTACCCGCCTCCTTCTCCGACAATGGCAAACAATTTTGAGGTCGATCCAAATATTGACGGCCATACTTTGGTATTTAAAAATTTGACCTCTCCAATAAATGGTTTTGATTTATCTTTCTACCCTTTCACCAAGAAATACTTAATATTGCCCAAGCTTTCTTCTTCGGTTATATTCTTTCCCAAATTGAAACCAAACTCAGATATAATTTGGGATTTTTATACTCGCAACAGAGACTGATCTTCACAAATGAGAGTGGAAAAACTCAAAATCAGATGATAAAGAGTCGATCGATTGATAGTTTTTTATGAGTCTCCCAAATCTGTTTTCCATTACTCGCCGATTTATAGTACTGTCGATCTCGAAAAAACTGCTGAATCAATCATCCTGATTAATGCAATATTTATATACAATAATCACGATTAATACTTTATTTTTCATAAGTACATATAAAGAGTATGTAAAATCATATCATTGGCGCTAAATTTCTTCCTGCTGTGAGGACCACTCATGCTCAGACCACTCTTTTACAGCTTCCTCAGCATCTTCAGGGTCGCCCTCATAGCTAACACTCTCATTTTAGTCTTCTTTTTTCTTTTTCTTTTTGATTTATTTCTCCTATTGCTATTCCTCAAACTATGAAGCTCCTTCTGAAGCTTCTTACCATCCACTTTAAAGTTCCTCTTCGACTTCCTCTTCTACCTACTCCTAATTCTGCTAATCTTCATTATCATCCTCGTGTTCAGCTAATATCTTCGCCCTAACCATATTCTGATGTTCTTTTTCAAGCTCTAGATATTTGTTCCTGCCTTAAAGCTCCACTTTTGTTGCGAGTAATTTCCAAAATTTTTCACTAGCTTGATCCCCAAGAGACAATTTTCTCTTACTCCTCATTGCTTATATTTTTTCAGCATCAACTTTGAATAAATTTACTGCTTCTTTGAGCTGTTTTTTATATCCTGAAAATCCAAACTCCAAAGACAGAATCATTTTGCTAATGTAACTAATTATTTCTGGAGCAGAAAGGGTTTTGGACACTAAAGAATGGAGCCAGTAAAGACTGTAGACTGCTTTTTGAAAGATATCATTTACAATGTTTGTGTTTTTAAGCTCAGCCTGAGACAAATGATATCCCAACTCAATCGAACCCTCAACTCCAGCTTTTCTGGAAATTTTCTTTTGCAAGGGAGTTGCTCTCAATATTTTTATGATGGTCTACAGAGTATGAGGCAAATATAGCCCTGTTTACTCCATCAGTTGCAATTCTATCTATATCAAATGAAGCTTGAGAGACAAATATTCAGGTGATTCCGAAATATGCTCATATGAGTTGATAACTTCAGCTAAAGGGTAAACCAAGGCTGAGATTTCTTCATCTCCCACACGACCTACCACCTGAGCTAACAGTTTTAAAATTTGCAATGTCTGCTGTGAGTATAGCTTGGTAATTAGATCAGCTTTAAATTTCCCTTTCAATGAGTTCAGAGATCCTAGTTGCAGAGCCAAAGAACGTAAGTAACCAAAGAGGACGTAGTAAGACCGAGAAGGGTTGATCTTGACAAATTCACAGAAGCAGTTGCTCATAAAATTGATATGTTCAATATTTTTCCAGCTTATTTGACCGCATTTTTAGAAAAAGCTAACGTATAAGCGTCTCACAGTCCACATATAAAATTAATCCTAGCTCTTTTTTAGAATTCTTTCTAGAGCGACAAAACATCTGAGACCAAGATTGAGATTTTCCCATGATGTCGCCCAGATATGAGTCAAAGCTCTAATCCATTTTCTGGCTAAAGTCGGAAAAGCTGGGGTCAAGAGAATACTTTTTGACATGCTTTGTACAACAACATGCTTTATTTCTTCCTCACATTCTCCCAAAAGTCGCAGTAATCCCCTTAAATATAATTGTATACACAATCGTAAGGGAGTTTTTTGGGGAGGTTCTGTGAGCATATGTTCCTCAGTGAAGTCGAGCAACTTAAAGAATATGGTCGGAATAGAAAAAAGGCAAACTGGGATCAATGTGGGAGGAGGTAATGTGTCGGCTGTGGTCGAGTAGCTTCCAAAAGCCTTGAGTACTACTCTTAAATGCTTGATAGTAGAGGCAGGATGTTTGCAATCGTCTGTTTTTAAGCTTTAAATAAAATCTTCAAGTCTTTCAGTGTCCATCAACAATAGTAATGATTCTATAATAATAAAGAAAT
>Ga0302268_1001516_pt1 | contig 12423 bp, 10 predicted proteins | sample III_Bog_E2_1_FD_194554 | JGI IMG/M metagenome (GOLD analysis project Ga0302268, IMG submission 194554) | Peat permafrost microbial communities from Stordalen Mire near Abisko, Sweden - III_Bog_E2_1 | ecosystem: Environmental > Terrestrial > Soil > Wetlands > Peat | place: Sweden: Abisko...
CTTCTTTAGATAATACATAGACTTCTGCTTCAAATTTCTTGTGGGGGGTTATGCTTCCTGGTTTGGCTAATACCTGACCACGCTCTACGTCATCTTTCTTAGTACCACGTAATAATACACCGACGTTATCGCCAGCTCGTCCTTCGTCTAGCAACTTCCTAAACATTTCAACGCCAGTACATATTGTCTTCTGGGTATCTCTTATTCCAATTATTTCTACTTCTTCTCCTACCTTAACTATCCCTCTTTCAATACGACCTGTAACTACTGTTCCACGACCAGATATTGAAAATACATCTTCGATTGGTAACAAAAATGGCTTTTCTATTTCTCTAGTAGGAATTGTGAAATATTTGTCCATAGCTTCAACAAGTTTAATTATAGAAGGTTCACCTAATTCGCTCTTATCTCCTTCTAAGCCTTTAAGTGCTGAACCAACAACTATAGGTATATCGTCTCCAGGAAAATCATAACTACTTAATAATTCCCTAACTTCCATTTCTACTAAATCTAATAATTCTTTATCATCAACCATATCAGCTTTGTTGAGAAATACCACGATCTTTGGCACGCCAACCTGTCTTGCTAATAATATGTGTTCTCTAGTTTGTGGCATTGGTCCATCAGCTGCTGATACCACCAAAATTGCTCCATCCATTTGCGCGGCACCCGTGATCATGTTTTTTACATAATCTGCGTGTCCTGGACAATCCACGTGCGCATAATGTCTTTCTTTCGAACGATATTCCACATGAGATGTGGATATTGTAATACCCCTTTCCTTTTCTTCTGGAGCTTTGTCTATCTCGTCAAATTTCCTCTTTTCTCCACCATAGGTGTTTGCCATTACGCTAGTTATAGCGGCTGTTAAAGTTGTTTTACCATGATCAACATGCCCTATCGTACCAACATTTATATGTGGTAAATCTCTTTCAAATTTAGCTTTTGACATTTAAAATCGCTCCAAAAAAAAATATTAACCATTTTTCCCCTTCAACCTATCTGTATTTTTATACATACAAAAAAGTGCTGAAAGACCCTTACAAAATTAAGACGAACGCTCCTTAATAATTGCAGCAGCGATATTAGAAGGTGCTTCTGCATAACGCTTAAATTCCATACTATAACTAGCCCTACCCTGAGATATAGATCGCACATCGGTCGCATATCCAAACATCTCAGACAATGGTACCTCAGCTTTAATTTGTTTACCAACAGCACCATCTTCCATGCCATGAATAATTCCTCTACGTCGATTTAAGTCACCAACCACATCACCCATATATTCTTCTGGAGTAGTAACTTCTACTTTCATGACTGGTTCTAAAATAACTGCACCAGCTTTTAATGCACCCGTTTTAAAACATTGAGAACCTGCAATTTTAAACGCTATTTCACTAGAATCAACATCATGATAAGAACCATCAAATAAAGTTACCTGCACATCAAGCACCGGATAACCTGCTAATACACCATTTTGTGTTTGTTCCAACACACCCTTTTGCACTGCAGGAACATATTCTTTAGGAATCGTTCCGCCAACAATCTTATTAATAAATTTAAAGCCACTACCTCTTTCGCCTGGTTCAATTTTTAACCATACGTGTCCATACTGACCACGACCACCTGTTTGTCTAATATATTTACCTTCTTGCTCTATCGACTTGGTAATGGCTTCTCTGTAAGCAACTTGAGGCTTACCAACATTAGCACTAACACCAAATTCACGTAACATTCTATCAACAATAATTTCTAAATGTAATTCACCCATACCAGCAATAATTGTTTGCCCTGATTCTTCATCAGTTCTTACTCTAAAAGAAGGATCTTCTTGAGCTAATCTACTTAAAGCTATACCCATTTTTTCTTGATCTTGCTTGGTTTTAGGTTCTACTGCAACACTAATAACTGGTTCTGGAAACTCCATGCGTTCTAAAACTATAAGATCATTTGGATCACTTAAAGTATCTCCAGTAGTTGTATACTTTAATCCAATTGCCGCAACAATATCTCCAGCATAAGCTTCTTTAATTTCTTCACGATCATTAGCGTGCATTTGTAACAAACGACCAAAACGCTCTTTTTTATCTTTTACTGTATTAACTGCAGAATCTCCAGATTTAAGTACTCCAGAATAAATTCTTAAATATGTTAAAGTTCCCACGTATGGATCAGTTGCAATTTTAAATGCCAAGGCTGCAAACGGCTGCTCGTCTGACGCAATACGTTCCACTTTAGTTTCACCATCCATTAACAATCCTTGTATTGGAGGCACATCAAGAGGGGAAGGCATGTAATCTATTATTGCATCCAACATAGCCTGTACACCTTTGTTTTTAAAGGCTGAGCCACATAAAGCAGGAACTATTTCATTATTCAGTGTAAGTTTACGGATACCTTTTTTAATCTCTTCTATAGACAAATCACCTTTGTCTAAATATTTTTCCATTAATTCTTCGGATGTTTCGGCTACAGTTTCTAAGATTTTTTCACGCAACTCTTGGCACTCGGCTTCAAGTTCTTCTGGCACTTCTTTTAACTCAAAACGCATCCCCTGACTATCATTATCCCAATAAATAGCCTTCATTCTAATAAGATCAACAACTCCAACAAAATGCTCTTCAGCTCCAATTGGTAATTGAATAGGCAAAGGGTTTGCTCCCAAATGGGACTTCATTTGCTGTATAACTCGTAAAAAATTTGCGCCTGCTCTATCCATTTTGTTTACAAAAGCCAAACGTGGAACACCATACTTGTTTGCTTGTCGCCAAACAGTTTCCGATTGAGGTTCAACCCCACCAACTGCACAAAACACAGCACAAGCACCATCTAGTACTCGCAATGAACGCTCTACTTCAATAGTAAAATCTACGTGCCCAGGTGTATCTATAATATTAATACGATACTCTGGATAAGAACCATCCATGCCTCGCCACCGACACGTTGTTGCAGCTGAGGTTATGGTAATGCCACGCTCTTGCTCTTGCACCATCCAATCCATCTTAGCGGAACCATCGTGCACTTCACCCATTTTATGAGATACACCAGTATAATACAAAACTCTTTCTGTAGTTGTAGTTTTACCTGCATCTATATGAGCCATAATACCAACATTTCGGTACATTTCTATTTTTGTTTGACGCACAGACACAATGAACCTCTTTTTTAATGAATCTTATTTAATATTTACCAAAATGTGAAAATGCTTTATTAGCAGCTGCCATACGATGAGTTTCTTCTCTCTTCCCAATCGCACCGCCCTTCCCTTTACTTCCACCAGTTGAGCTATTTTCATCTGATGCATCTATTAATTCCCCAGCTAAACGTCTTACCATGCCCTTTTCGCCGCGCTTTCTAGCAAAGCTAATAATCCAACGCATAGCTAAAGCCATTGATCTTGAAGAATTAACTTCTATAGGAACTTGAAAAGTCGCTCCGCCTACACGTCTTGCTTTAATCTCCACAACTGGAGCTACATGTTCTAATGCCTTTTTAAATATTGCTAATGAATCTGCAACCTTGATTTTTTCTTTAATAACTTTAAACGCACCATAAACCACTTTTTCTGCTATGGCTTTTTTACCTCTACTCATTACACAATTAATAAATTTAGTAACCACTTGATCATGGTAAAGAGGATCTGGTTGAATTTTTCTCTTTTCAGCTACTCTTCTTCTTGACATGAGATCTATTTCCCCTTCTTTTCACCTTTTTTATCAATTTTAGAACCATACACAGAACGAGCTTTTTTACGTCCTTTAACACCAGCAGCATCATGACTACCACGAACCACTCTATAACGCACACCAGGCAAATCTCGCACCCTACCACCATGAACTAAAACCACAGAGTGTTCCTGTAAATTATGACCTTCACCACGAATATATGCCGTTACTTCATGCCCGTTAGTTAAACGAACCCTGCATACTTTACGTAATGCCGAATTAGGCTTCTTAGGAGTTTGAGTATAAACCCTTAAACATACCCCACGTTTCTGAGGACAACCCTCTAACGCTGGCGTTTTACACCTTTCTTTTACTCTTTGCCTACCATCTCTAACCAATTGGTTAATAGTTGCCATTAAAAACTCCAAACTTAAAACTTAAATATCTTAGTTTTAAAGGATTAAATTAAACAATGCCACAATCTTATATTTAAATTTGCTAACTTTTTAAATTTAAAACTTTAAAATTATAATTTTAAAACTGCAGAAGTTTACCGCACCAAATAGGTGCTGTCAAACCAGTCAATTCAATCTCGTTGATTAACTAAATGTGACCTAATCTATAAACTAATGAAATGCATAATATCATGGGGGGCAATTGTTGTATAGAGCAAGTCTTCAACGATAAAAAACATGCCTCTCTTAAAACCAAGAAAATAATTAATTTTTAGCAACACAACATTCAGCCAACCTAATGATATTATAAAAATTCCTATAACAATTGTATTTTCACCATAATTTAGCTTAAATTACCTTAATCTTATTAAATTATTCTTTAAATTACTTAAAATTGGATTAGATACAATATGGAAAATCTTACTGTAAAAATCTTAGCTAAAGAATATCAAATATCCTGTCCTTCTGGTTCTGAACTAGAATTACAAAACGCAGTAAACTATTTAGATGAAAAAATGACAGAAATACGTAACAATGGTCGAATTATTAGTTTCGAAGGAATGTTAATTACCGCTGCCATTAATCTTGCTTATGAAGTAGTGCAACAAAATATTAAACAATCTACAGAAAATAAAAATTTAGCTGCTAATTTATCATCACTAGAAAATAAACTTAATACAGCATTACAAAAACCACTGTCTAGCAATAAACTAAAATTCGAGTACAATAATAGTTAATATTGATTTCTGGCGTGATCTGTATTGCAGGTATGGTTAAAGATATTTTGAGCCTATAATCAAATAAAAGGGAGCCATTCCATGGTGTGGTGAGCAAGTCTGCCTTCGAGTAGATAGCCTAATATATCATTTTTGGTACCCACTTGAACCTACGGTTCAAGATACGAGCTATACGGCAAATACGGTGATCGCCTTTTAATTATATGCAACAAAAAAAATCAATCCGAACACAAATAAAACAAACTCTTAAAAATTTACCAAGCACCGAAAGACAATTTGCTTCGAAACAAATGACTGATCTTGTTTTATCTAAAACACCTAAAAAATTATTAAATGAAGTACTACATATTGCTGTGTTTTGGCCAACCATACTCGAAATAAACACCACAGAATTAATTAATAAATTATTAATTAATAATAAATTTTGCTACTTGCCAGTTATTAATCAAAAAACTAATAAATTAGATTTTGTAAAATATACTAATAAAACCAAATTAATTGAAAATAAATTTGGCATTTTAGAGCCAGAATTTACAATTGACCAAAAAATTAATATTAATCAATTGGATTTAATTTTTATGCCACTTGTAGCATTTGATAAGCTGGGACACAGAATTGGTAGCGGTAGCGGATTATATGATCGCAGCCTTATTTCTGATGGACAAAAAATATCTTGTAAACTAATTGGTTTAGCATATTCTTGTCAACAAGTTCCAAATTTCACTCCCAACGATTGGGATATAAATTTAGATTTTGTAGTTACAGAACGAGAATGGTTAGGTCCTTTTAAAAAATAACTTGTACTTTTTTTCTAAAACATACCAGAAAAATAGCTAGTAACAATTATCCCAAATAACAAACATACCGACAACCACCATAATAATTTTATACCGTTTGTTTTCATATGAATTTCTCTACTTTACTCTTACTACTTTAGTTACCATATTAATCATTCGCAACCTCTTAATAATTTTAACTAAATGAGCACGATTAACCACTTGGATTACAAACAATAAAACACTCCGCTTTCTATATTCATTGTCTATATGAATGTTTTTTATGTTAGCATTACAATCTGACAAAGCACTGGCAATTATGGCTAATATTTCCCGTTTATTTAATGTTTCTAATCTTAATTCTACTTGAAATGTTCCAGAAACATTATCCGCCCAAGAAACAAAAACATATTTTTCTGGTGAATGACGCAGATCTGCAATACTACTACAATTTTCCCGGTGGATCATAATTCCACGACCAGCATTAAAAAAACCTACAATAGCATCCCCAGGAATTGGATGACAGCATTTAGCATAACTAATTACCACTCCTTCAGTACCATTTATAGCCAATGATAAATTAACACCTTCTGCATTTGGCAATTGCCCTAATAACCTTCTAGCAATTAATGGCACAAGTTGATTACCAATACCAATTTCAGAAAATAATTCTTCTTTAGTTGCAAAATTTAATTCTTTGCACACTCTATTAAAATCTTCTTCTTTAATAGACTCTGTGGAGACAGATAACTCTAACAATGTTCTTTCTAATAATCGTTTACCTAATTGTATAGATTCACTATTATGCTGATTTTTTAACCAATGCCTAATATTACTCCTGGCCTTACCTGTTGCTACAAAAGTTAACCATGCAGGATTTGGGCTTGCTCCATTTGCAGTAATAATTTCTACAGCTTGACCACTCAAAAGTTTAGTGCTTACTGGCACTAAACGCTTATCTATTTTAGCAGCAATACAACAATTACCAACATCAGTATGAACCGCATAAGCAAAATCAACACAAGTTGCCCCACTAGATAATGACATAATGTCACCACTAGGTGTAAACACGTATACTTCATCTGGATATAAATCTATCTTAATATGTTCAACAAACTCTAATGAACTACCTGCACATTTTTGAATTTCTAAAATATTATTTAACCACTCTTTAGCATGTATACTAAAATCACTAGAAAATGATTTATATAACCAATGCGCAGCTATCCCATTTTCCGCCATTTTATCCATTTTTTCAGTCCGAATTTGAATTTCAACTGGTATACCGTTCTGACAAAGCACTGTTGTATGCAACGATTGATAACCATTGGCTTTAGGAACTGCAATATAATCTTTAAACCTGCCATAAACTGGTTTATATAAATTATGCACTATCCCTAATATTCTGTAACAAGCATCCGATTGTTCAGTTACAATGCGCATCGCATATACGTCCATAACTTCAGCTAATGATAAATCCTTAGAACGCATTTTTTTGTATAAACTATACAAATGTTTTTCTCTGCCATAAATTCTTTTAGGAATAATCTCTTCTTTGGCACAACGTTCTTTTATAACTATTTCTATCTGATTAATAACTTCTTTACGATCACCTCTTACTTTCAAAAGCGCTTCTTTTAACACTCTATAACGTATAGGATAAAGATGAGCAAAACCTAATTCTTCAAATTCTACGCATAAATTATTCATGCCTAGTCTATTAGCGATTGGGGCGTAAATTTCTAAGGTTTCTAATGCTATGCGTCTTTGTTTCTCTCTAGACAATGCATCTAAAGTACGCATATTATGTAGCCTGTCCGCTAATTTTACTAAAATAACTCTAATATCTTTAGCCATAGCAAGCATCATTTTACGTAAATTTTCTGCCTGCGCTTCTTCTCGGGTTTCAAATTTAAGCTGCTCTAATTTGCTAACCCCATCAACCAATGCAACAATATTCGCATGAAACATTTCAGACAATTCTTCTTTGCTAATTGAGGTATCTTCTAAAACATCATGCAATATAGCAGCTACTATACTTTGATAATCCATGCGCATATCTGCCAAAATTTTGGCAACTTCTAATGGATGGGTTATGTATGGAGCACCGTCAGAACGAACTTGCCCATGATGTAGCTTTTCAGCTAAATCATAAGCTTTAGTAATTTCTTTAACCTGAAACACAGAAAGATATCCTCTAAGCTGTTGTTTCAACTCTAAAAATTGAAGCAACTTAGATGTCTTTAGTTTCTTGATGATCTTTTGGAAACTTATATCCTGCTGCTATTTCTCTTAAAGCAACAACAGTAGCCTTATCATTTTCCCAGGCTATTTGAGCTTCAACCACGCCTCTTATAAGCTTTTTTGCTCGATCTGCAGACTCTAGTACTAATTGGAATCTATTTTCAACTTGCGGTAAACAATCTTCAACAGTTATTCTAGCCATATATTACCTATCATATAATTAAATATTATTAGCGAATTTATAAACTAATTTTACTATGCCTAAGCTATACTAACAAGCTATTAATTAAACTTGCATGCACAACTTGTTGCCTAACCAGAGTCAACCGTTGCACGTTTATTATAGCTGTTAACTCTTCTGCGGCATGATTAAAATTATCATTAATTATAATATAATCGTAATTTATATAATGTTGTATTTCTCTTTGAGCCGCATCAACCCGCTTTTGAATAACCTCTGGCTTATCTTGCCCCCTACCCACTAACCTTTCTGTTAACACTTTTAAAGATGGTGGCAAAATAAAAATATTTATACATTGAATTGGATTGGATCGATTATTAATTTTCCAATTTGCTATTTGATTTTTTATTTGCATGGCACCCTGCCAATCTATTTCTAAAATTATGTCTTTACCACTAGACAGTACGTCTTGCACAAATTTTTTGGAAGTTGCGTAATAATTATCAAATACTTGTGCACTTTCTAAAAATTCTCCATTGTCTTTCATTTGCAGAAAAAATTCTTTATTTACGAAAAAATAATCTAGCCCATTTTGTTCATTAGGGCGTTTATCCCTAGTGGTATATGAGATAGATAACTCTATATTATTAATTTTTTTGATAACTGACTTGATTAAGCTAGTTTTACCTACCCCAGATGCTGCGGATATGATGAATAAAGTGCCAGTATGTGTCATGTATATGTAAATCGATATAAAAATTCATTAGTATATTATAAATATTATATCGGATAACTGCCATTAAGTTAAGCATGCATCTAATCGAATTTTAATAGTAAATATCATGATCGTTCAGAGCGAACAGTGGTAAATATAAAGGTGAATTATTATGATTAAAGTAATTACCGTAAACTTAAATGGCATTAGATCCGCAGGGAAAAAAAACTTTTTTGCCTGGGTTGTAGCGCAACAAGCAGATCTAATTTGTATCCAAGAAGTTAGGGCAACAGAAAAACAACTAAATGATCCAGCGTTTCATTTAGATGGATACACTGTCTATTCGTCTCATGCTCAAAAAAGTGGTTATAGTGGCGTGGCTATATATTCTAAAAACCAGCCAAAAAATATAATCTCTGGATTAGGCTGGCCAATAGCCGATGATGAAGGTCGTTATATACAGCTTGACTTCGAAAATTTTAAAATTGCCAATATTTATATCCCGTCCGGAACATCTGGCGATTTAAGGCAATCTATAAAATATGATTTTTTAAAACTTTATCAAGAAATTTTAGCTAAACAAATTCAAGACAATATTCCTTATGTTATTTGTGGTGATTTTAATATTGCTCACCGTAATATCGATATAAAAAATTGGCGTACTAATCAAAAACATTCTGGTTTTTTACCAGAAGAACGCGCTTGGTTAGATTTAATTTTTGATCAAATCGGTTTAAAAATCCAGATAAAATTGAATATACGTGGTGGTCAAATTTTGCAAATTCTTGGAATAATAATGTTGGATGGCGTATAGATTATCAAATAGCATCACCTCAATTAAAAAATAAAATTATTAGCACAGAAATATATCGACAAGAAAAATTCTCTGATCATGCACCGTTAATAATTGAATATGACATTGAGTTAAGCCATCCACCCGGCGGCTGACGCCGCCACCCTCCTTCGAAGCGAAGGAGGGTTAACTACAAGCAACTTAATGATTTTTTTATAAAAAAAATTACAACAGCTTAGTATATTAGTATAATTTTAAATTTGTATAAATCTCACCCTCCTTCGCTTCGAAGGAGGGTGGCGGCGCCAGCCGCCGGGTGGATGGCAGAGAGGCCTCGCACACCACTATTTATCAAGTAGTAGTAGCGTTATCGTTCCTGTTTAATGCTTCTCCCAACGCTTGTTCTAGCTCTTCCTTGGTAGTTGCTGGTTTTTTAGTATGCATAGTTGCCGCATTAGCAAGGCTAGCTATGCGATCTGTGCGCTGTTGTAATTGTTTTATCTTTAGTGCCTTATGATACTCAAAACCAGTACCAGCTGGTATCAATCTACCAACAGTTACATTTTCTTTTAAACCTCTTAGCTCATCACATTTACCACTAACTGCAGCTTCGGTTAAAACTCGTGTAGTTTCTTGGAAAGATGCGGCCGAAATAAATGAATCGGTAGCTAAAGATGCCTTAGTTATTCCTAACAAAACACGCTCAAATTTAAGTGGAGTTTTATTCGCTTCTAATAATTTATTGTTTTCTTCTACAACAACAGAAATATCTAATTGATCTCCTGCTAAAAATTTAGAATCACCGGCATTTAAAACCACAACTTTACGTAACATTTGTCTAACTATTACTTCGATGTGTTTATCATTAATCTTTACACCCTGTAATCGATATACATCTTGGATTTCTTTTCCAATATAATTAGCCAACGCATCTACACCTAACAATCGCAATATCTCATGCGAATTTGGTACACCATCAGCTATTACCTCACCTCTTTGTACATATTCACCTTCAAATACGTTCATGTGACGCCACTTTGGAATTAAATCTTCATGTGACTCACCTTCTACTGGGGTAATAATTAGTCGACGCTTACCTTTAGTTTCTTTACCAAAGCTAATAACACCAGACATTTCTGCTAAAATCGCTGAATCTTTTGGCTTACGTGCTTCAAATAGATCAGCAACTCGAGGTAATCCACCTGTGATATCACGAGTTTTGGAAGTTTCTTTAGGTATACGCGCAATAGTATCACCAACCCCTATTTCTTGCCCATCACTAACACTAATAATAGTGTTGCCTGGTAAGAAATAATGTGCAGGGAAAGAAGTACCATGCAAACATAAATCTTCGCCATTAATATCTACTAGTTTGATCATTGGACGTAAATCTTTACCACTCACACCCAACTGCTTAGTATCACTTACTACAATACTGCTAAGTCCAGTTACCTCATCAGTTTGACGGCTCATAGTTAAGCCTTCATATAGATCTGAAAACAGCACTTTACCTGCAACTTCAGTAATAATCGGATGATTATGTGGATCCCAATTAGCTACAGTTGAACCAGCTTGAACTTTAGCACCATCTATAGCATTTAAAATAGCACCGTATGGTAATTTATATCGTTCTTTTTCACGACCATCATAATCATCTATAACAGTTAATTCTCCTGATCTAGATACTGCTACACTATGACCTGATTTATGTTTAATAATTTTTATATTATTTAATTTGATCACACCATTATTTTTAACTTGAATACTGTTTTGAGCAGTAGCACGAGATGCAGCTCCACCAATATGGAAAGTTCTCATTGTAAGCTGAGTTCCAGGTTCACCAATAGACTGTGCTGCTATTACCCCAACTGCTTCACCAATACTAACTCTGTGCCCTCTAGCCAAATCACGACCATAACATTTAGCACAAACCCCATAACGTATTTCGCAAGTAATAACCGAACGTACTCTAACTTCGTCTATACCACGTTTTTCTAATGTTTCTACTAGAGCTTCATCTAACATAACTCCAGATGGAATAATAACTTCTGTAGTACCTGGTTTGATCACGTCTTCTAATAATACTCGTCCTAATACGCGTTCTCCTAGAGGTTCTACTACATCTCCACCTTCTATTAAAGGTGTCATGGTTAATCCATTTTTAGTACCGCAATCTTCCTCAACAACAATTACATCTTGAGCAACGTCTACTAAACGACGAGTTAAATAACCAGAATTTGCTGTTTTTAAAGCAGTATCTGCTAACCCTTTACGAGCACCATGAGTGGAAGTAAAGTATTCTGATACTTTTAATCCCTCTCTAAAGTTAGCTGTAATAGGCGTTTCGATAATCGAGCTATCTGGTTTTGCCATTAATCCACGCATACCTGCTAATTGGCGCATCTGAGTCGGAGAACCCCGCGCTCCAGAATCAGCCATCATATACAGTGAATTAAATGATTCTTGCATTACTTTGACGCCATCTTTGTTGATAGTTTCTTCTTCAGAAAAACCAACCATCATTGCTTTTCCTACTTGATCTGTAGTTCTAGACCAAATATCTACAACTTTATTATAACGCTCACCATCGGTTAGCAAACCTGAAGAAAATTGTGATTGAATTTCTTTAACTTCTTGTTCAGAACGAGCAATAATATCAGCCTTGCTTTTAGGAATAACTAAATCATCAATACCAATTGAAATACCAGATCTAGTAGCATAATAAAAACCCATGTACATTAAATGATCAGCAAAAATTACCGTATCTTTTAAACCAGCTTTTCTGTAACACAAATTAATAGCTTCTGCGATTAATTTTTTATTCATTGGTCGATTAATAAGTGAAAAATCTAATTTT
>Ga0302268_1001519_pt1 | contig 12388 bp, 5 predicted proteins | sample III_Bog_E2_1_FD_194554 | JGI IMG/M metagenome (GOLD analysis project Ga0302268, IMG submission 194554) | Peat permafrost microbial communities from Stordalen Mire near Abisko, Sweden - III_Bog_E2_1 | ecosystem: Environmental > Terrestrial > Soil > Wetlands > Peat | place: Sweden: Abisko...
GGCTTTCATTAGATTTTCGTCTTTTTTGATTTTTGCATTTATCTCCAGAAAATATTCTACTCCGGCTTCCGCCTGAATCTGATTTACAGGAATCTTCACAATAGTACTTGCTCCCGGATTCAATCCTTTCTTTAAATCAATAATTCCTTTTGCAACAGACTTCCCGTTTCCTTTCACTTCCCAATCCAATTGATAATCAGAAAGATTCGTAAAGAAATTAGCATTTATAATCCGGATATCTCCTTTTGCCAGTTCAACGGCTTTAAACTTGATGTTTTGATATACTTTTTTTACTTCATATACTCCGGGACGAAGTGTACGATCGGACGCTACAATTCCTGAAATACACGATACTCCTTCGCTTGGAGTGGTAACAGGTGATACATCGCCTCCATACCCCCAATATGATTTTCCATCGGGCAAATTTATCTTCAGGGTTTGGTCAGCCCATTCCCAGATAAAACCACCCTGCAATTTCGGGTAACTTTCAATTATATCCCAATAATCCTGGAGGTTTCCCAACCCATTATTCATGGCATGTGCATATTCAACCATAATCAACGGACGCGTATCTGCGCTTTTTGAAAAATCTTTTAAATCTTTAAATGAATGATACATAGGGCAAACAATATCGGTATACTTGCCTGTCCATTCCTGTTCGTATTGTACCGGACGACTGGGATCGTTTTCTTTAATCCACTGATAGGTTTTATGGAAATTCACACCTAAACCGGCTTCGTTACCCAGCGACCAAATGACAACCGATGGATGGTTCCGGTCGCGCTCGACCAGACAGCGGGTGCGTTGCAGATGAACCGGTAACCATTGAGGTGAATCGGCTGTTGGGGTTTGCATATTATAACCGTACCCTTTACCAAAATATTTTCCCAATCCATGTGCTTCAATATTGGCCTCATCAACAACATAAATCCCATATTCATCGCACAAATCATAGAAACGCGGATCGTTCGGATAATGGCTTGTGCGCACAGCATTGATATTAAAATTTTTAAACAGTGTAATGTCCTGCAACATCATATCATACGTGATAGCGTGCCCGGTTACAGGATTGTGTTCATGACGGTCAACACCTTTTATGTAAATGCGTTTCCCGTTAACCAAAAATTGTTTGTCTTTAATTTCTACCGTTCTGAAACCAACACGTTGTGAAACATATTGAACTGTTTTTCCAGTTCCATCTTCCAGTTCAATCAATAAATCGTAAAGATTCGGTTTTTCGGCACTCCACTGCAACACTTTTTTCAGGATTGATTTAAACCCAATCGTTGACTTGCTGTTTTTATCCAGTTCAAATGATTTTACATCCGACAAAACAACAGTCCCATCTACCCTGCTCAGTAGTTCAATTTTTAGAGATCCTTTTTGTTTTGTGTCATTAAAATTTCTCAGGGTAATATCGGACAAAAAATCACCATCCTTATAGTTGTTTTTCAATCCGGAAATAAGTTTATAATTCCAGACCGTAACTTTTGGGATGGCATATACATATACATCCCTTTCTATGCCGCTCAGTCTCCACATATCCTGGTCTTCCACCCAACTGCCATCACACCAACGATACACTTCAACCGCCAGATCGTTATGACCTTCTCTCACAAATGATGTCACATCGAACTCACCGGGAGTTTTACTGTCTTCGTGGTAACCAACTTTTTTACCGTTTACCCAAACATAAAATGCTGAATTTACACCTTTAAAATGGAGCATAATCTGTTTGCCGTTCCAATCAGGACCTACCGTAAACCTACGTTTATATGAACCTACGGGATTGAACTGTTCAGGTGCATTTGGAAATTTCGCGTTGAATGGATAAACAGTATTGGTATAATATGCTTCATCAAAACCCTGCATTTGCCAATCGGAAGGCACCGGGATTGACTTCCAGCCACTGATGTCAAAATCTTCCTTATAAAAATCAACCGGACGTTGAGATGGATTATAGCTCCATTTAAACGACCAGTTTCCATTTAACAACTGATAATCTCCGGAAGGAAGATAGTCATATTTCAACGCGGGTTCACGCTGGGCATATGTCATAAAAGAAACACGTGGGGCTTCTGTATTCACCTGGTATACATCTACATTGTTCCATTCCGGTTTCATCTGCTTTTCCTGTGCCTGCAATAGGGCAAACCGGATAAAGAATAACGAAATGAATGATCCTAAAAATAAAGTTTTTTTCATTCTATAAAAAAATAATTTAATTCTGATAAGTAATAGGAAATAAATAGTGTCCTTCTTTTAAATAAAACTTCATCAACCCACATCTCTATCGCCCTCTTTTACTCCCTCTCCTTTTGGAGAGGGCTGGGGTGAGGTTAGAGGGGGTAGGTGGAGAGGTCGGATTTGAAGAAAAAAACAAGACATTATATTGTTCCAACTAATTAAGTAATCATAAATATTTAATGATCTATTTGTTAATCTACAAAAACATAGATTTCAGCATCTTGGCAATTATTAATTAGTAATTAGTGATAATTCCTTATTGTAATTTTAAATTTGATTACTCTTTCCATACAGTTACTCCGGGTGATTTCAGTAATTTATCGCCCAAAATGATCTGAGCATGATCCGGTAAGTTCAGCAAATAATCTTTCGAAGTATAATTTACAGCCACCCAGAAACCCTTCACATACTGAACATAAACCCCTTCCGGATAATTTTCGGTAGTTGCACCGGCCTGTTCGTAGACATTACGTAATACATCGCGTTCGAGCCTCAAATCGTCTGTATATACGCCAATATATGTTACTGTGCCTTTTCCGATTTTATTCGTTACCACTGCTGCTTTACCGGCATAAAACTGATCGGTGTAATGAGCTGGTGCGTTTTCCGGTTTATTGGTCGTTACCAGATCAGCCCACGTATTCCAGGTATATGTGTTGGAATTGTATTCAATTTTTCCTTTTGCGGAAGGCAATAACTGATCGAAATCACTGATGGTGGCATCAATCAACGGATAAACAGGCCCTGCCCAACCCGAATGAAAGAGATGGCCCCATCTGTTTTTCACTCCTGTGCGAATGGTCAGCACCAGATTTCCACCTTGTCTGACATAATTCATCCATTTCTGCACCAAAGCCGAATCCACCATTTCAAAAGCGGGAGCAATCACGACTTTATAGGCTGAAAGATCATCCTTTTCGTATACAATATCGGTAGGTGCACCGAATGATTTGGCAATTTCCAGGTAGTTTTGAAAAAAACGCCGTGTATCCCATTGATCCGTTTGTTTCTGGCGTTCTAGGCTCCAGTAATTATCGTAGTTCCATAACAATGCAGTTTTACGGGATGTCAGTTTTGCAGGATAGGTTGCTCCGGGGTTATACGCTTTACGTAGTTCTTTCATTTCCTTCATTGTTTGCTCATAATCCCTGCCACCTTGCGAAAGAGTAACACCATCCAGTTTCATAATTCCCCCGTGATATTGTTCGGCACCATAATTGATCTGCCTGTAGCGGTATGAACAGGCAAAGGAACATCCGGAAGCAAACGAATGAAATAACCACATTCGGAGGGTACCGGGGAGTAACAATGAATTCGGTCCACCCCAGTTTACCTGTCCCGGTTGAAGTTCCATAACTCCGGTAACACCACGGAACGGACGTTGGAAGTCGGGAGCAAATGACATTGAACGGTTGTCACCCAGCCGGAAGCCATTTTCCCCCAGATTCGCCGATCCGCTGTTCGGATAGATGGTGTACGATGGGAAATCAATCTTTTCCGCCCTTCGTGGATCGGCCTGTGAACTCCAGCCCGTATAGTTGGTGGTAATAAACTGGCCGGCCGAAATCAGGGATCGTAATGTTTCAGCCTGCAAATCAAGGAAAGCAGCCTGCGTATCGGCTGTGAAGCGTTTGAAATCGAGGATGGCATGTGGATTAGCTCCCCACCAACCGACAAGTGACGTATTTACGGTTTTGATCTGGTCGAAACTGCTGTAGGTCTGGCTCCAGAAAGCAGTTCCCCAGGCAGAATTCAAATTGGCTATGGTTGTATATTTTTTCAGCAACCAATCACGGAATGCCTGTTGTGCTGCCGGACTGTAATCGGCTTTGGCTTCAGGTTCGTTATCAAGCTGCCAGCCCCATACAGTTGGATTTTTACCGTAACGCTTACCAAGTTCATTGATAATATCCACAGACAACCGCCTGTAATCGGGGTTTGAAATGGATTCCTGTGCACGTGTTCCATGTTCGGCACGCTGGTAACCGGCATCCATCAAATATACTTCAGGGTATCTGATTCCCATCCATACAGGCATAATGGCTGTTGGCGTACCAAGGATTACTTTTAAATTGTACTTAGCTGCAAGGGTTACAACTTTATCAAGCCATTCGAAATTATATTTCCCTTCTTCTGGCTCCAGATCAATCCATGCAAATTCTGCTATATGAATAAACTCAAAGCCCAACCCTGAGATTCGTTTAAGATCACGATCCCAATCCGATGGATTCCAGTGTTCAGGATAATAATAAATTCCCATGGGCATTAAATCCTTTTTTGGGAAAAAACGCTGCGCATCCTGAGCAAATAAACTTAAAGATGCAATAATAGCCAGCAGGGTTAGCGAAAATTTTCTACTCATAGAGATGATTTTATTGGTTTGTACATGAAGTTTTTGAATGTAACCTGCCCATTGCCCATAGAACAAAGACCAATCCGTAAACTTAAAAAACCTGTAAGTACATTATGATTTAAAGAAGAAACTTCAGCTGAATTTTCTATTTTATTCCATTTTTTGCCATTGATACTATAATACATATCGACTGTATTCTGTATGTTTTTCAGACGAAGAAACACGTGATTTTTAATTGCTTTTTTTTCTGTTGCAAACTGCCATCCCCTAAGATCGGCCAGAACATTTTCTTTATCGGCTAATATCCCCGAATGCGCAATTTTGTTATAAAAAAGCACTAATCCACCGGTTGCTTCCCCTTCAATAATTACTTCAACCTGTACTAAATAGGAATGGTCGGATGGTATGCAAAGTAACGGAGAACAATCACCAACTGAATTTCCCTTCGACTTTACAATTAAACTGTTATCAACCAAATGGAACCTGGTGGTATCATATTCACCAAAGAATTTCCACTGAGGTTTTAATTCAATGCCTTCAAAGTTATCATTCAGGGTGAATGCAACAGATGAAACTACTCCTTCAGGTATTTTGATCGGTTCATCTGTTTTTATACCCTCAGGTGTTTTAAACCAACCGTCGGTTGTCCATTCTATGGGTTGAAGCAAGGTTTGGCGACCCATATTATAATGTCCGTTTTCATATCCGTGAAAAACTGTCCACCAGTTTCCTTTTGCGTCTTCGAATATGGTGCTATGTCCTTTTGACCACCATTTTTCAGAACTGTCTTTTGTTCTGATAATGGGATTAAATGGTGAATTCTCCCAGGAGCCGAAAGGAGACTTCGAACGTGCTGAAATGACCATGTGACTGGTGGCAGGACCGGCTGTTCCACCTTCAGCAACTGTAAGATAATAATAAATTCCCCTTTTAAAAAGTTTAGGACCCTCCAGACAAAAGCACTCAATTGTCCAGTCACGGGGGATAGGCCATCCATTGTATGCATGGGTTGCTTCGCCGGTAACAGAGAGACCATCATCGGATAAAGGTACATAATCACCGTTGCTAAAATATAAATATCGTTTACCTTCAGCATCGGTAAAATGTCCCAGATCTATATTCCCGATTTTCAAATCTACCGGATCAGTCCAGTGGCCATTTATTGAATCGGCAGTGACCACATAATTAGTGTTATTGGCAGGAAAATAGATATAAAATTTATTCTTGTATTTTACTAAATCCGGGGCCCAGACCGAACCAACATATTTGTGTAAGGCATTTGTAACGGGAGTCCAGTTTATTAAATCTTTCGAATGCCAGATAAGCAAGCCGGGATAGTAATCAAACGATGAATGAACTATATAGAAGTCATTGCCATCACGTAAGATACTCGGGTCAGGGTAATCACCTGCAAAAACCGGATTCAAAAAATACCCTTCGCCTTTTTTATTGGGAGTAGTCTGATACTGTGCATTCAATAAAAAACTTAACTGAATAAGCAATGTAATGATAATAGTTCTTTTCATGTTTAAAACAGTTTGTTTTGTCAAAATATATAGTCGCTAAAATAAAAGATATTTTCATTCTTGTTTCATCAGGTTCAAAAAGTAAACATCATTCTCGCGTAAATCAAGTTCTTTTATGAATGGCGAATTTGCTCTTATAATTATTTTTTCAGTACTTACCGGTGAACCGTCATTTTGTTTCTTTATTTGTTCAACCTGTTGCCTGGTAAGCTGTTTAGGCTTATTCATAGCCAGGTAGGTTGAGTATGGATCGTTTATCTTGTATCCTACTTTATAAATTTCAAGCAAATAGTTTCCTTTCTGAATACCTGAAATATTTATCTTAACTTTCCCTTTTGATAATGACGGTAAATCGCGGATATAATACACCTGATTATTCACTGAATCGCCCGGATGTGTGTTTGTGAAATCCCAGAGTAGGATCTGTACATTGCCTTGTGCATTTTTACATGCCCATGAACAGGTATCAGTATTCCGTAACTCAATGTTGCCAAGTTCATTCATGAATTTATAAGAATAAAATGCAGGTTTATTTATTCCCTGAGTATTCAGCAATCCGAATCCACCGTGAAAAGGAGTAAACCGCGGTCCGGCTTCTTCAAATATATCGGTGAACGTCCAATACGACATTGAATTTGCTGCTCTGCCAACCTGTTTAATCTTTTGCAGAATATAGGCAGCCTGGTGATAGCTGTCGTGAATGGGATCGGAAGGGGTATAGGAAGAACTCCACTCTGTAAAATGAAGCTGTAGGTTTGGCAATGCTGAACCTGCTATTTGTTTTCGTGAATTCAGGATATCACCACTGACACTCATTGGATCTTTGCTGAGGACAGTGCCGGAGTTTCCGTATTCATCCAAAAAACCTTGTTTCACTCCATAGGTATGCGTACTGATAAAATCCAAAGGGGCATTGTTTTTACTGCAAAAGTCAATCATTTCAGGGACCCAGGCAGCACCGGCAGTAGCAGGGCCACCGACACGATAATCCTTGTTTACACTTTTAATGGCATTTGCCGAATAACGGTATAATTTGAAATAGTCTGCCTGCGTTCCGGACCAAAAGCCGGGTGATAAATTAGGTTCATTCCAAACCTCAAAATACCATGTTTTTACTTCATCCGCTCCGTACCGTTCGGTAAAATGAAGAGTCAGATTACGAATTAAATCTGCCCATTTGTTATAATCTTTTGGTGGTGTAACATTCCCTCTCCACCAAAAAATAGTCTGACTGCCACTGGCCAGTGCCGACGGCATAAATCCTAATTCCACAAATGGTTTCATCCCTATACTCAACAGATAATCATACAAAACATCAATGTATTGGTAATTATACTCAGGATTACCGTTTCTGTCTTCTTTGTAAACACCCATATCGTCAGTCAGCAATCCATGCATGCGGATATAGGTAAAGCCGCATTCTTTCTTTACATAGGCTAGCTGCTGTTGCCAGTCTGCCCGTAGCCCTTCGTTGGCTCTTCCGGCACCAATACATTCTTTAAACATGGTGTTGAAGTTGCCTTTCTCTTTGTTGAAATCGGCATTGATTACCCGTTCTGATGAAACAGAATGCTTGTCGGAATTGCTTTGTGCCATTGTACTGCCTATAAACAGGCTTCCTAGAATGGCAATTACGTGTTTGATTTTCATTTGGCTGATTATTTCGTTCCGCGTTCTGTGTTCCGCGTTAAGGGTTCAGGGTTTTTGATTGTATATTGGTTATTTTGTTGATTAAATGGTAAATGACTCTGTCTATTGGCAAATGGTAAATGGTAAATGAATAAATGGTAAATTATTCTAGTTTCATAATCATCTCCTGAAGTTCGATATTCAAATCAACATCAGAAGGAATAACATCCAATACGAATTTCTGATGTCCTGAAAATAGTTCTGCTTTCTGCTTATTGAAAGTGATACTTTCGTTTTCGAAAACACGGAATTCAGTTTCACCTTCTGAACTCATCGATACGAAATGGAGCTTTTGTAAAATTACTTGCCGCTTATCAAACAGGAGCCAAAAGTAAAGCTTTGACTTATCCGTCTCATTCGGAAGAAATAACTTTATCTCAACAACCGAGAATTGTTCTGATTCAAAATGAAAAAGAATCCTGAAATTGTTCATGTTTCGTAAATTAAATAAACCTGTTTCAGGATAATGTTCCTGCAATTCTGTTATTTATAAAAAATCAGGATTGAATTTAAATTATTGATTATAGGTATAAAAGTAACTAAATTTTTAGATTCTGAAAAAACGGATACCCATTTACTATTTGTTCATTTACTATTTACTATTTGCCCCATACTCCCGTAAGTTTTTTCTCATTTTTGGTTCCTCAGGCGGAATAAGAGGCTCCTTAAACAAATTACCCCAAGCCCCTAAAGGTGATGTGGATTACTACCATCTTCTTCAAATGCATATAATTTGAGTGTACCACTTTTTACATCCCCTTTAGGGGCTTGGGGCAGCACATTCAGCAATTTACCATTTATTCATTTACTATTTAAACGATTTAAATCAGTAACTGATAAACATATACAAACAACGAACCGAAGTATGTCCTGTTTAAGGGATCAACTGAATCTTAACCGTAGGACACGGAATGCGGAACACGAAACACGGAACACGGAACACGGAACACGGAACGTAATCAACTATTTCACAATATATTTCACACCTGTAATCTCACCCTTTTCAACCTGATAACCTGTACCATTTTTTGAAACAACCACTTCTACCAGTTTGTTATCCGAAGGAAGACAAACTAATCCTTTAAATACAGGTTGATCACCATAAACTTTCAGTTCAATATTCGACCAATCGATCTTATCAGTGGATTGTGCCAGTTTAGCATGAGGAATAACCGCTCCATCACGAACCAGAATGATACACGGAATCTCTCCCGCCTCAATATTATTCCACCCGCGATTATAGGTTTTTCCTGATTGATAATCTATCCATTTCCCGCCCGGTAAATAGACCTGACGGCCCTTAGTGTTTTCCATTAACGGGGCCACATAAATATCCGATCCAAAAAGATAGGCATCATCCACCGTCCAGGCTCCCGGATCAGTTGGAAATTCAACAAACAAAGCACGCACCATCGGCAACCCTTTTTCGGTACATTCCTTCGCCTGGGCATAAACATAAGGCATTAGTTTATATTTCATTTCAGCCGATTCACGGAATGCATTCACAAAACTTTCATTGTATAACCATGGTTCCTTAGGAGGTGCACCATGTGCCCTGCTGTGGGAAGTCAGAAAACCAAAAGGCAACCACCTGCGGTACAGATTTTCGGGTGAAGATTTCACAAAACCGCCAATATCGTGACTCCAGAATGCGAAGCCACTCAAACCGAACGAGAGTCCGCCACGAAGTTCCGATTCCATGGCGACATCTTTATTGGCAGCATCACCTCCCCAATGTAAGGGATAACGCTGACTGCCGGCCCAGGCACTGCGTGCCCAGATAATATTATCTCCTGTGGTCTGTTTTGTTATTTCTGCCACGGCTTTATTATAGCGCAACGGATACAAATTGTGTTCATACCAACCACCCCGGCCGGAAGCATAAATTCCTTCAAGAGGAGCTGCTTCACCAAAATCCACTTTAATGGCACCAACCCCCATTTTCAACAGTCCTGCCAGTTTATCCTGATACCATTTCACAGTGTTTGGATTTGAGAAATCAAGCACAGCATCTTCGTAAGGCATTTCGCCTTTGCTGTTTTTTACATTCAGGTTTTTATCTATTATTTCAGAAAAGTATTTATTCTTCGGGGTGAAATAGGGTAATTGCCAGAGTGAAATATGAAAACCTTCCTTTTTCAGGTCATTGATCATTTTTTGAGGATTACTGAAGCGGGTTGGTGAAAATTTATAATCACACTGCCAGTCGGTTTCAAACCATCCTGTATCGAAATGAATCACATCGGCAGGTATTTTATTTTCACGTAGTTTAGCAGCGACTTCATATCCTTCTTTTTGTTCGAAATAGGAAATGCGGCTCATCCATGTTCCAAAACTCCATAGCGGAGGCATAGGAGCTTTTCCAGTAATTTCGGTATATTCATTTAAAATATCTTTCGGTTCTCCGATAAAGACGAATAAATCCAGTGCTTCGTCACCCATAAACAGTTTGGTGGCTCCTACATACGTATTTCCAAAGTCACAGGTCACAGGGGCTGAAGTATGCATAAACATACCATAACCACGGTTGCTCATAAAGAATGGAATCGGTTTGTACATTTGATCCGTTTCAGGACCCTGCGGATCGGTAACAAACAGGTTTAGTTTCTGACCCCTTTTGTCTAGTCTGGTAAACGACTCTCCGCAACCGAAAATCTTCTCGTTGGGGGATAAAGAAAATACCGGATTTATCTCACGGCTGTCATCCACTCCTTTTTTGATAAAATTGAACGGAAGGATTTTTACCTGTGAAGAATCATTGTCAGCCCAACGCCAGGTGTCGGTAAGGCGTTTGCCCGTGGCATCCAGTAACTGAATCCGAAACGGGTTTTCATCGATCAACAATTTCGCATAAGTACTGGTATAACTATATCCTGTTGCTGTTTTCGCATATTTCCATGAAGTGTCTTTCCCTGGTTCTTTTACCAGCATCGGCGAATCAAACGGTTTTGGTTCCACAGGTGTTGTTAGCATCCGGATACGGATTGTTCTGGGTGTTATAAAGTCAACGGTAAAACTCAATTCCGGATTTTGCTGGTAAGCGGGACCGGGGAAATCAAGCATCTGTAAATCCTGTGGCAATATCGTATTCACATCAAAAGCCTGACGGGTATACAACGAACTTCGTTTCCAGCTGATTTTTCCCTTAGCCGTTGCCGGATCGAACGAAGCCAGTTTGTCTGCAAAGAAATAGGTATTGTGGAAATCTTTAAAATCAAGACTCATATCCACGGGTTCACCCAGGAGTCGTTTTTGTTGGGCCATAGCCGGTTGCATGCAAGTGCAGGCAATAAGCATCAGGGCGGGAATAAAGTGTTTGTTCATATGAAAATATTTAGCCCCCTAACCCCCAAAGGGGGAATAGCGGGTTTGGTTAATATGTATTTAGCCCCCTAACCCCCAAAGGGGGAAAAGCGGGTTTGGTTAATATGTATTTAGCCCCCTAACCCCCAAAGGGGGAATAGAGAGTTTGGTTTGTGAGTATTTAATATCATTATTCTACAGAAAGAATCAGACTTTTCTTTATTCCCCCTTTGGGGGTCAGGGGGCTTTCCGATGAACTTCCAACCATCAGTTTCACTTTTCCTTTTTCAACAGTAAAGGCATGTTTTTCTACATTCCAGTAAGCAAGATCTTCCGCTTTCAATGGGATGCTGACTTTCAGTGTTTTGCCTGCAGGAATGAATACCCGTTTAAATCCTTTTAATTGTTTGATAGGTCGTTCCACTTTGGAATCAGGGTAAGACACATAAAGCTGAACCACTTCATCTCCATCCAGTTTGCCGGTATTCTTTACGTCGACAGAAACTATCATGGAATCGACAAGACTGGTTTTCGAAGTTTCGATGTCAGAATATGAAAAAGAGGTATAGCTTAACCCGAATCCAAACGGATAAAGTGGTTTCCCCTTAAAATACTGATAAGTACGACCATGCCGGATATCATAATCCATCATCGGAGGCAGGTCGGTAATACTTTTTACCCAGGTCTGGGTAGTCCGGCCGGCCGGGTTAACGATCCCAAAGATCACATCTGCCAATCCGTTCCCCAGTTCCTGGCTGTTGTTGGTTATATGCAGGATGGCAGGTACATTTTCCTGCGACCAGTTAATAGCAAACGGAAAACTACTGACCAATACCAGAATAGTTTTCGGATTGGCCTTTGTGACTAATTTCACCAGATCTTCCTGCTCCAGGGTAATTGCTTTCCGGTCGACTCCTTCACGGCCATCACTGGGTACCGGTGAAACCATCCATTTGGCATCGGTCCCGTAAGGATGATTCCCGACACATACAATGGCCACATCAGCTTTGGCCGCGGCAATAGTTGCTTTGTCCATTCCGTCGGAGGCCTCATAGTAAACTTTCACATCTTTCCCTACTGCATTTTTAATCCCCTGCAGGATAGTAACTGCATAAGCAGGTGTTCCGCTATACCAGTCAAAAATGACTTCATTCGCCCGTGGACCGATAACGGCAATCGATTTTATTTTCGTTTTATTTAATGGCAATAAATTCATTGAATTTTTCAGAAGAACGACAGATTTAGCAGTGACTGTCCTCACAAATGCCTG
>Ga0302268_1001523_pt1 | contig 12344 bp, 5 predicted proteins | sample III_Bog_E2_1_FD_194554 | JGI IMG/M metagenome (GOLD analysis project Ga0302268, IMG submission 194554) | Peat permafrost microbial communities from Stordalen Mire near Abisko, Sweden - III_Bog_E2_1 | ecosystem: Environmental > Terrestrial > Soil > Wetlands > Peat | place: Sweden: Abisko...
GCTGGTGGCGAGTGGAAGGTGAAACTGGAGCCGCTGCATGCGGGCGGACCGTTCACGATGACCATCGCCGGCAATAACACGATTACGTTGCACGACGTCTTGGTGGGCGAAGTCTGGGTGTGCTCGGGCCAATCTAACATGGAGATGGCCCTTGTCGCCTTCGCACCTTGGAGTAAAGGTGTAACCAACTATGAGGATGAAATAGCGCACTCCGACAACCCCAACCTGCGGATGTTCGCGGTTGAAAAAGTAGTGGCGACCAGACCCCAGAACGATGTGAATGGTTCCTGGGTCGCGGCGGGACCGCAGACCGTAAGCAGTTGGTCTGCTGTGGCGTATTTCTTTGGGCGTGATCTGCAAAGGACGTTGAATGTCCCCATCGGCCTCATTAATAGCTCATGGGGCGGTACTCCAGCCGAGTCCTGGACAAGTCGTGGTGCGCTCGAATCGGATCCTGAATTCCAATCAATACTGGACTCCAGCACAAAGCTCGCTTCTACTTATCCCAAGCTTTTCGACGACTTCTCACGGCAACTGGTGCAGTGGCGGCAGGATTCGGACAAGGCCGAAAGCGAAGGGGCGCCAGTCCCAACCCCGCCAACTATCCCCGACGATCCGCGCCGCAGTCCCTGGAGGGCCTCTGGCCCTTTTAATGCAATGATAATGCCGCTTACGCGCTACTCCATCCGTGGAGCAATCTGGTACCAGGGAGAATCCAACTCAGATCGTCCCGTCCAGTACCGGAAGCTGTTTCCCGCCATGATTAGGGACTGGCGACGTGTCTGGGGAGAGGGCAATTTTCCGTTCCTGTTCGTCCAACTTGCCAACTGGGGAATCTACGCTCCCGGAATGAACTGGCCGGAATTGCGCGAGGCTCAACTCAAAACTCTCTCCTTGCCGAACACCGGGATGGCAGTGACCATCGACATTGGTGACGGAAGCGACATTCATTTCAGAGATAAGCAAGACGTAGGCTACCGTTTGGCGCTTGCGGCGCAAGCCATCGCTTACGGGAGGGATGTAATGTATTCGGGGCCGATCTATCAGTCCATGGCGGTCGAGGATGACAAAATTCGTTTGCATTTCAAGTACGTTTACTCGGGACTTGTGGCAAAGACTTTGTACACTCCAGGGCTCCTCGGATTTGAAATAGCCGGTGACGATCATAAATTCGTTCCCGGAGAAGCCAAGGTCGATGGAGCTACCGTGGTGGTGCGAAGTGAAAGTGTGCCTCACCCTGTCGCAGTACGCTACGCCTGGGCCGCCAATCCTTGGTGCAATTTGAATAACAGCGCCGGCTTGCCGGCTTCTCCGTTTCGAACAGACGATTGGGAGGAAACGACCACAAACAAATGAGTATCTAATCACATGCTTTCGGGAACAGCTAAGGCGAACTATGGCTATCCATTTCGCTTTGAATACCCGCCGCGGCAACTAGGCTGTGATCACTCCGCTGAAACTCGCTATCCTAGCCTCCACCGGAAGAAAGCTTGGGCGAAGCGAAGAACTGAGGGGGTTTGGAAAACACCTGGAGTCTCGTAGCGCCCTGTATTTGGTTGACCTTATATGTTCTGGTTATAGGGCCACGGATTTGGTTGATTCTGTGTAATCTCTGTGGACAGCTGTAAGACGAACTGGAATTAAACGAAGGGCCTGGGCACGCCGGAGTACTCGATCTACAAGAAGGAGAAAAGTCGATGTTGAAATCAAATTATTTCATAGCCATCGCCGTGTTGAGCATCGTGAATCAGTGTGCTCCGGCCCAAAATGTATCTCCGTCTTGGGTAGAGACATTCCAGGTTAGTCCTGCGACATACAGCGTGTCAGTACCAAAGACCAAAGATACGCCAAAGGAGTCGGAGTGGCTGACTGAGGTTGGTCCTGTGCATGGGACATTTCGGTACCGCTTCGGAGTGTCGATTGGCGGCTCTCGAATCCAAGTGAGATTGTCTAATGAATTGGGCGACAAACCGCTGAAGATCGATGGTGCGAGCATCGCACTAGCTTCCGACGAGATGGATGCTGTTCCGGGATCAATAAGACGTCTCACTTTCGGCGGAAAAGACAGCATCACTTTAGCGCCGGGGGCACCCGCGTTGAGTGACCCGGTTGACCTGAGAGTGAGCTCTCTTAGCGAGTTAATAGCAAGTGTCTATGTCGCAAATGAGATTGCCCTTGCTCCCTTCGGCGGAGCTGCGATGCTTCTGTCAGAAGGCAACGATGTACTAAGCGAAAGATTCCCTTCGACGCACCGCGTAGTTAGCCGTCCATTATTAACGGCGGTTCTCGTTCAACCGGAGCATCCGGGAAGAGTAATCGTCGCGTTGGGTGACTCGATCACAGATGCAGTGAGAGATCAGCCTGCCATGCCGCGCGGATGGGTCGAAGTGCTTGCCAGCCGCCTTTCTGTCCAGGAAAGCAAGGAACCTCTCGCGGTGGTGAGCGCCGGCATCAGCGGGAATCGAGTGCTGTTGCCGGCAATGGGGCCAGCAGCTTTGGCCCGTCTCGACCGCGATGTGCTTTTCACGCCCGGGCTCAGCAAGATCATCCTGCTTGAGGGCCTTAATGATATTGGATTTTCGGGCAAGACGGTCATGGGTACTGAGCCTGACCTAGACGTTGCTGAACTGGAGGTCGGCTATAGGCAGATCGTCAGCAGAGCTCATGCGCGAGGGATCAAGGTAATCGGTGGAACCCTTACTCCGTTTCGAGGAGCTTTTTATTTTAGCGAGGATAAGGAGTTAATGCGGAAAGCGGTGAATGCATGGATTCGAACGTCGAATACCTTCGATGGGGTCATCGATTTCGAAGCAATCGTTCGTGATCCGGCTTCGCCGGATCGCATTAAAGCCGAATTTGATTCAGGAGATCATCTTCACCCAAATCAGACAGGCTATAAGGCCATGGGTGAAGCAATTGACCTGACCTTGCTCAAGTAGTCAGGATGGCGCGGCCAGAACCAACCAGTGTAGAGAAGTTTAGTTCAATGCAACTGGACGGCGGATCCGGGAGCGAGGAATGAAGATCGTTCGCGTGCGTGCGAGAGTGGGTACGGGGTTGGCTACAGTTGCGGTCTTGGCTCTGCTTTGCCCCCGCTTCTTTTATGGCGTGAGCCCGGCATCGGACGCCCGAGCTCACGCCAATACGGGAGGAGAAACAAAGTCGGGGGCAGCGGCGATTCAGGTCTCCGCACTCAAAACCGAGAACGCTACTAACCCGCTCGGGATTGACACGCCACACCCTCGGTTCAGATGGCTGCTCGAATCCGGCGCAAGAGGCCAGTTGCAAACTGCATATCAGATCCTGATCGCGAGTAGCCTCGAGAAACTTGAGGCGGGAACGGGCGACAAATGGAACAGCGGTAAAGTTGATTCCGACAACTCGGTGGAAGTTCCGTACGGAGGGAAGAAACTGTCAAGCGGCGAAAGGTGCTATTGGAAGGTCAGAATCTGGGATGAGGATGGCCGCCCAAGCCTCTACAGTAACCCTTCCTCCTTCGAGATGGGGCTGCTTAATCCGACCGATTGGCAGGGCAAATGGATCGAATCAGGAAAAGGGATCTCATCTCCGCTGCTGAGGAAGGAGTTCAGCTTGGATTCCGGCGTCAAGCGCGCTCGCATCTACATCTCTGGCATTGGCTACTATGAGCTGTACATCAATGGCAAGCGGGTTGGAGATCGTGTGCTTGAACCGGCCTCGTCGTACTACAACAATGATCAGCCGTTCAAACTCCATACCCGCGTCCTTTATGCAAGCTACGATGTAACGAATCTCCTGCGGGAGGGCATAAATGCGATCGGCGTCGTTCTGGGAAACGGCTGGTATAGCGCGGAGCAGGATGTAGCGCCCGCGCCGGCGGGCCGTTCTCCCTACGGCGACCGGCCGCGCCTGATTCTGCAAATGAACGCCGAAACGGACTCTGGCCAGACGCAGAGCATCGTTTCAGCTTCCAGTTGGAAAACTCACCCCGGCCCTATTACGTATAACGACATTTTTCACGGGGAGACGTACGATGCCCGCCTTGAGCAGCCTGGATGGGATGAGCCCGGCTTCAATGACGGATCATGGGGCGAAGCTCTATCGGCGGAACCGCCGAGTGGCGCCCTCACTTCAGAAATGCTCCCGCCCGAGCGGGTGGTCGAGACCATTCAGCCTGTGAGGATTGTGGTCCCAACGGATCCAGAGGGTTTCGAGAGGACGTATGTTTATGATTTCGGGCAACTCTTGAGTGGATGGGTCAGAATTAAACTATCGGGGCCGCGCGGCACCAAGGTGACGCTCAAGTACGGATCCAAAATCTACCCGGAAGATGACACCCTGGACAACCGCAGTAACATGAGGCCCGGGTCTGAGGCGCGGCAGCTCGACACCTACATCCTGAAAGGTGAGGGAGTGGAAACCTGGGAGCCGCGATTTACGCTGCATGGTTTCAGGTACGTCGAGGTGAGGGGAGACAAAGATCTCCCGGCGGTTCAAAGCATCGAAGGGCGGTTTGTGCGCTCTGACGTGGACTCCACAGGTTCATTCGATAGTTCGAACGCTCTGATTAACAGGATCCATGAAAACATCCGCTGGACATTCATGAGCAGCTTCCAAGGCATATTGCAGGACGCCGCTGATCGCGCTGAGCGCGAGGCATGGCTCGGAGATCCGAGCTTTGTGGCTGAGGACTACATTTACAACTTCGACATGGAAGCGTTTTGGGAGAAGTGGCTGAACGATATCCAAGACACCCAGAAGGAAAACGGGGACATACCGGTCGTGAGTCCAATCCATTGGCGCGATGGCATGAATACCTATCTCATGTGGCCGTGTTGGAAGAGCACGTACCCCCTTCTGACTTGGTACCTATATCAATACTATGGGGATAAGAGAGTTCTGGAAGCGCACTACCCGAGTTTGAAGAAGCTGATCGATTCGCTCAGCGCGAGCGCCAATGGCTACATCATATCCGAAGGGCTGGGAGACCATATGGAGCCGGAGAGTGATGGGAACACCCATTTCTCGCCCCTTCACACGCCGGTCGCTTTGACATCCACAGCCTACTACTATTACGAAACGTGGATAGTGGCCCAGATAGCCCAGGTCCTAGGTCAGACCGAGGATGCAAAGAAGTACTCGGCGTTAGCCGAGAACATTAAAGAAGCATTCAATCGCACTTTCTTTGATTCCGCGACCGGCGAGTATGCCACGGGGAGCCAGACTTCGAACGCCCTGCCGCTCTACTTGGATATGGTTCCAGAGAAGAACGTGCCGGAGGTTGTCAAACACCTTGTGGATGACATTATCGAAAAACATAGCGGACATCTCTCGACCGGGATCATCGGGTCGAACGCGCTTGCACAGACACTCCCACAACACGGCGCCGCGGACGTGGAATACAGAATCGCGACGCAGACAACATATCCCAGTCTCGGCAACCAGGTTACCAAGGGTGCAACCGCGGTTTGTGAAACATATGAATGCAGCCCGTGGCTGAGCCAGAACATGAAGATGTTTGGAAGCGTCGACAAGTTCCTTTACCGAAATCTTGCCGGGATCAGCCCCGCAGCCCCTGGGTACAGGCGGGCAATCATCAAGCCCCAGCCGGTTGGGGGTCTCCGCAGCGTGATGGCGACCGAGCAGACAGTGAGGGGACCGATCACCGTTTCGTGGATCAAGGGCGATACTTCCTTAGGTGTGAAAGTTTCGATTCCCGCTGGCATGCAGGCGGATATCGAAATTCCGAAAATGGGAATGATGGATTTGTCGATCGTAGAGGGCGGAAAAGCAGTGTGGTTGGGAAACAAATACACCGCCGGCACGGACGGAATCAGCGGCGCGAATGATGACGGAGATTCCATCGTGCTGCACGTGGGTTCCGGGTCTTACGATTTTGAGATGAACGGCAGATTGTTTTAGTTCAGGTGACTGGGGCGGCGGGAGCGGTGCTACCGTATTCCACTCGCGTGGCCAATCGGAGAGGAGAGTCCATGGTCAAGATGCATGATGTTGGCGCGCCAGCAGAATCGCAAGACAGAGTACGTCTCCGGCGTACCCTCAAGCTTCGCGACCCGATCTTCTGCGGAATTGTCATCATCTCTTGAATTGCGCCCGTCCCGATTTGTCGATTGGCGCAAGGTCTCTATCCGTCCAATTCAAGCATCAAGCTGTAAACGCGTTTATAACTGCTGCTCACCGATCCAGCGACCAAAGGATATGAGCGCCACTTAAGAATCTGAGGAGCTTCCAAATGGATGACAACGGTCCCTTCAAAGAGGGTGAACAATCCGGCAGTATGGCTTCAAGCAGATTGCCACGTCGCCAATTTCTCAAGCAAGCAGGAGTGGCCATTGGGGCAGTTGCTCCCGTGGGTCACTGGGCAGCCCATGCGCAAACTGTGCAAGAGGCGAATCGGGCTCTTTCACAGTCAGGGGCAGTCATTTCAGGGTCGGATGCAGCCGGTGTCACTTATCCCCGCATGTTTCGCGGCGCAAAACTAAAGATGCTTTCATTCCCGCTCGGAGGAGTCGGGGCGGGGAGCCTGGGTCTCGGTGGGCGCGGCCAGTTGAGGGACTGGGAGATATTTAATCGTCCCAATAAGGGATTCTCGCCGAATTATGCTTTCCCGGCTATTTGGGTGCAATCCGGAAATGCGCCTCCCATCGCCCGTGTCCTAGAGGCGCGAATCCAGCCTCCGTATGAAGGTCAGGACGGACTGGCGTGGCAAAACGTCCCTGGGCTCAGCCGCCTGCAAGGAGCTACATTCACCGGCGAGTATCCCCTGGCGCATATTGAATTCGAAGATTCGAAGCTGCCACTGAATGCGAGTCTGGACGCTTTCTCTCCTTTCATCCCACATGAGCCAGACGACTCGGGCTTGCCGGTCGCGATCCTACACTACCGAATCCATAACCCAAGCCATGCCGCGCTAAAGGTGGGCCTCGCATTTTCGGTTGACAACCCTATTCTGAACGGTGCTCCCGGTCTGTTCGGGGCAGGAGGAGCCGAGTCAAAGCGCGTCAACGAATATCTAGCGGAGAATCGTCTGGCCGGTTTACTCATGAGCAATCCAGGACTGGATACGAATGATCCAGTCCGTGGAACCTTTGTTTTGGCGGCGATTCCGCAACCAGACACACGTCTGACGCATTGGCGTGGATGGCCTAAAGCCGCGTGGTGGACTTCGCCCCTGATGTTTTGGGACGCTTTCGCTGCAAAAGGTGAGCTAGGTGAGGAACCTGGCGATATGAGTACCGTCGGCGTACTTTGTCAGACCCGAATGATCGAGCCGGGGCAAACCAGCGATTTCAAGTTCCTGCTGGCTTGGCATTTCCCGAATCGTACTCCGGATTGGTGCGGATGGACTTCCCCTCCGGGAAAAGGTAAGACAATCATCGGGAATTTCTACTCTGCGCGGTTCAAGGATGCGTGGGATGCAGCGCGCTACACGGCCGAGAACCTAAACGAATTGGAACGGCGGACGAGACGGTTTGTCCAGGTGCTTCGCGAAAGTAGCGTTCCGGAGCCGATCAAGGAGGCGGCGAGCGCAAATCTGTCCACCTTAGCTTCAACAACTTGCTTCCGCACCGCGGACGGCGAATTTCATGGGTTCGAGGGAAGCGACGACAACCTCGGTTGTTGCTATGGCAACTGCACTCACGTCTGGAACTATGAAACTGCTACAGCTTTTTTATTCCCATCGTTTGCGCGTTCACTGCGCAAGGCAGCGTTCGGATTTTCGCAAGATGAAGCGGGAGGAATCCGTGCCCGTCAAGTCCTTCCAGACGGCGAAACGCGCGACCCGATTGTAGCTGCGGACGGGCATATGGGCCAGATCATGCACGCCTATCTCGATTGGAAGTTGTCCGCTGATAAGGCGTGGCTTGAATCGATGTGGCCCCGTGTACGGCGTGCGCTTGCGTTCGCTTGGGTCCAGGGTGGATGGGATCCGTCCAAGACGGGTGTGGCAGTGGGAGTACAAAACAACACGTATGATGTTGCCTTTTTCGGGCCGAACCCATTGTGCGGAATCTATTACCTCGGAGCATTACGGGCCGGCGAAGAGATGGCACTCGCCGTTGGAGATCAAGCCTCGGCAGACGATTACAGGCGCATATTCCAGCAGGGCAGCCAGTGGATCGATGCGAACCTCTTCAACGATGAGTTCTATATTCAGCAGATCAAAGGGTTCACTCTGGACCAGATCAACCCTGAGCTGCGCATAGGAACGGAGGGATTCGATCCCAAGGATCCGCAGTTCCAGTTGGGCAGCGGATGCTTGATCGATCAACTGATCGGACAATACCTGGCACACGTGATGGACCTTGGATATCTGGTATCGCCGGATCATATTCAGATAGCGCTTGAATCCATATACAGATACAACTACAAGCGCACTCTTGTGGATCACGATAACGTAGAACGGACCTTCGCATTGAACGATGAGTCGGCTATGGTGATCTGCGACTATGGAAAGGCGGCACGACCGCGCATACCTTTCCCGTACTTTGCGGAGGTGATGACCGGATTCGAGCACTCGACAGCGGCCCTGATGTTGTACTCAGGAATGGTACCCCAGGGCATCGAGTGCATCCTAAACATTCGCGCGCGTTATGACGGCGAGAAGCGGAACCCTTGGGATGAGTCAGAATGTGGTCATCATTATGCGCGGGCGATGGCATCCTGGTCCAGCTTCGTTGCGGTAAGCGGTTTTGTCTATGATGGTAGACGAGCCGCAATTGTGGCTGTACCGCGCATTCCGCATCAATCCTTCCAATGTTTTTGGTCGACTGGCGCGGGATGGGGTTCATTCTCGTATAACTCCATCGCTGGCGGCACTCATTTCTCGATCGAGGTGATCGCAGGTACGCTGGCCTGCCGTTCATGCGAGATCACAGGATCGGGAAAAGCAACTTCGGCAGAGTGTAACAACGCTCGGCATCCTCATACGATCCATGCGGCCAATGGGAGGACCCTCTTCCTATTCGGCGAGCCGTTCACGCTAACAACAGGACAGACTTTAGAGCTTGAGGTGCGATCATGACCGAGAAGCCATGGATCGTTCTCGTCGGCGGCTTTCTTGGTGCGGGCAAGACCACTCTTCTGTTGGCGGCAGCGCGGGAGTTGGAGCGGCGGGGGTTGCGCAGCGCTCTTATCCTCAACGACCAGGGTGAAGCGTTGGTGGATGCCGAGTTTTCCGATTTGCATGGTTTTCAAAGCGGCGAAGTGACAGGAGGATGTTTCTGCTGCAGGTTTTCTGATCTTCTTCAGGTCATCGACCGGCTGCGCGAGCACTTCCCCGACGTCATCTTTGCTGAGCCGGTCGGAAGCTGCACAGACATTTCCGCCACTACGCTTCATCCGCTGCTCGAATTTAGTGAGACCTACCGGATCGCCCCTTATACCGTTCTTGTGGATCCGGTTCGAGCTGATGCTCTACTTTTCATTGGCGCCGACCCGAATCTCAGGTTTATTTTCGAAAAGCAATTGCAGGAGGCCGACCTGATTTGCATCACGAAGTCGGATATCTATCCCCACGTTCCGCAGATCGGCTACCCCACGGCCAGGCAGATAAGCGCGAAGACCGGTCAAGGTGTCGCGGCGTGGCTCGATGAAGTCCTCTCGGGAGGTCTTCGCGTCGGGAGCGAGATTCTCGATATCGATTATGAGCAGTACGCGCAGGCGGAGGCCGCGCTGGCCTGGCTGAATGCTGAGTTAAACATTCGCTGTAGAGTCCCACAATCTCCCGCCATGATTCTGGGACCTTTTTTCGATTGCTGTGATCGTGACTTCACCGCGGAGGGAATTTCGATCGTACACATGAAGGCTATCGTTCATGCGGACTCGGGTTTCGTTAAAGCGGCGATTTGTGCGAATGGACAGGCACCGACAGTGGAGGGCATGCTGGATGCGTCTCCCGCCCTGGACCACCACCTGCTGTTTAATCTAAGGGCGGTCGGAGAGGCGGGCAACGTGCGGCAGATCGTGGAGACGAATCTCGCAAGCATTGAAGGCGACTGCGCTGAACTCCGAATTCGATGCTTCCACCCTGCTGCACCAAAGCCTGAACGGCGTGTGAGTAGTTTTACATCATCTGTTCATTCGCTGGATTTGAAGTCCGATTTGTCGTCGAGGAAGGCTGGGACCGCGGCGACGAATCCACCATAGCCTTCCCCAAGAATGGGGCCATGTGTCCATCGATCATAACGACGATCCGCGCTGCATGTTGGCGGCATAGATCTGGTGCAGACAAGAAAGCGCGAGTAGTATCGCAGACCCGTTGGCCGAAATCAAATATGTCAACGCAGCTTTGATTTACTTCGCTTCCGCGGCGTCAATGCCGCCTAAAATCCAGACATCCAAAAGAGACGCGAATACCTGCAGCCCTTTGACCGAGTATTACAAAAAACCCAAGTCTGGTTGTCAAAAGCAACCGGGCCCTCGGTCTGGTCCTGGACATGATTACCCTGTGGAGCGCCCTATAAAGAGGCCACATTTAGTCAGCTTCGGGAAGAGGGCGACCCGGTCAAGGATGGTGATATCCAGCATTTGTCGTCGCAGCAATACGAACACATCAAAATGCTCGGTCGCTATTCGCTTGTTTTTTGCCGGATGCAATCGCCAACGGAGAATTGAGCCCCCTGCGTCTTCCTGATGAAACTGATCGCCAAAATCCTTAACCCGGTTGTCGGTTCCACTGCGCCTCAAACCCCAAAATGAAAATGTGAGCCTAATTCACCTTAGTGAGCTTAAATGCAATGGACATGGTGAACGACGGCAGAGGGATAATGAGTTGATTATTCTGGGTCATGATTGTGCTCCCACTATTCGCAATGGGATCGCCCGTGGCCGTGTTGTAGTATTGAACCGCCCAAGACTTTCCGCCGATCGACGTCACAGTAACTGTCTGGCCATTTATCTGGTTTTGCTCCCAGAGGGTCTGAAAAGTGCAATTGACATCGCGGAACCATCCGAGCATGGTGCTACTGCTGCCCACCATCGCCCCTGTCACTCCGTTTGTCGTGCTGACAGGAACCGGCGAGAAGCCCGTGTAGTCGACTCCGCTCACAAAATTGACGATTGGAACCGACACATTCCTGTAGGAGTATGAAATGTTGAAATTCCCGAACAGGTCATAGCCATCTTCGAACCAGAGTGCACGGCCATTCATTGCTCCACTAACTGCTTCAGCCCAGATAGCGTTTTGAATGCCTCTATTGGCGTTTGCTGAGACAGGCGGGGAGCCTGGAGTCACATTGACACTCAGTCCACTTTCACCTATGAGGACGGGCTTGTGGAATGTATTAATCATCAGAGGGACATAGGAAAGAACCTGGTAGTCTAGATTCCCGGTGTAAGGACTGGTCGCTGTGAAACTACCGTATGGGTGGATGTTGATGAAGTCGAGCGCAGGGCTGCTTAATGTCTGATTCCAGAAATTGTAGGGTGAAGGGCTCGTACTTGGCTCGGGCATGGTCGCCGAGGCCGTGATTGGCCGATTCCAGGAATCATTCGCGTGGATCGTCGCCGCGGCAGCCGCAACAAAACTAGCTCCTTCGCTATCCGTCGACTGATCGACATTGTTTAATTCGGAGAATATCTCCCAGGCAACAACAGACGGGTGGGACGACCAGTGCTTCACTATCTGGCCGATATAGTTCAGCCAGGTAGATTGACAAAGCCCGGAGTTGAAGAGGTCGCTTGGACTTACACATGGTCCTCCGTTAGCCTGGTTGTAAGGGTTTTGCGACCAGGTCCAGGAACTGCTCCAGTCGCCCCATACGCCCAGTTCCGGCATCACGGCGATGCCATTATTATCAGCATCAGCAAGGGCCGGATCATAAATGGTCGTCATGGTCGATGCCGGCGATGTATTGATGGTTCCGAGAGGCGCAGCTGCGGTTGCCGCTGGAATACTTGTAAACTGCAAGCGCGCGAATCGCTCTCCTGCTGCATCCATTTGGAAAAAAATAGTATTGTAAGTATTGGAAATAGCGCCGGTTGGGTTACGTCCCAGGATGAACGACATTGGTGACGACGGTTGACTATTGTAACTAAAAAACGTTGATGGTGTTATGGGCCTCGCCAGCGAGAGAAAGAGTCCAGGATCGTCAGCGGCGTTGATGGTGAATTCGTTGCTTATTTGCTGGAGCAACCCAGATCCGCCTGCTGTGGCTGCCTTAGTCGCAGTGAGCGTATAGTTGGCGCCTGCAGGACTCATGGAAAGTCCCGGGAATGAAGCAATTCCTGCGCTGGCTTCCAATGAAGCGACGCCACTTAGTGTTCCCGAATTAACAGAGAGCGTGATCGCAGCTGAAGCATCCGGGCCTGAAGTCACCAAATTGCCGTCGGTGTCTTCAATA
>Ga0302268_1001525_pt1 | contig 12327 bp, 9 predicted proteins | sample III_Bog_E2_1_FD_194554 | JGI IMG/M metagenome (GOLD analysis project Ga0302268, IMG submission 194554) | Peat permafrost microbial communities from Stordalen Mire near Abisko, Sweden - III_Bog_E2_1 | ecosystem: Environmental > Terrestrial > Soil > Wetlands > Peat | place: Sweden: Abisko...
GCCAGCGGACCGTTCTCATTGGCGCCGGTCTCAAAGTAGATGCGCTCTTCCTGCCCATCGCCGTGAAAGAGCTGCTGAAACGCCTTTTCGATCTTGGCGCGGATCTCCTGCGGCGTGTGCCCCTGCGCGGCAAACAGGTCGCGGTACCGGTGCGTTTTGTAAGCGCCGTCGCCGTCTCCGGGCATGCGCGTTATCGCGCCCAGCGGGGCATCCACGTGCTGCGGAGGCGCGGAAGCAGGCATCTGCGCAAACAAGCAGCAGGGAAGCGGCAAAGCGAGCCCGGTAGCGAGGAGTATTCGAGAAAATCGATTGAGCACGGCAAGACCTCAGGAAGCGGAGGGAGCGGAAAAGAACCACCAGATCCTCACCAGCGCAATTATTCCATACCATCGGCCGGGTATTCGGGAATCAGGGATCGCACCGTCCGGCTCAAATTGGCCGCTCTACTCCCTCGATAGGCCCCTTAACGTGATCCACTTCACAGGACGTTCACACTCCGCGTGTGATAGCATCCGCTTCTTAGCAAGAGACGCTCCGCGGAATCCTTCTCTATTTCCGCTGAGCGCCGGTCCGAGACCCTCTTCAATGGACGAGGCAGACGGCAGACCGGGACCTGTGGCCCTCCAATCCGGCCACCTGGACGCCCCCAAGGACGCCCCCAAGCATTCCCTGCGCCACGTCAGTGATCGGAGATCAGTGGACAGTGATCAGGGCTCTGCCGATCGACGATCTTCTTCCATTTTCAAAATGACATCTACGGAACACCTCATGCGCCGGGTCTCGCCTTCGAAACCTGAAGTGACTGTAACCCTTCGCGTTGGCGCCCAGAAACGACCTGCATTCACAAGGAGAACACCATGAAAACGTACCAGGGAAGTGAGATCCGCAACGTAGCTGTAGTGGGGCATGCGCACAGCGGCAAGACCACCTTGATTGCCGCTCTGCTGCATGCCGCGAAGATGACCCCAACCCAGGGCCGCGTCGCCGACGGTTCGGCCGTCACCGCCTATGACGAAGAGGAAATTGCCCGCGGCGTCACCATGCAGAACGCCGTCGCCTTTGTCGAGTGGCAGGGCGTCAAAATCAATCTTGTAGATACGCCCGGCTTCCACATGTTCTCGCACGAGGCCCGCGCCGCGCTGCTGCCGGTTGAAGCCGCCGTCGTGCTCGTCAATGCACAGAACGGCGTTGAATCCGTCACCGAGCGTGTTTGGCGGTACGCCGAAGAGGCCAATGTTCCGCGCGTCGTGGTCGTCAACCAGATGGACCATCCCAAGGCCGGCGGCGGCGGCGGATTGAGCGCGCTCATCGACGACCTGGTGGACCGCTGGGGCCGCAACTGCGTGCCCGTGCAACTGCCCATCTCCGACGCGCAGGGATTTCACGGCGTCGTCGACCTGGTGACCATGGAGGCTTTCACCTATACGCCCGGCGGCGATGGCCGCGGCAAAGTTTCGCATGAAATCCCCGCCTCGCTGGCCGCCGAGGCCAAGGCCCGCCATGAAGCCCTTGTTGAGCTGGTGGCCGAGGGCAAAGACGAGTTGATGGAAGAGTACTTTGAGAAGGGCACCATCCCAGAGGAACACCTGATCGCCGCGCTGCATGAGGCCATTCGCGAAGACCGCATCTTCCCCGTGCTGTTCTCGAGCGGCCTGGCGAACATGGCGCTCGATCACCTGCTGGACTTCATCAAGGTGTACACGCCCTCACCCGTTGAGCGCGCTCCCTTCAGCGTGCGGCTGCCGGCCCTGGTTGCCGTCGCCGGCTCGGATGCCGGAGATACCGGCGACGCCGCGCTTTCCCTGCGCAAAGTGACCGACAGCGAGCCCGCGGCGATGGTGGTTTTCAAGACCATGACCGACCCCTTCTCCGGCCGCATTACCTTCTTCAAAGTCATCAGCGGCATCATCAAGAACGACGTCACGGTAGAGAATTACACCCGTCGCTCTCAGGAGCGGCTGAGCCATCTTTCCATCATGCAGGGGCGCAAGGCCGTTGAAGTGGCGGAGCTGCACGCCGGCGACCTGGGCGCCGTGGCCAAGCTGCGCGACACCCTCACCGGCGACATGCTCGGCCAGAAAGGCGCCGAGATTGCCGTCGATCTTGTCGAGTTCCCTGAGCCGGCCATGACCTACGCCATTGAACCCAAGAGCCGCGCCGACGAGGACAAGCTTGCCCCGGCCATTCACAAGCTCATGGAAGAGGATCGGCTGATTCGCTTCTATCGCGACCCCATGACCAACGAGTTCCTCATTGCGGGCGCGGGCCAGCCGCACATTGAAACCATCGTGAGCCGCCTCAAGAAGCGCTATCACGCCGAGGTCACGCTCAAAGCGCCCAAGGTTCCCTATCGCGAAACCATCCGCGCCAAGGTCGAGGCGCCGGGACGCCACAAGAAGCAGACCGGTGGCCACGGCCAGTTCGGCGATTGCAAGATTCGCATGGAGCCCATGCCGCGCGGCGGCGGCTTCGAGTTCGCCAGCGAAGTCTTCGGCGGCGCAATCCCCCGCAACTTCATTCCCGCCATCGAGAAAGGTATCGTCGAGTCGGCCGCCCGCGGCTATCTCGCCGGCTACCCGGTCGTCGACTTCAGGGCTGTCGTCTACGACGGCAGTTATCACGACGTCGACTCCAACGAAATGTCTTTCAAGATGGCTGGCCGCATCGCCTTCCGCAAGGGCATGGAAACGGCCAAGCCCTGCCTCCTCGAACCCATCATGAAGGTGGAAATCGAAGCCCCCGACGAGTTCGCCGGTACCCTCATGGGCGACCTCAGCAGCCGCCGCGGCCGCGTCCAGGGCACGGACTCCAAGGGCCGGACAACCCTCATCAACGCGCAAGTCCCCATGGCCGAGATGTTGACTTATGGAACCCTTCTAACATCCATGACTCAAGGCAAAGGCAGCTACCGCATGGAGATGGATCATTATGACATCGTCCCGCAGTTGGTGGCGGAAAAGATCCTGGCCAACGCCAAGCGGCCTGTCGAGGAGGAAGAGGAGTGATTGAAGCAGTAAAGGAGTGAAGAAGTGAGCGAGTCAAGCTGGCGCTCGGCACCTGTGGTGCGGCAGACGCTCGCGGGAGGCTCGCACTTGCCTTAATCGCCGATAAGAGGTTGGAGGCGGGCGCAATTTCGGGAAAAGGCTGTGTTTCCGCGATTTCGCCCCGTCTAACTCATTTTTTCAACAAACTTGGAAGGGGATATCGCTTTCTGCATTCGGTTGGTGCATACGGGCCACCGAACTAAAACACAGACCTCATATCTTGATTGTGCGCCAAAGGATAGAAATAGACTGCAAAGTTGCCCGGTTTTTCTTTTCCGGCCGGGAATGTCTATTTTCGCGAAAACAGTGCGCCCCAGTTGACGATGACACGCGCCTGAAACTGGTACTCAGGCTTGACATTGAGATTCAACTGCGCCGTCTCGAGCTCGACCTGGCCGTTGCGGATCGGAATGATAAGGCCCTCCTCGGTGCCCGCGGCCTGCTGGCCAGCGGTGAGCTCATGCTGAAACCCCAGGAAGAGCGCTGTGCCTTTCGTGTTGAGGATGCGGTAGTAGTCGTATGCGTCGACAAAATCGGAGCGGGGATTGGCTGCCGAAACGCCGATGCCGCCGGTCCAGGTAAGGTTTGCGACGACCAGGTTATGTCCCCAGGAAAGCTGCGGTGCAGCGGTGAGCCCGGCGCGGCCACCGTCGGCTTCTCGCATGAGGACGGCACCGCGCGGGGCGAGAACGAGGGTGAAGATCCCTTTGGCTAAAACCTGCTGGCGAGCGACGAAATCGAAGCGATTGCCGAAGTGCGTAGTCCGGTCGCTGGCCGGGGATTCCGAATCGAGCATGTTGACCAGAACGGTGAAGTCAGTCTTGCTATTGAAGGGTGCAACCGTAATTACTGCAGGTACATACCGGCCATCGCTGACCGACTGAAAACCTAGCTCGGTTTCAAGGCATTTGGGGCAGATGGGCGGCGGACTGATGGTGAAATCGGTGCCGTAGTCGGAAACGGAGGCATTGAGCGGCTGGGGCGGAGGCTGCGAAGGGGATTGCGCGTAAGAGACCGCATAGCCTGCGGCAAGCAGCAATCCAAAAAGCGCGACGATCGAATTCCGGAGCGTCAAAAGATCAAGCCCAGACACGAGTCTATCGGATGGGGCTGTCTGACTGGCGGTTGCCAGGGCCTGTTCACACTACTGGGGTGGGTGGCCTCAGTAGTGTGAACAGGCCCTAGATGATCCAGCCGCCGCCAACCACTTCATCGCCGTCATAGAAAACCGCCGACTGGCCAGGCGTGACGGCGCGCTGGGGCTCGTCGAAGGTGGCGATGACTTCTTCCGGCTCCGCCGCCGGTGCAAGCGTCGCCCAGGCTGGCTCGTGACGATGGCGAATCTTGATCTTCACGCGCATGGGCCCGGTCAGCGCGGGGATGCTGATCCAGTTGAGGCGGCCTGCGCGCAGGTGGCTTGTGGCCAGCTCGGCGTCGGCGCCCACCATGACCCTGTGGCTGTCCGGGTGAATATTGAGAACGTAGAGTGGCGTGGGCGAGCTGACGCCCAGCCCCTTGCGCTGGCCGACGGTGAAGTTGAAGATGCCCTCGTGGCGGCCGATTATCTCACCATTGGAAGCGACCAGTTCCCCGGCAGTCTCCGGAACCCGCTCGCCCTGCTCCTCAAGGTAGGCGGTGATGAACTGCTTGTAGTCGCCGCCGGGGATGAAGCAGATCTCCTGCGAGTCGGGCTTTTCGGCCAGCGCCAAGCCCCTCTGTCGAGCGACCTCGCGCACCTCGGGCTTGGTCAGCTTTCCAAGCGGGAAGAGCGTGCGGGAAAGCTGCTCCTGGGTGAGGCCGAAGAGGAAGTAGGTCTGGTCCTTCGCCAAATCAGCAGGCCGCTTGAGTATCCAGCGCTGGCGGCCTGGGTCGTACTCGTTGATGGCATAGTGCCCGGTGGCGACGCGACCGGCGCCGATGGAGCGGGCAGTCTGGATGAGGGCGTCGAACTTGAGGTGGTTGTTGCAGAGAGAGCAGGGGATGGGCGTGCGGCCGTGCAGGTACTCGTCGACAAAGGGGCGGACGACGTCGGCTTCAAAGCGCTCCTGCTGGTTGACGACGTAGTAGGGGATGCCGAGATGCTCGGCCACGCGCCGGGCGTCGTACACATCATCCAAAGAGCAGCAGCGCCCGGCCTTGGGCGCATCAGGGATGCCGTGCTTGCCGGCCAGGCGGGTCTGGTCCCAAAGCTGGAGAGTGAGGCCGACGACGCTGTCACCCGTTTGCGCAAGCATAGCCGCAACCGTCGAGGAGTCAACCCCTCCGGACATGGCTACGGCGATGGTGGTGTTTTCAGGCATTGTTAGCAAGTCAGCAGGTCAGCAAGTCAGCGTCAACTCCGCTAACAACGCTAACTCCGCTCTTCTTCTTTCATCCCAGCGTTCCCGCCGCAACCGGCGAAAGCGCGCGCAAATGCTGTACAGCTTCGGGGAGCACTTGCAGCACGTAGTCCACATCCGCTTCTGTCACCGTTTTCAGCAGGCTGAAGCGCAGGCTGGCGCGGGCGCGGGTTTTGTTCACGCCCATGGCCATGAGCACGTGGCTGGGCTCGGTTGCGCCGGAGTGGCAGGCCGATCCGCCAGAGACGGAAACGCCCTTCAAATCCAGCGCGATCACCAGCGCCTCACCCTCCAGGTTGTCAAACCAGATATTCGTCGTGTTGGCCGCGCGGGGAACAGCCTTCTCTCCCTCAGCGGCAGTCCCGTTCAGCCCGGTCCCGGAGATCTTGAGGATCTCGGCCTCAAGGCGATCGCGCAGGACGGCAAGCCGATCGATGGTGCCATCTCCAAGCGAGTGCATGGCCAGCTCGGCGGCCTTACCCAGGCCCACGATACCGGGGACATTTTCAGTGCCGGCGCGCTGGCGGCGCTCATGGCTGCCGCCCACCAGCAGCGGCTCAACCGGGGTTCCGCGGCGGACAAACATGGCGCCGACGCCCTTGGGCCCATGCATCTTGTGGGCGCTGATGGAGAGCAGATGGCAGCCGAAGCGGCGCACGTCGAACCTGATCTTCCCAGCGCCTTGCACCGCATCGATGTGGAAGAAGATGCCGGTATCCGCGGCGATTTTGCCGATCTCGGCAACTGGTTGAATCACCCCGGTTTCGTTGTTGGCCAGCATCACGCTGATCAGCCGGGTGTGGGGGCGAATGGCGCGCAAAATGTCTGTCGGGTCGATGAGGCCGCTGGGCTGGGGCGCCACAAAGGTAGTCTCCACCCCGTGGTGCGCCATGCGGCTTGCCGCTTGCAGGATGGCCGAGTGCTCAATGGAGGTGGTGATGAAGTGGTCGCCAGGATGCAGCAGGCCAAAGATGGCGGTGTTGTCGCCCTCGGTGCCGCCGGAGTTGAAGACCACCTCGGCCGCGTGGCAGTTGAAGAACTCGGCCATGGTCTCGCGAGCCTGGTCGACGGCCTTGTGCGCCTGCTGGCCGTGCAGGTGAATCGAGGAGGCATTGCCGAAGTGCTCTGTCCAGTATGGACACATGGCCTCCACAACCTCCGGCAGCAGGGGGGTGGTGGCATTGGCATCCATATAGACTCTTCGCATCGGTCAGTCTCCTTTTCTTAAATTGTACGGGCAATTGAGATATTGCGCGCGGTTCCGAGGCTCAATGGAAGATTCACGGGGTTTTACTGTCGGGAATTGCGGCTGGAGTGGTAGAGTGCCTTCACGCGGTATACGCCGCGGGAGGAGAGATTCCATGAACCCATTTCCCCGTACCGGAGGCCTCATTTCCGGCCGCATTCTCGGTTGTTGTCTGCTCGCCGGTCTATTCACGCTCGCTGCATCCACGCTCGCCGTTGCCCAGGCCGCGGCGCCCGCCAAGCCCGCCGTCGGCACACCGATGTCCCCCTCGGCAACCTACGGAAAGCTGCTCAGCGGCATGGAGCAGGAGTTTGTCTCGGCCGCTGAAGCCATGCCGGAAGACAAATACAACTTCGCACCGCCCGTTTCGGCCGGCGAATTCAAAGGCGTGCGCACCTTTGGCGAACAGGTGAAGCACGTGGCCGAGGCGAACTACTTCTTCTTTGGCGGCCCGACGCTTTCAGAAGCCGATACCAAAGCGAAGAGCGATGCGATTGAAAAGCTGAAAACCAAGGCGGAGATTGTGAAGGCTCTCAAAGATTCCTTTGTGCTGGCCCACAGCTACGTCGACTCCATCACGCCGGAGAATGCCTTTGTCATGACTGCGAGCGGCACCCGCGCCGGCCTGGCGGCATTCGGCATTGCCCACTTCATGGATCACTACGGCCAGATGGTCGTCTACCTGCGCATGAACGGGATTGTTCCCCCGGCCAGCCGCAGCGGAATGTAATCGAGAGACTCTGGAAGTTTTAGGGACACGCGGGCCTTAGTTGTGTTCATCGCGACCGGCCCGCTTTGCTTTTTGGGGCAACTGAACCGCTCGCGGCCTTACGGCTTTCTTTGCGAGGCGATGAGGGCTTTGCACTCGTCGATGGTCCAGTCCGGCGTGGCGCCGGCGCGGCTGGCCACAAGAGCGCCCAGCGCATTGGCAAAGGTCGCGATCTCGGCCACCGGCCGGCCGAGCCCGTAACCATGCAGAAAAGCGGCCGCGAAAGAGTCGCCGGCCCCCACCGTATCTGCAATCGTTACTTTGAATCCATCGAAGCGCTCGAGGGCGTCGTCTTTGAAGATTGCGCAGCCCTGTCCGCCGAGAGTCACGCAGATGGTTTCAATGCCATACGTCTGCGACCAGCCCCGGCAGAACTGCTCCAGTGAGAACTCTTCGCCGGGGTGGGTCAGGTGAAACAGGATCTCCGCTTCGCTGTCGTTCAGCTTGAGAATCGCCGCCAGGCTGGAAAGGCGCTGAACCAGGGGAAGGCTCCAGTGGCCCTCGCGCAGATTCAGGTCATAGAAGCATTGCGCCGACGGAATCCGCTCACGAATGCGATGCAGAATCTCCTCGTTGCGGGACTGGGTCTGGGCAAGCGTTCCGAAGTAAAACCAGTCGGGATGAACCTCGGCGATCGCGGAGAGCTGCTCTTCATCCAGGCAAAACTGGTCAAACGCAGCGGGGCGCTTAATAAAGTAGCTGGCGTTTCCATGAGCATCGGTGGTCACCACGGCAGTTCCCGTGTCTTTGCCGGGAAGCACCTGCACAAAGGCGGTGGAGAGCCCCAGTGCCTTCATGGATTCGACTGCGCGGATGCCACGAGAGTCGTCGCCGACGGCGGTCACCAGCGCAACCTGGTTGCCGAGCCTCTGCGCCGCGGCGGAGAAGTTCAGCGGCGCTCCGCCCAGAATTTCGGCATGGTCAAAGACGTCCCAAAGTATTTCGCCAATCGCCAGAATCTGCACGATGTCTTCCTTCCCCAAGCCACAACATTGAACAGGCAGGACAGTGAACATTCTAGCCGCGTAATGTAAACTCAGGCGCTGAAACAGATACGCAAAAAATACCTGATCGAAAATAACTGTTCCAGGCGGGAGACGATGCGACCGAACCTAAACCTGATGAAGGCGACCCTCACCGGAGCGCTTGGCGGCCTGCTTTTTGGCTTTGACACCGTAGTCATCTCCGGGATCATCGACGCGGTGGTCAAACTGTACGGGCTGGATCCGTGGGGCAAGGGCTGGACAGTGGCCATTGCGCTGATCGGCACGGTGGTGGGCTCGTTTGCGGCGGGCTCTGTCGGTCAGAAGCTGGGCGGGCGCGAGACGCTGCGGCTAACCGCGGTGCTCTATGTGGTTTCGGCTATAGGCAGCGCGCTGGCGTGGAACTGGCCCTCGCTGATGTTCTTCCGCTTTCTGGGTGGCCTGGGCATCGGCGCCTCGAGCGTGCTCGGTCCCGTGTACATTGCGGAGCTGGCTCCCGCCAAGTGGCGCGGCCGGCTGGTGGGCGCTTTTCAGTTCAACGTGGTCTTCGGCATCCTGGTGGCCTACACCTCGAATTACCTGATCCGCCTTCTGCATCTGGGCGCGACGGAGTGGCGCTGGCAGGTGGGCGTGGCTGCGTTGCCGGCCCTCGGCTTCCTGGTGCTGCTCTTCGGCATTCCGCGCAGCCCGCGCTGGTCCGCATCCAGGAATCAGATCGACGAGGCTCTCGAAGTGCTCAAGCTGATGGGCGAGCCCGAGCCCGAGGCCGAACTGGCCGACATTCGCGCTGCGCTGGCAGAGGAGCACAGCTCAGCCCAGGAACCGGTCTTTCGCTGGAAGTACCGCTATCCACTGTTTCTGGCCATCAGCATCGGCGCATTCAACCAGTTGGCCGGAATCAACGCGATTCTCTACTACTTGAACGACATCTTTGCCGCGGCCGGATTCAGCCAGCTCAGCGGCGACCAGAAGGCCATCGCCATCGGCTTTACCAACCTGATCTTCACCATGGTCGGAATGAGCGTGATCGATAAGCTGGGCCGCAAGGTGCTGCTGCTGATTGGCGCGGCGGGCACGGCCAGTTGCCTGGCAGGCGTGGCCTGGATCTTCACGACGAACTCGCATCCGGGCGCGCTGGTCTGGCTGCTGATTACCTATATCGCCTTCTTTGCGCTCTCGCAGGGCGCGGTCATCTGGGTCTACATCGGCGAAGTCTTTCCCAACCACGTCCGCTCCAAGGGCCAGGGCGTCGGCAATGCCAGCCACTGGATCATGAACACCGCCATCGCGCTGACCTTCTCGGTAGTCGCCGCCAACATGGGCCGCGGCGCGCCGTTTGTGTTCTTCGCGGCGATGACGGTGTTGCAATTCGTGGTAGTGCTGTTCTTCTACCCCGAAACCAAGGGCCAGACCCTCGAGCAACTGCAGCGCCGGCTGGTGAAGGGCTGAGCAGGGAAGCGGGAATTCTTGAGCCGATCGGAGGCTCGTGCGCCGCAGAAGCAATCGGTCAAGGTATGACTATGTGCTATAGTTCATAGTGTCAGGTTGGCCATGCAAACCTACAAGTTGAAGTGGTTCGCTCGGTTTGCCCGACGCGAACAGATCGTGGACGCCAGCTTGAAGGAGGCGATTGCACGGGCCGAACTTGGCCTGATCGATGCCGATCTCGGTGGCGGCCTCATCAAGCAACGGGTTGCACAGCAGGGAAAGGGGCGGTCAGGCGGGTATCGCGTGATCGTGGCCTATCGGTCGAGGAAGCGGGCTGTGTTTCTCCTCGGCTTTGCCAAGAATGAGCAAGACAACATCGAGCCCGATGAATTGCAATCGCTACGAGAATTCGGAGAGAAGTGGCTTGCCGCAAGTTCGGCGATGATTCGTGAATCGATTGAAGATGGCGCACTTGTGGAGGTTGAGTATGACGAAAAAGAATAACCGTGTGGTGGAAATGATTCTGGAGACCGCCGGGGACATGCATCGCCTCGGTTTGCTTGATGACAACGAATACCACAAAATCACAGTTCGCCATCTTGGCGCGCAAGAACTCCCTACCGCCAAGCCGATCAGTGCTGCCGAGATTCGCAGTTTGAGAGAACGCGCGAAATTGAGCCAGGCGGCGTTTGCACGCTATCTCAACCTGACGTCGGGCTACGTGTCGCAGCTGGAGCGCGGAGCCAAGCAGCCCAAAGGCCCCGCACTGGCCTTGCTCAACGTAATTCGCCGCAAGGGGTTTGAGGCGATAATGTAGCTGGAACGAATAACAACGCGCAAACGCAGAAACGCCCTGCTTCTTAAGCAGGGCGTTTCTGTTCGATATTATTGCCGGCGATCACCTAATCTCCCACACAGTCGCCCGTGCAGTACCATCGGCCCAGCGAGGCTTAACTTCCGTGTTCGGGATGGGAACGGGTGATCCCTCGCAGTATGGTCACCGGCAAATTGAGGCGTTTTCAAGGCGTTAGCCTTGAGCCGAAATCCTGAGCGCTATGCGCGAAGGACCTGCGGTTCACCTTTTTGCTTGAATGGCGCTTGGCGGGTGGTTGCCCGCAGCCGACCGCGGCGTCTACTTCCCGCTTCTGGGAGTTATCCCGGAAGCCCGTAGGAACGCGGCTGCAATCTGGCGCCAAAAACTTTGCACATCTAAAGCTGATAAAGCTATCGACTTACAAAACTTTTCGAACGAAATTGATTGGGTTACAAGGCTTGTTAGAAGAGCATCCGAGCATGTTACTGCGCGGAGTTAATTCTATGGACAAGCCGAACGGGCGATTAGTACTGGTAAGCTTCACGTGTTGCCACGCTTTCACACCCAGCCTATCAACCAGATGGTCTTTCTGGGCCCTTCAGGGAGATCTCATCTTGGGGCGTGCTTCCCGCTTATATGCATTCAGCGGTTATCACAACCGAACTTCGCTACCCAGCCGTGCCCTTGGCAGGACAACTGGAACACAAGAGGTTCGTCCATCCCGGTCCTCTCGTACTAAGGACAGCCCCCCTCAAATCTCCTACGCCCACAGCAGATAGGGACCGAACTGTCTCGCGACGTTCTGAACCCAGCTCACGTACCGCTTTAATAGGCGAACAGCCTAACCCTTGGAACCTTCTACAGCTCCAGGATGCGATGAGCCGACATCGAGGTGCCAAACCAATGCGTCGATATGAACTCTTGGCATTGATCAGCCTGTTATCCCCGGCGTACCTTTTATCCGTTGAGCGATGGCCCTTCCATACAGAACCACCGGATCACTAAAGCCTACTTTCGTACCTGCTCGACTTGTAGGTCTCACAGTTAACCACTCTTATGCTTTTGCACTCGACGACTGATTTCCAAACAGTCTGAGAGTAGCTTCGCGCGCCTCCGTTACAATTTAGGAGGCGACCGCCCCAGTCAAACTACCCGCCTAACTATGTCCCTCTCCCGGATCACGGGAGGAGGTTAGGATCACAACACTCGCAGGGTGGTATCTCACCGTTGGCTCCACCAAGTCCGAGAACCTGGTTTCAAAGCCTCCCACCTATCCTGCGCAGCAAGAATCATAACCCATAGTTAAGGTGTAGTAAAGGTGCACGGGGTCTTTCCGTCTAGCTGCGGGTAACCGGCATCTTCACCGGTACTACAAGTTCGCCGAGCAACTCGTTAAGACAGTCGTACGATCGTTACGCCATTCGTGCAGGTCGGAACTTACCCGACAAGGAATTTCGCTACCTTAGGACCGTTATAGTTACGGCCGCCGTTCACCGGGGCTTCAATTCAAAGCTTCGCTTGCGCTAACCTCTCCTTTTAACCTTCCGGCACCGGGCAGGCGTCAGCCCCTATACGTCGTTTTCGACTTAGCAGAGACCTGTGTTTTTGTTAAACAGTCGCCGTACGCGCTTCACTGCGGCCCACTTGCGTGGGCGCTCCTTCTCCCGAAGTTACGGAGCCAATTTGCCGAGTTCCTTAACGAGC